>MDTE01046672.1_pt1 | contig 10394 bp, 7 predicted proteins | sample 811231 | NCBI WGS metagenome assembly MDTE01 (sample SAMN05326651, study PRJNA326480) | marine metagenome | isolation source: seawater | place: Indian Ocean: Red Sea | collected 2010 | reverse complement strand
TGGCCTGGCATGCCTGGAGGATTTCGCAGTCGCCGATCACCGTGAGTCCACGCTTGAACAACTTGCCAGGTCTGTTGCTTTGTATGCCAACTTAAAGGGAATCAGCGAAGTGCATGGTTGGTTCCCGGCAATAACATCCCGGGATAGCTGGCTGCAGTTTTCACAGCGTCAGACAGAAATCACCATGTGGAAGTCGCTCACAGATAGATCTCTTACATCAGATCAAGCAGAAGAGTTGACGTTTTTCCGTCATATCGACCACGTGTAGTTTTTGATTACACACGCCCTACGCTTTAGAATCAAAATATCGATCTGTTTAAGCATTCCCAAGAGCAACTCAAATGATTCGTCTACTCTCCCTTTTTCTTTTGGCACCATTACTGTTTGTTGAATTCGCTGGAGCTCAACAATTAGCCAACACCAAACCGCTAGTCCATGAAGGTGACATTGCTTCGGATCTTGTCGATGGCGTTGACCGGTTTTTATTGCGGCAACTGGATGCGACGATTGAAGCCCGTTCCAGATACTGGGATCGAGACACCGGTTCTGCCGAAGCTTATAACAAGTCGATTGCAGCAAACCGAGAGCGTCTGGCAGAAATTACGGGTGTTGTTGATTCACGCCAAGCTTTTGCGGACCTAACCGTGCTGACGGGAACGGACGGTCCGGTCGAAGCTGCGAAGAGCGACTTATTTACGGCATACAACGTTCAATGGCCTTCGGTTCGGGATATTACCGGAGTTGGTTTATTGTTGAAGCCGACCCGGCCCAACGGTGCGTTTGTGATCGCTTTACCAGATGCTGATCAAACTCCGGAAATGATCAGTGGCTTGGCAGAAGGTATTCCTCCCGCCCAACAGTTCGCACGGCGATTTGCTGAAAGCGGTTTCACAGTGATCGTTCCGGCGATCATCAGTCGAGAGTATGCTTCCCGAAATAACCGAGCTAAAATGACGACCCGCGAATTTCTATATCGCAGCAGTTTTGAGTTGGGACGCCATTTAATTGGGTTCGAGATTCAAAAGGTATTGGCTGTTGTGGATTGGTGTGAATCGAAATCACCGGACGGAGTGGACATCGCGGTTGCTGGGTACGGTGAAGGCGGTCTTTTAGCCCTTTATAGCGCAGCTCTGGATACGCGAATCGATGTAACGCTGGTCAGTGGATACTTTGATTCACGTCAACAGATGTGGTCAGAACCTGTGAGTCGCAATGTCCACGCGTTTCTGGATCAATTTGGTGATGCTGAATTAGCGACGATGATCGCTCCCAGACAGCTCGTCATCGAAGCGGCAAAGAGCCCGGAATTTGAATTGAAGAGTGAAGGAGGAGCTCCGGCTGTTTTGGATACACCGGACCCCAAAGTCGTCGCGGCAGAAGTCCAGCGAGCGAAGGATTTAATTGGAGCAGATGATCTGACCAATATTGAGCTGATTGTTAGTGGTGACGGTCATGGTGGGTTTGCCTCGTCTGCGGCGTTGGAAGCCGTCGCTTCGGCTGTTCATGCGGATTCCAGTATGAGAACCGTCGGCGCTGCTCCCAAGCTGTGTAAAGAGGCGACGGATGTTAAAGTTCGTGAAGCTCAGCAGGTACACGAAATTGGTGCACATACTCAATGGCTGCTTACAGAAAGTCACTTTATTCGACAGGACTTCTTTAAGGATTTGGATACAAGCAGTTTGGAAGCTTATGAAAAGACGATCGAGCCATACCGAGAATATTTCAGGCATGAAACGATCGGGCACTTTGATCTTCCGCTGAAAGCGATCAACCCTCGCTCACGCCTTGTCGAAGAATCAGAAAAATGGACTCGCTATGAAGTCGTGCTCGATGTCTTTGATGATGTGATCGCTTACGGGTTAATTACGATTCCCAAAGGAATTGGAAAAGATGAACAGCGGCCTGTCGTCGTTTGTCAGCACGGATTGGAAGGGCGTCCCCAGGATGTGATAGGGGAGGAATCGTTTCAGTACTATTCAGCGTTTGCCACAAAACTTGCCGAACGAGGATTCATAACCTTTGCGCCACAAAACCTCTATATCTTTAAGGATCGGTTTAGAACGTTACAGCGAAAAAGCTACCCACAGCGAAAAACATTGTTCTCTACGATCGTGCCACAGCACCAGCAAATTGTAAATTGGCTGAAAACACTTGGGTACGTAGATGGCGAGAGAATTGCGTTTTACGGATTGTCCTATGGCGGTAAGAGCGCCATGCGGATTCCACCACTAGTGACCGATTACTGTTTAAGCATCTGCTCGGCAGACTTTAACGAATGGGTGTTTAAAAATGCCACAACGCAGTACAACTTCAGCTATATGTTTACCGGAGAATACGAAATCTTCGAATGGAATCTTGGTGGCACCTTTAACTATGCAGAAATGGCCTATTTAATATGTCCTCGACCTTTTATGGTCGAACGAGGCCACTTTGACGGCGTAGGAAAAGATCAGTGGGTAGGCTATGAATTTGGCCGCGTACGTTTTATGTATCAGGGCCTGTTGAAGCTTCAGGATAAAACTGAAATCGAATGGTTTGACGGACCTCATAAAATCAATGGGGTCGGCACCTTTCGTTTCCTCGAAAAACATCTAGACTGGCAAGTGCCGGAATGATTCATTGCTGGCTCGCCATTGAAAGTAACACGCATAGCTTAAAGGAGCTACATAATCATGAAAAAGATAATAGCATTGGCATTGGCTGTCGTCATGACGATGGTGAGTGTTGTGTCGGTTCAGGCACAGGATAAAAAGGAATGGATTGATCCTGCCGAAGCAGCCAAAGTTCTGGATTATCAAATTCAGGGTGAATATGTCGGCGATTTCATCGAAGATGGTGAAAAGACGAAAATCGGTTTGCAGATTATCGCAATGGGTGGCGGAAACTTTCGTGCAGTCTCGTTCACGGGCGGGTTGCCTGGCGCAGGCTGGAAGCGTGGCGATAAGACCGAATATGTAGATGGCTCATTGAATGACCGCGGTCAGGTCGTTTTCAAATTAGAAGATGGCGAAGGGACAGCTGTTGCTACGATCAAAGATGGAAAACTGATCGCCGCGGAAGGCGACAAGTTGGTTGCCAAAATGGAGAAAGTACATCGTAAAAGTTCCACACTCGGTGCGAAACCTCCGAAGGGAGCCGTTGTCCTGTTTGATGGTTCTGAAAAGTCAGCAGCGAACTGGGTCCGAGGGGAGATTGTTCTTGGAGATTTGCTGCGACATGATGTTGAAACGAAAGAAAAGTTCCAGGACCACTCGTTACATCTAGAATTCCGAACTCCCTTCATGCCCTACGCTCGCGGACAGGGCCGAGGCAATAGTGGTATGTATGTCCAGGGTCGATATGAATGTCAGATTTTGGATTCCTTCGGACTTGATGGAAAGAATAACGAATGTGGTGGGATTTATTCCATTGCTGAACCGATTGTTAACATGGCTTTACCTCCACTGGTTTGGCAGACTTATGATGTCGATTTCACCGCCGCTCGTTTTGACGATACCGGAAAGAAAGTTAAGAACGCTCGTGTGACTATCAAACACAATGGAGTTGTCATTCATGACGATCTGGAGCTAACGCATGGCACGCCGGGTAAACACAAGGAAGGTCCCGGACCGGACCTTCTGTATTTACAAGGGCATGGTAACCCGGTTGTCTTCCGAAATGTGTGGGCTGTTAAGAAATAAATAGCTTCACAGATGAACTACAAAACCCCAGCTGGTTGATGCCAGGTGGGTTTTTTGTTAGTACTAATCCGACCCGACGCTCCGACGTCGCCCTGAGGGCTTTGTCGAATAAACTGACTTACCTCTTTGTGCTTCGGCCGGCCTGCTAGTGCTCATTTCAGTATGGCTAACCGACGCTTTCGCTAAGGAGTTATGATTCTGTGACTCAAGGCCTTCTCACAGTTGTTGATAAATTCCACAATCATCACACCATAGGCTCGTGTCAAAAAAGCGGGTCATTTGAAATTGCTGAAGTTGTGGATGCACGCGTTCCCAGGGAATGACTTTGTTGACCAACCAGTCATAGAGTTTCGAATTATCAAAATGTTCGCATCGTCTGAACTCCACACCTAACACACTCAGGCGGCCGAGAATCTCGAGTACTTTGTCCTGAAGTTCATCAGCACACATATCTTCGATCGAGGGGGTTTGAATGGGTGGTTCGAGTAGGTCACAAATCAGGATGTTTTTGTCTTGTTCACTTATCTCCTTCATGAATTCGATCATTCGATGCTTTGGACCATCTTCGACTTTGTGCACGATGGTCTGTAGCTGAACAGTTGCCAAATCTTCAAGTTGCGACTCGGTCGGCATTTTGACAGATATCAGAAATTCACCACTGTCATCTCCATAAGCTTTGTCAATTTGGTCGATTCGGTCATGAATGGATTGGCGAATCGGTGCAGGTAACATTGACTCCGGTAAATCGTCGGATTGTTTTAATTGCGCGTCCTGCCAATTCATTTTGAGTTTGGCGGAGTTAATGGCGACGTCGATGATTTCATCCTGCGTCTCCCAAACAAGCTGGAAGTCGGCTTGATATTCGCCATCAGCTCGAAGCTCGACGTGATTGTGTGTAAACATCGGAGGTTCGACGTTGTCGATTCGAAGTGCAATTAATTTACCAAACTGAATGGAGTGAATATCGGGGGCTTGGGGAGAATCTTGTACGGGATTGGACGGAGGTTGAAAGGAGAATTGGCAGCCGGCCAGGGCGGACCGTTCCTGAATATCTAATTCGAAGCGGATCAGGGTATCCTGACCACAGAGTTGTAACCAACCCTCGAATCGGTTGTTTTCTGAGATCGTCATTTCACCCCGACGAATAAAGGGACCTAAGTGATGAATCATAATCACGTTCCTCTGGGAGATTCGCTGAATGAACCCTGGAGCAATGGAATGTGATTATGAGGTTAGATAGAAATAGGACAACGATTTTGGAGTGACAGGGTGACAGAATGTGTCACTCCGGGTCAGCTATTTTTCTAAGAGTTCGGGAGCTATGGGTTTGATGCGAAGGTTACGGAATTCAGCACCGGTATTCCAGCTAACCAATCCGAATGGTCTGGCGGGTTCCTGTTCCCACCAGATATCAAACTTATGTTCTTTGGTTTTGACATTCGCGTATTCCAGGTTGTCAATCCAAACCTGAATCTGATGTTCATTGACGGTGAGGGCAACTTTATACCATCGTTTGTCTTCGACTTCGAGATACCGGGTTGTTTCATTTTCGACAGCGGCCATCGTGTCGATATTAGAAAGACCAACAACACCTCCACCCCAGCCACCAATAATCAAAGTGCAATGAGACTCATGAATCGGAAAAGTCAGACCGCAAAAGAAGTCACTGCCTTCAACGCGTCGCGCTTCGAATTCAACCTCATAGTTCATCTTGGGAAATTCTCCCTTCACGCGAACACCTGAAGCCGGGCTTCCTTTTCCCAGTTTTAGTACCCCTTTTTCAACCGCAATAGTTCCGTGATTCTTAAAGTCATAATCCTTGACTACTTCCCAGCCATTTAGATCATTTGGATTGAGCAAAGAACGCTGACTTCCAATCATGGAAACTTGTTTCAATCTGGTCAGGTGACTCAGACCATAGTAAGCAAGCGGGTACACGCGTTTCCCCTGATGCCATTGAGGACTCAGGTTGGTGACAGCTTCGACGGCCCCGACTAATTCGCCGTCACGTAACTGAAGCCTTAGTCGCAGTAGATGTTTGACTCGTGAAGCATCAGATGTCTGCAGATCACCATTGATGATTCCGGTAAGTAGACCACCATCGAATCCCGGGTTGGTAACCATCGTGATAAGCTGTCCTTCAAGACGTGCCCGGCAACTCCCGTCGTCTCCGATCCAAAGTTGTAATCGACGAGGACCTTCATAAGTCTCAATGTCTCCACTCCAGGTTCCGACTATTTTTTTACTCGGAGCAAATGCAGGGGCATGTTTACGTTGGGCCGGTAACAGCAGGCCGGGGTGATCATAGGGATAGTCGTCGAGCATTTCGGACAGTATTTTCTTTACGGTTTGGTGAGGCAGGCTACTCTCTTTATTACTCAGTGCGATGACGGCAATGTTGTGTTTGGGGACGAGAGTTAATCTTGTGGCGACACCTGGCATACCACCGGTATGACTTACAATTTCATGATTGCCTTTGTCTATACGCCAGCCCATTCCATAGCCACTGGCAGGCCCGATTTCTCCGGTAGGTTCTTTCATCTGTTCTACGTATGCAGGATTCAGCACTTCCTGAAAGGCACCTTCCAAATGCAATAGTGCGAAACGAGCCAGGTCATACGCGGAAGCGTAAACGGCCGACCCACCATCGTGATCAAATTCGTAGAGAGGGATAGGGTTTCCCTGGCGGTCGTACCTCACCGCGACATTTTTTTGTTTATCCACGGGAAGACCGATGAAGCTGTTTTCCATCCCGAGCGGTTCGAAGAGTGTTGTTTGGATAAACTGAGCAAACGGCTTACCTGATTGACGGGCGAGGATGTGATCCAGGATGCCATACCCCAGATTGCAGTAGTAATAAGATTTCCCAGGAGGGCGGGTCGCAATACCGTAATGTTGAATGGTGGTGTCACGATCCGGGACAGGGTATTGATCAGGCTGATAATAAAACTGATAGTGCAATCCTAAACCAGATGTGTGGTTCAGCAGGCTTCGCACAGTGATCGCATCGCTTTCACCAAAGGGATTTTGTACTTTGGCTTTCCCGAGATAGTCATTCGCTGGTCGGTCTACATCGAGTTTGTCTGCCTGAGCAAGAATCTGAATTCCGGTTGCGGTGATAGGCTTGGAGATGGACGCAATGGAGTAAGCAGTGTGTTGGTTGGCCTTGCGCCGTTTCTCTTTATCGGCCCAGCCGAATCCTTCGGCAAAAACAATTTCGCCATCCTTCACCACGGCGACCGCCAGACCGGGGTCACCGTTGTAGTCAAGTTGGCGTTCAATCCAACCGGAAATTTCATCAAAGTCTGGTTCATTCGCTTGTAAGTTCATACGAATTTCCGGATTCCCCAGCAGTACAGCCAGACTCAATAACAGGGCAAAGAGGCGCATCAGGCATATCCTTGAAAGCCAAAATTTTTGTGTGGTATCTGAGATTATACTCTTTTGAGAATATAGACGACGTCTTCGGAATGATCGTCGACTTCAATAGGACGTTCCAGCTCATAGCTGAAATCGTAGGTGGCTTCGATTTCAAATTCGGGAATTTCACTCAACAGCTTGTCAAACTGTTGCCTGGTATAGGTTCGAAAATTGAATTCGTCATCAAGAGTCTTATGGTCGGTTGGCGTCCAGATATCGTATCGCATATGAAATCGTTCAAAACGCTTCCTGAGATTACGTTCGACCAACCACATGTTGGTTTGTACACACAAGTGGCCTCGTCGCGCGATCCACGATTCTTCTTCGACAGGTTCACCAAACCGAGGGCATAAGTGAAGTCCAAGGATGTAGACTCCCCCACGTCGAATCGCCTTTGCCATACAGCTCAGGTGATTGAGTGCCTGCGAGTGTTTTTCCAGATGCCGAAAGCTGTTAATGGTATTAAAGGCAGCACAGTATTTAGACTTCACGGTAAAGTCTGTCATGTCAGCAACTCGGGCTGTTCCCTGCATGCCATGTCGTAAGAGCCGTTGATTGCAGTATTCAACAGCGTTTGGATTGAGATCGATCCCATCGACCTGATAGCCTTCACGTTCCAATCGAAACATCAGCCGCCCGGTACCGCAAGCAGGTTCCAGTAACCGTTTGGTCGTACCCCGGACGTATCGTTCGAAAACTCCGGTTAGAAAGTCGACTTCGGCTTTCCAATCTGACCCATAAACCAAATCGTAGTATCGCGGATAGTCATACAGTGACATTGTCAGTCAAACTCTTTCAGATCCAAAGCAAACTGAGAGATGTCGTCTCGCTGCCGGAACCCCAGGTGTTTCCAAAAGTTTTTGGCAGGGCAGTTATCGTTTAGTGTGAATAGTGTTACCCGCTGGATCTGAAGCTGTTTCAATTGAGAGACACAGTGCTCAACCATAGCTCGTCCAACTCCACGTCCTCGAGCGTAGACGGAGACTGCGGCGTGGTACATATAACCTCGTCGACCATCGTGTCCACAAAGAACGGCACCTAGCAGGACTCCGTCTTCTTCAGCTAGAATGCTGCACTCGGGATTACGGTCAAGAAACCGCTGAAGTTCTTCGGGCGACTCCAACTGGCTCATCCCATCGGTACTTCGCCAAAGCGTGGTGACGTCTTCAAAATCACCCATCGTCAACGGTCGTAAATTGTAAGAAGGTGGATGGATATTCACGACAGTCACCGGATCTGAGAGGAATTGAGCAGGAAGCTAGTCCAAAAAGCTACCCTGCGCCAGACGCTCAGGTACGTATTCCTGAGTCACATAGCTAATATCTTTGGAAATCAATGCTTCGACTTCGAGTTTAAAACCGTTGGTGAGCATTTTTTTGATTTCTGCCTGCCAACGTTTTTTCTTTTCGAACCAGGGATATTTTGCAATCTGATTGGCTCGTTTGATGTCATTGTCACTGAGTTTAATAGTGACACTTGGGCTGAGTTCACAGAGTTCATAATCACGACTTCTCAGCCCAATGAATTTGGCGCCGGGAATTGCCATTCGACGCGATTCGTAGGCCAAATTGATCGAACCTTGCTTAATCACACTGTAGATGTAATATCCCCACGGATCGTTATCCAGCAGGCAATAGATAGGGAGTCCAAGTTCGTTATGCATACGACTGAGTAATCGTCGAACTCCGCGAGGAGGTTGTCCGTTTCCGTGTGTCAGGATGCAGTTATGTTCTTTCCAGAATTTATCTTCATTGAACCGCCGCCAGACTGTATCTTTTTCGACATGCAGGATGAAATCGGCATCGCACTTAACGAATTGCATCACTTCCTCTTCGACAATCGAAGGGATGGCGTAACCACCGGAGCCCATTCGGGAACAATCAATTTCGTCTCCCGAATCGATCAGTTGAATATTTCCAACCATCGCTCCGCGGTTAGAGGCATAAACGTGCAGTTCTTCACGAAGTGCATTGAGCGTGACTTCGACATCTTCAATGACCGGGTCACAATCCCCCTGGTCGTTAAAGGTTTCTTCCCGTGTCCCATCGATGGTATGTTTGAGCAGGTAGTAGAGACCACGAATACTGGTAGTCTTACCCTGTTCAATCAGTTCTTTACATCCGCGTCCCACCAACAGCGTTTGCATGTAGGTTCGGGCCTGCGAGAGATTAAAGAGTTCTCGTTTGTTTTTAGAACTCCCCATTTCAATGATTTTTTTGGTGGGGCTGTATTTAACATTCGAGAGACTTCGCGAAGGAACTTCAAGGTATGGAGCTCGTCCACGACTTGCCTGTTTGAAAACTCCGTCCGCCATTCCAACCAGGGCATTGAGTGTTTTCTTGTCTTTGGCCGTTAACTTAGCTTTTCGAGCCTGTTGTGCAGGTGTCGGTTTTTTTGCCTTTTTCTTTGCCATCTCTTACCTCTACAGGACCTTCTGTTTGCCTGTCGACTGTGGTTGGTTAAAACAGTTTTTTCTGTGGAGCCGTTTTTTTCAGTTGTTGGGTCAGCTCGTCTTCCGGATCATCATTGATAATCAGAACATTGTCACCGTAGTCCTCCGGACGAATTTTATTACCACGATCATCCAGCTTGGTGTCGGCTTCTTTGGTGACACGTTTGGCGACACGAGTCAGGTGATTATAGATCTCGTCTTTATCACAACCATTCAGGTCCGAAACTGCCTGAGCAACTTCTCCCAGATACCTCACGAAGACGTTTCGGCATTCTCCTTCTTTTTTCACCTGCTGACGGCGACGAAGGAACATCCCCAGTTTTCGCCCCACGGTTTGCAGCCCGAGACGAATTTCTTTTTGAATTTCATCATAGTGGGCAATGGCTTCTTTTGACTCACTGGTAAATGGCACCCAGACACTGGCAACATGCACCATGACTCGGACGGGACCGGATGGCAAATTACCTCGTGATTGCGAAAGTCCGTAACTACGCCAATTCATCTTCATGACCGTCTGGGTAATGGCACAGTCACGCATCTTAAACTGTAGTGGCACTCGGTTGGCGTATCGCAACACCTGCATGGCCTGACCATCCGACACATTGACGTTCTTCATGGAATCATGCAGACGCTCGATTTCAGCCTGTTTTAGTTTGGAAGGCGATTGACGACTCCCAAACTCACCGGCTTTCATGATTTTATCCGCAGAATCCGAACCCAGCCCATCAAATGTATTCATTAAGAATTGCCGCAGCGTTCGGGCATCGGATTCCTCAATGAGACGCTCAAGTAATTCGATTGAAACTTTTTGCGCGGCATTGTGTCCGCCATAGGCCAATGCG
>MDTE01028989.1_pt1 | contig 10394 bp, 4 predicted proteins | sample 811231 | NCBI WGS metagenome assembly MDTE01 (sample SAMN05326651, study PRJNA326480) | marine metagenome | isolation source: seawater | place: Indian Ocean: Red Sea | collected 2010 | reverse complement strand
GATTCAGCTGATTCAGTACAAGATTGTCGTAATATTATAGAGAACTACCTACTTAAAGTAGGAGTTGAGCAAGGAAAGACATTGGTATTAGTTATTGATGAAGGTCAGAATCTCCCTGGCGAAATGCTTGATGTTTTCCGAACGCTATTAAATTTCGAAACAGATGATTTCAAACTACTACAGCTAATATTATTTGGGCAACCAGAAATGGGTAAAATTATCCATAAATATCCAAATTTTGAAGATCGCATATCCTTTGATTTTGAAATAGGACCAATAACCTTAGAAGACATGCAAGGAATGATAAATCATAGGATCACAGTAACGGGAGGACAACCTGGAAGCTGGTTTACTCAAAAATCTCTAAGGAAAATACATAAAAATACTCAAGGGTATCCCAGAAAGGTCACCCAGCTGTGCCATCAACTTTTATTAACTATGATAAGTGAAGAAAAAAAAGAAATTAATGAAGAAATGGTCCAAAGAGTTATTTCAGGTAAGATTGATACAGGCGGACTTCTCAAACAAAAAAAGAAAAACTATAATGAGATTGCAGTAAATAAGCTTTTAGACGTTTTAAGAAAAGACCCACCTAAATCAGAAAAAGATAAAAAAATACCTTTTGCAGTAGATTTAGAAGAAGATGATTGGATTGGTGGAAAAATGGACAATTCAGAGAAAACCCTGCCTGAAGATTCAAAGCCTCCTACTCCGAAGCCTAAAAATGATCTAAATATAAGTGTGTTAGCTACTAAAGAAGCTCAATCTGCAAATATAGAAGATGAGAAAATCTTACCCTCAAAGGATAAAGTACTTTCTAAAGTGGATAGTCATCAAATATCAGAACCAAAAAGCTGGGCTATAGATGAAAAAGATTTTCTCCCGTCACAAGGTAAAGCGCCCAATCATATTACTTCTTCTTTTATAAAAAAGTTACCTATTGATAAAACTGTTATTGGTTTACATATTGATTCCGGAAAATTTTATGCGGTAATAATTTCAGAAAACAAAGGAATCAAAACATTATTAGCATTTAGAGATTATTCAGCAAAAGCTCGAAAATTAAATCATTCTCAATCTCCAAAAGACTATGCTGAAGCATGCCAAGAAGTTATAGACCTTGTTGAGCAAGATTTATCAAATTATGGTGATATTTATAATAGTGCACAAAAATCTGTTGAGAAGAGGAATACCATAGCTATTACAATTGAGGATAAAAAACTTCTTTTACAATTAGTTGACATTCCAAAAGAAAATAAAAAAGATAAGAAACAGATTATTGAATGGACTATTAAAAAAACACTTAATTTTTCTTTAGATGATTCAATTATTGAAACTACTTCCAAATCAGAAACAAGCTATTTTGTAGGTGTTGGAGAGAGTAGTTCTTTAGATGAAATTTTACAACCACTTGAGAATATGGGTTGGGAAATTAGATCATGTTATCCTTCTGCTCAGACAATTTACAATTCATTCATTTGGAATTATCCGGATCATAAAAAGAAAAATACTCTGATTCTTAACCTCGGAGAAACTCATAGTCTTATTTTGTGTTGTTCAAAATTAGAGTTAAAGGCTGTGAAACCACTTTATATTGGTATTCAAAGTTTAACAGATAGCCTTAGAGACAATGCAATCGCAATAACAGATTGGGAAAAAAGATATGATTTTCAGGTACCTGAACCATTTTTGAGAGCAATGGGGAAAAAGGTAAACACGGGAAAATATGACAACATCTTTCGATCTGTTTTCGATAGCTGGCGTCAAGAAATAGACAGGACTATCAACGGAATACGAAAGGATTTTAAAATTACAGAGGATACAATAATCTTGCTATCTGGTTCCGCTGGAGAAATTCATTATATTGATGATTTTATTGAGGGAAGCATAGGTTTAAAAACAGAGTTTTTGAATCCATTAAAAAACTTAAGCTTTCCACCAGATTTTGAACCAAACACATTAAAGTATAATCCCACTATTTTTACTGCAGCATTGGGATCTGCTTTGCAAGTTGACCCTTCTGTGAATGTTTTACCAAAAGATCTTAAACAACGTGAGACTCTTCGTTGGGTTAACCGAATTGGATTCTTAGCTTCAATTTCTTTTCTGATTTTCGGTATTTTAACTTCATTGATAACAAAATTCGATATTGATGCTCTTCAAGCGGAAATTATCCCTATGCAAACAGAGAGTGACTTACTATCCTTTGTTGAAGAGGATTATTCTTATTTATCTCAAAATAAAATTAGCGTAGAAGAGCAGATAGATCTATTAAGTTATGACACTGAATATTTTAATAGAATATTAGCTATTAATAAATTTCTAAGCTATTATACACCTAAAGAAATAAAAATTAGTGAACTTAACTTTCAAGAAGGCTGGGAAATAGAGGCCTATAAAAAAGTAGGAAGAGATCTTGTAAAAGTAGTGCGAAAAGAGGATGAACACTTACGGATTGTAAAACTTGCGGGTGAAGTTGATGCCAACGCAGCGCTTCTCGATGCACATTTTAATAATTTCATCGCAACTCTTGAAGAGTCTAACCTTTTCCAAAATATTGAAATTATGAATCAATCCTCGAAGGCCCTCCTTGGCAAAAACAGTTTGCAATTTGAGCTTAAGTGTGTGATTTGATGGAAAACCTAATTAAAAATCAAAAATATCTCGCAATTACCCTTTTTAGTGTTCTAATTGTTCTGTCTAGCTCTTGGTATTTTATTCTTCAAAAAAACCTCAAAAAAGAGCAAAGGAAATCTAAGCAGATAAAAAACAGCCTTAATTCCCAGGTGGATAAATACAAAAGGATGCAGGCTCAAATCAGCAGTATGCAGGAGGATTGGGATATTTTAAACGACGAGTTCAAAACAGTCATTGAAAAAATACCTGACAAGAGACTATATGAGAGTGTCACTGATTATCTTTATTCTCTTATTATAAACCATGGTCTCAAGATTCAAAGCTACTCTCCCTCCAATGCAGCAATCGATAAAAAAAATATTATCATTGCTGAATCAGGAGAAGAAATCGTAATTGAAAAAATACCGATTGATATTGCTGTTAAAGGATCGTTTATAAGTTTTGGCCAACTATTAGAATCCATGCTAAAAAGCCGCTACCGTTTAACAGCATCAAATATTCAAGTTTCCCAAAAAGATTTAGCTAATGCTCAAACAATTAAGTTTATATCCTACACATATTTTCAGACAGTAAAAAGCACATCAAAAATTGCTAAGAAACAATCTTTTGCTAAAAACCGTACTGTTGCTACACATAAGGACAAACCTAACAAAAAGATTGCAATCGAGAAAGCTATTGATAAATCAGTCAGTGTAGATGATGACAATTTAGAAGGTGTGCCAGAGATGTGGCTAGAGCCAGCTACAGAACCGATTGATGACTCAGTACCCATAGAAGAAGAAATTATCGCATTAAATAATACTTTAATGGATAAAAACAATAAGCCACCCAAGAAAAAAACACCTCAAGTGGAAAAAATCGCGGAAGTAAAAAAGCCTACTAAAATAAATAATCCAACTATATCAGTTACATCGGCTAAAAAAGAACGATCAATTGAAAATATACAAACCACTAAATCTAATAAATATAAAGACTTCCACAATATAGTTGTCTTGGAATCAAAAATGTGCGAAAAGGTAAAAAATAATCAACCTATAAATACAGGGAGTCAATTCTCGCTTGATATTGGCAAGGTGTTTTGCCATTCTCTTTTGGATAACAATTCTGGAAAACATCGTGATATTTATCATGTTTGGTACCTAAATGGAAATCTTAAAGCAAAGGTTAGAATTCGTGTAAGAAATGGGAAAGAAATTCCTGCAATATCTCATAGAGAGTTTGGAAATTTAGATAAAGGAAGGTGGAGAATTGAAATCACAGATGGTGATAAAAAGATTTTAGATACTATTATTTTTGAGTTAGTTTAAGCATTGAAAGATCATGACACCTAGACTTAAAATGTTATCCGTAATGCTTGCATTATCAATTGTATACTCTGTTTACGATTACATAGATAGAAATAAGACAGATAAGCAAATAGTTAAACCAACCCGAAAAACAACCAAAAGACCTGGCACCGCAAGAGTTAGCAGAACCAGAGCAGCTGATCTAAACAAGCGTCTAAATAATCAAAAAGAGACTCAAACAAAAAAGAGTTTTTCACCACAGCATGACTTTCTTCCTTTGCCAGATGAAATTATTTCATTGGAAGGCTGGTCTAGAAATCCATTTATGGAGGTTTTTGAGCCTGTAAATACTCCCAAGGTTGAAATTAACAAATCTGAAAAGAAGGAAGTTGTAGAAACTATTGCATTAACATCTCTTGATGGATTAGTCATAGAAACTGCAATTAGGATGGGTGAAAAGGCTTTTGTCACAATTAACGGTCAAACTTTTCAAGAAGGAGACCTAATTAATGATGCACTCATTGAAAAAATTGAAAATGAGCAGATTACATTTAAAGTTGGAAAAACTACAATTATTAAAGATGTTGGTACCTAAGAACATAATTAAAATAGTTATAATTTTATTTATTACTGTTGTGTTTTCACAGCCAATCTCTAGTTTTTCTCCTATTGATAAATATGGAGAAGAATATGATCTTAGTCAAAAAATGTCTATTAATATGCAAGAGTCTGATATTAAGAACGTTTTAATGCTAATAGGCGAATTAACTGGTCTAAATATCGTTGTAAGCCCATCAGTCAAAGATACCATAACAGCAAATCTTGAAAATGTATCCGTAAGAGCTGCCCTCGATGTGATTCTTAAACCAAATGGTTATAGTTATTTTACCCAAGAAAACATAATTATTGTGAAAGATGCTCAAAGTCAAATAAAACGTGAATTAGAGACAATAATCCTTAAATTAAAATATATTAATTCAGGCGACCTTGCAGCACCTTTACAAACTGTCTTATCCGACCAAGGTAGCGTCCAAGCTTTTACTCCCTTAGTTACATCTACCTCTGGTGGAAATGTTTCTAATGTTGTAATTATATCTGATGTTCAGGAAAACATTGCCCCAATACTAAGCATGATTGAGAGGCTTGATATCCCAATTGCTAATGTAAATATAGCAGTAAAATTCATTGAGTCTGGGGTAGATACTGCCAAGGGTTCTGGAATTGATTGGTCCATGAACACACCTATTTTTCTGGGAGGTTCCAATGATACTTCTGGATCATTATTACCATTCAAATTAAATAATCTGACAATCGCGACTCTGAATCCGATGCAGTTTGGTGCTGCTTGGAAAATTATGCAAGCTCGCGGGGAGTCAAAAATTTTAGCAAGTCCACAACTTACTACACTTGATAATCATGAGGCGGAAACCCAAATAACAACTACCATATACATTGAAGGAAGCGTGAGTAACATGCGGAACAACAATAGCCAAAATGTCAATCAATCTACAAATAATACTGGTACTGGTAACAGCTTAGGCATATCTACTAGGCAGATTACTGAAAAAGATGTTGGCATTGAATTGCGAGTTACTCCTAGAATAAATGATGAGTCGAGAATAACCTTATTGGTTGACGCTTCTGTAGAGGCTCTTTTATCTGCCGCTGAAGTGCTTACTGATAAGCCTCGTTCAACAAGAAGGACGGTTAGGACACAGGTAACCGTTAGTGATGGAGATACTGTTATTATTGGTGGACTTATTGCTGAAAATGTGATTGAGAATAAAAAATATATCCCAGTGCTGAGTGGACTCCCATTTATTGGTAGGATGTTTCAAAGCACTAGTGTAGATAAGGAACAACGAGAATTATTAATATTTATAACTCCTAATGTTGTAGGATAAGTCCATGCAGAAAAACATCCCATACATTTTAATTTCTTTTGGTATATCAATTTTTGTTTGCGTTTTATCATTTTTAGATGTTTATGATGACTTTGAGCACAACCTACTTGATATGCGTTTTAAAAGCCGAGGACTCATAGAAACTAGGGATGATATTGCAACAGCTGATATTGACGTCAGGGCTCTGCAAACAGAAGGAAAATGGGATCCATGGAGTAGAGAAAAACACATACCCCTTGTAAACCTAGCATCTGAGCATATGTTAGATGCCTTTATTTTTGATGTCTACTTTATAGAAAACAGCGAAAGAAAATTAGAATATCAAGCTCTAAATAGTTTATCAGACTCAACTCTAACATTGAAACAAATTGAAAATCTTTTCCCAGATCCTGATAATGATTTAGCCGATGCTGCTAAAAAAGCTGGTAATATAATTTTCGCTCAAAGCTTTAAACCGCAAGGGGATAAAAAAACTCCTGTGAAAAAAAGAACAGAGGTAATGGAGAGGAGACTAAAGCTTCTTGAAATGAAAAACCTTTTTAGAAAAGTTGACCCAAAGGAATATTCTACTCTTTTTGATTTCTATGATATTGAGACTGTTGTAGATACTTTAATAAAAAATTCTGCGGGAGTATATTTTTTTCAATCAGACCCCGACCCAGATGGCCTTCAACGTAAATATCCTCTTGTTGGCCTATATGAGGATAAGCTCTTTCCTTCAGCATCTTTAGCAATAGCATTGAAACATTACAATGTTCCGTTCGATTCTGTTAATATTGTTCCTGGAAAACATATTCATTTTAATTTACCACAAACAGATGAGCACGGGAGAAATGAGATTATTATCCCGATTAATCCTAAAGGCCAGATGCAGGTCAATTGGGCAGGTAATTGGGAAGATAAAGAAACAGGAGAGTTTGATTTAGTTCACTATCCATACAATGTTCTGAAAGAATTTCAAAAAAATGAATACCAAAATTACGTTCTAGCAGAATTTAAGAGGCTTGTTAATAATTCGTTTGATGGGAATGTTAAAGCTGCATATAAACCTGCATTATCTGCCATAGACGCATCAAAAAAGGATATTTTAAGTGCTGTTAAAAAAACAATGATGATGGGTGCAGTAGAACAATGGATTAAGAGTAATCCAAATGGAAAGGCATCTGATTTCCCACGGCCTATCCCTTCAGAACAATTTAATGAACTTAAGAATAATAATATTTTCGCAGAGGCTTTTTTAGACTCAAACCGAAGTTCACCTCCTACATTAAATGAACTAATAAAAGCCTCTTTGATTAATTATGACTTTGGCATTGATGGGTATACCTTTACCACTCACAAACAGCATATTGAAGACCTTTCAGCATTAATCAATCAAGATATTGATAATAAAAAAATCCTGTTAAAAGTCAGAGGAAGAGCCAACAATACAAAAAGAAACTTTCAAATTATTTCTAATCTGTTTAAACACAGCCTGATTGAAGAACAGCGCCCACTATCCTTCTATCCTTATGCAGAAAAAAAACGACTCTTTATTGGCAGTAAAGAAAAAAATACAGTCCATGATATTGTACCATTCGAGTTTGTAGGGAAAAAACTTTATTACGGTCTCACTGCGACAGGAACTTCAGATCTTAACCCTATGCCATTTGATCCTAGGTACCCCATGGTAGGCCTACACGCAAATGCCTTAAATACAATCCTTGATAATAAAATAATTTATGAAGTCCCTAAAATACATGTAGCACTTATTATTATACTATTTGGTTTATTGTTATCATTTGGTGTGCCGGCATTAAATGCATCAATGGGAGGTCTTGTAACTGCAATCGTCATTGGTTCGTATGGATGGATTTCATTTTGGTTATTTTCAAATCATCATGTTTGGCTAGATATAGTTGGGCCTTTGTCTACATTGAGCATTGGCTATTTAGGAATTACAGTGTTCAATTATATACAGGAAGAAAAAAATAAAAATTTTCTTAAAGATTCTTTTGGAACTTATGTATCTCCAGAGCTCATTGATCAGATGTACGAAAGCGGCGAGGAACCCTCCTTGGGTGGGGAAGAGGGATATCACACCGCATTTTTCACAGATATCCAAAGTTTTTCAGCATTCTCAGAAAAGTTGACTGCAAGTGAGCTTGTAGCTTTGTTAAATCAATATTTAACAGATATGACCGATGTTCTTTTGGAGAATAATGGAACATTAGATAAATATATAGGAGATGCGATTGTTGCATTTTATGGAGCTCCAATCGAAGTGGATGATCATGAGCTCTGGGCTTGTAAAACAGCAATTCAAATGCAAGAAAATCTTGCTGTACTTCGAAAAGGCTGGATAAAAGAAGGAGATCGTTGGCCAGAAATTGTTCACAATATGCAAAATAGAATTGGTATTAGTTCTGGACAGATGGTTACGGGGAATATGGGTTCTGAATCTCGCATGAATTACACAATGATGGGAGATAATGTGAATACAGCTGCAAGACTGGAATCTTCTGCTAAACAATATGGTATCTATATCCAAATTGCTGACAGTACCTACCAACCCATTAAAGATAAAATTGTTGTAAGAGATTTAGATTATGTTAAAGTAATGGGTAAAGAAGAGCCTGTTAAAGTTTGGGAGTTAATTTCTGAGAAAGGTAAAGAACCTGAAATGTACAAAAAAATATTACCTGCCTACCATGAAGCCTTAAAATTATATCAAAATCAAGATTGGTCTAAGGCTATTGAAGCATTTAAGGCTTCAGATGCTCTAGAGGACATGTTCCCAGGGAGAAAAACAAATCCAAGTAGAATATACATCCCTCGCTGCGAGCACTTTCAGTCAAACCCACCAGGTGATGACTGGGATGGGGTTTGGACGTTAACAAGTAAATAAAAAATTCAAGATGCAGCGGAATAGGTCAATCATCCGAAATTTTATTTTCGGAATCTTGTTTTGCCTTTTAAATGCACAAAATCCTTTTATCCTCGATTCTTCTTTATCTTCAGTCGTAAATCAATCTATTGCAAATGATATTCAAATAGCAGATGTAAATAAGGATGGATACTACGATATCATTTACTCTGGATATGATTCATCTCGATTTGGACTATTTATTGATATCTACCTTTCAAATAGTGAAGGCACTTTATCTCAAGGTTATCAAACTAATTTTATAACATATCCTGATACTATAGGCGAACATATTGGTGGAATCGGTAATATTGATTTATCGGACGTAAACCTTGACGGTTATATAGATATTTACATGAACGGATCTGCTAAATCAAAGCTTCTTTTTAATGATTCTAATGGATCTTTTACTGAATCTTCTTGGTTACAAAACCTATCTATATCTCATAGCCACGGTGGTTGGGCGGATGTAAACATGGATGGAAAACCAGATTTATTTTTAATGGGAGTAAACGAATATTCTGATAATATTTTAAATGAGCTTTACATTAATAATGGCAATTTTTTAGAAGCAGACCCTACAACCATTTTTCCATCTCTTTTCACAGGCAGTAATTCTTGGGGAGATTATGATAGCGATGGTGACCCTGATTTAATCATATCAGGTCAAACAGCTAATCCTAATTCATCCGTATCAAGGCTATATCAAAATGATCCTATTGGAAGGCTTACTGAAGTAACGACCGCAACAGCAATCAAAGGACTTAAAGCAGGCTCAGCACATTTTGCAGATCTTGATTCTGATGGTGATCTAGATTTGATTATATCCGGTTGGGATAAAATCGATGGAAAACTTATCACATCACTTCTAGAAAATGAACCACTTGGAACATTTTCTCTTTTTGAAAATCAAATAGATTTTGCGGTGGCATATGGGACCATTGATGCTATTGATTACAACGCTGACGGCTTCCAAGATTTTCTAATTTCGGGTGCAGATTCTGTATCAATTTATAGCGGAAGGGTACACTCTTTATCAGCAAAAATATATCAAAACAATAGAGATGGTAGTTTTTCAATTGTCCAAGAAATTCCAGGGGCTAGAAGTGCAAAATTTGTTGATGTAAATCATGATGGGATACCAGATCTTGTTGCCAGTGGGACAACTGAAATAGGAAATGAGACAAACACTTTCTCAAATGTATACATCAATACAAACTCAGGATCCAATAACATTCCAGAAGCACCAAGTGCTTTAAATGCATTTGCAGTAAGCACCAGGGCAATTTTTACATGGGGATCAGGCTCAGATGACATCAATAATACATCAAGCCTTTCTTATAACTTACGTATTGGAACATCTCCAGGAGGAAATCAATTACTTTCTTCAAGCATACCTTTCAACTCAACCAATGTGGGCCAAAGATTAGTCCGAGAATTTAATGAAATTCCTCACGGTACTTATTATTGGGCGGTACAAACAGTTGATGGATCTGGAAACGTGTCATCTTGGTCTCAAGAAGATACTCTATTCATTCCACGTTTAGTCCCCTCTGTCCAATCTCTACCAGGAGTATATTATTCTTCATCTGGATGGGCTGATTATAACAATGATAATATCCCTGACCTAGCACTTACAGGTGTTACTTTTTCAGGAACTAG
>MDTE01025119.1_pt1 | contig 10394 bp, 11 predicted proteins | sample 811231 | NCBI WGS metagenome assembly MDTE01 (sample SAMN05326651, study PRJNA326480) | marine metagenome | isolation source: seawater | place: Indian Ocean: Red Sea | collected 2010 | reverse complement strand
GGTGTTTGCGAGCGAGCCAAGTCGAGGCTAATTGCGACCCATGCGCCCGACGTGACCACCCAAAACCAAGTTTCCATGCCCATTGCCTCGGTTTAACTTCAATGTAGGCCATACGTCCTAAGAGGTTTGCCAGATCGTTTATGACAGGGTTAGCCCGCCTGATATTGCAACAGGATGGCGCCTGTAAGTGATCCTGAATGACGTATTCGCAATCAGCTCTGAACTTGCAATACATTGCCCATCTATCAAATCAACTAAACGTTGCAAGTGGTCATTTTAACGGGAAAAATTCGTGAAACACTTTATTGATCTGTAAGTCCCCACCTCCTATCTTGATGACTCGACAGCAGCGAACCACTAGATATTGGTGTTGAATCAAAATAACAAAACGCGCGTATACAGGTCGCATTCGGGTCGATCGGGGACCCGTAAGACTCTAATTATTTTGGGCCTGGCTCTCTCGGCCGTGATGGTTTCAATTTCTGGCTGTGCGCCGCGCGATGGACAGGGGTTTCTTGCTCAGACGCGTTGTGCACAGCTAGACGACGCCACCCTCGCTAGCGGCATGGAATTACTGACCGTGGTGAATCACATCCGAGCCCGGCTAGGGCTACCCGATTTCGTGGGATCTTGGGAATTTGCTCGCGATGCGCTGTATCTCGGTATGTGCCTTGATCTAATGACAACAGATGCAATCGCATTTATTGAGCGATATGAGCAGGCGTTGGTTGAGTCAATTGACGAAAATATTAGCAATATTAGGGGCGCCACAATCTCCATTGATCCGACGGTCGCGCCTGTCAATGCGCCCAGCGAAGCTTTTGCTGCCCTGATGGAAGACGACGAGCCGCTGTCTGTTGGGGTTGTTATCTCAATGTTCGTGGGTGCGGCTTTGCTGGCTATTCTTTATGCGCTACCGTATACCTTACCCAAGGTAGAGAGAGTGAACGAGCGGAAAAGGCTGGTAGCTGTCATGAAGGATCGAGATTTCACACCCCGCGAACACGGCGAACACGGCGAACACACTTTCCTTAACCTTGGGCGCCCGGTCGGATGTTTGTGGGAGCACGCCACTAGGGCGGCCTTTATCGCTGTTATTGCGGTAGCGTTCCTGCTTTGGAGCGACAATGCCAACGCTAAATCGGATGTTGTTTTCCTGTGCTGTGTTGTATACCCATTGCTGGCTTTAGGATACGCCACCCTAGAATTTATAAGCAGCTCTGATCGGTTTATTACCAACCACCGTGTGGTCCAAAGCACCACATTTTTTTTCCCGAGAGAGGACCTTTTTGCTGATACCGTAAATGCCCTCGAGGTTAGCAGGTCACTTGTCGGTACTGTGTTTGGGTATGGAACCTTGAAGATCTTGGCCGACGGTCAAATATTCAGCATGCCGTATGTGAAAGACGCGGGAGAAGTAAAATCGACCTGGGATAAGCTGGCAGCACAAAGGCAGTTAGAAGGTTAAAAGCCATTTACAGCTGATCCTCTGAAGCCACGTAGGGCATTTCGACGACTTGACCCTTGTGCAAACTTAGCCTTGGCCGCCCGTATCCCTCTTTGACCATTGATTCAAGCAACATGGTGTTCCGAATCATTGTTTGCAGGATCCCTAGGGGCACGACGCCTGCGCAAAAACCCAGAATGGCACCTAGGACACCTGACAAGGTTGCTGAGCCAAGGAAATTGGTCTCATATCCAGCAACAGCACCTGCCAAGACCGCTAACCAAAGGCTTACCTCGACGACCCAAGGCAGGACTGCGCGCAGCAGATAAGACATGATCATAGAGCGAAAACCCTGACGGCGATTGCGTCTCCTCAACTAACGGCCTAAACATAACGAACGCAGAGTCCGTCCGCCAGCAGTTTCATGGCAAATTGCTCCTGTTGTTCTTTAACGCGTTATCCCCCATCCACGATGAGCTTACATAGAACACCATCGCTTCTCTGTGACATTCGTCTTGCGCTCTTACGACGAGTTCTCGAATACCGTCGTAATGAAAACAAGAACAGCACAGCCGTCGACCAGTTTGTCCATAAAAGCAGGCTGATTTCCCTGAAGGTTTGAAACCGTGTGACGCAATAAGTACTGTGGCAGGACCTCGTAAAGGGATCTACGCTATTGCTGAATAAGATTGTGATCGGCGCATGTCTGACCGCATTGTTTGTCGGCGTAGCGCAGGAATTGCGCATTACCGCAGGGCAAACACGTTATGACCATTGTTTGCGTGAGGTACAGGCAGCAGAGAGGCAGTGTCGCAAAACCGGGAAATACCCTAACACTATTGCTGGCCCGGTCAACGTAATTGATCCTTGTGAAACCTATGCATTGCAAGATAAAGGCCGATGCGCAGCAGTCGGCTCAACCAGATAAGCTCTAATGTCTCGTCTTGAAGATAACGTTCGCCGCGCAGCTTACAGCTATGTTTGCCATGTGACCGCCAGCAAACTTAACCTGTCCTTTGATGATGTGTGGGTAGCCATTTGCCCTGCAAAGCCCAAACCAAAAGCCCCGGACTGGCCCGCCTCGGTTTCACGTGACCTACTGGCTGGTATGCGCACCGACAACGAATTTGTTGATGCGCTGTGCAAAAAATATGAAATTAGCTAGTGTCGAGCCAGTCTTACTGCTGGGGTCATTTCGTCACGCCAATAAATCCTCACAGCCAACGGGCTTAATACGAGGGCTTTATTTAAAGCCCCAACCTCTTGACTGGTAATATCGGATGAACAAGCCCTACCAATACCTGGGGGGGAAGCATCACAATCAATGACACATACTCCCTCGGGGGGGGTCATCCGACTCGTAACTAGCTAGTTAGCACGAGCAACACTTACCTAAACTGACCCTAAGGCTGTTGCGAGTGACTACGTTTCTGACGTTTCAAGAGTTACACGGCGTTAACCCTCAGTATCTGGGAGGTTGTTGAACATAGTTTCAAACACAAAAGAGCTACCGCCCTCACAGGAAACCAACTCTTTCATGGCGTCCTGTCCCTCAGGGTTTTCAGCAGCGAACGCACCAAAATTTTTAGCCGCATGCGCTCTCGCATCGAATGAATACCAGAAATAGTTCAAAGCGAAGTCGAAATCAGGCGTTCCGTTGAATCCCATGTAAGGCAGATGATAAGCCACGGCCAGTCCTTTGAAGCCAGCCTCTTCCATTTGCTTCACGTTTTTAACTTCTTGCTCGGCAACCTGGTTGAGCGTAACGCCTTCTTTGAGCGTGCACAGTGAGAACTGTGTAGGACGTTTTGCGTCGCGGTCTTTTCCTTCCATCGGAATACGTGCAACTAGGTTGAAGAAGGTTGCAACACTGTTTCGGCAAGTACCCGCAGCACCGCCCGTCACCTCATCAGCCGCGCCATCGTAACTGTTTGCGAACGACCCCCACTCTTTGTACATGGCTTCGCCGTCAGGCCAAGTACCCCAAGTGATGTAATCATAGTCGGTTTCTCCCGCATGCATCGGTAACAGGATCGCCTGAGTGTAGTGCGTCCCATTTTCCTTGGAAAATTCTCCGTATTGCTTGCTCTGCTGTCTAACGTCTTCCATTGTCTTGCCGTCATTCAGCGTGCAGTAGAAAAATTCAGAACGCATCTCTGTCATTTCTTGCGCCACCGCAAAAGCCGAGCTTAATGCCAGTAGGAAAGCAAGGATTAATCTCATATTTACCTCCGGTATGACTTGCCGCGGGCAATTCGCCGCGCTTTTAGTCTAGATCTGGTACCTAAAAATACAAGCCGGTTTCCTCATTGGGCCAGGCGAAATTCTCTGTCAACGCCGTTGCCGCCCGTCCGCTGAAGACAGTGTCCTCATTCAGTGGCAATGGTATGCTCATCACAGGTTTTGGGTCAGTCGGGGAGAAATGCATGGTAATGAGGAGTCTGGCTTGGCTTTTCACAGCTCTAACTGCCACACCGGCAATTGCCAGTGAGCTGCCACCTATGACCTGGGCTGAGTACCATGCTTGTAAATATAATGCAGATCAAACATCAGACTCTGTCGCTGAGTGGACTAGCCGATGGAACGCATGGATGAACGAATCAGGAAGAGACGACTACTCAGCCGCGGTGCTGAGCCCTCTTTACCGATCTCCCCCAGCGACGATTGATATGCTGTGGGTTGGTGCAACAAGCTCTAACGAGAAGATGGCGATCGGGCAAAGTCAGTGGCGTAATAGTGATATCTATGCGACGTGGCCCGCTACGGACTGCTCCATTAGTATGCTGGCTACCCAATACCTTGTCGGCTCACCGATACCAGTAGATGTAATGACTGATGAAATGGTTATTGCTTACTGGTTCTGCAGCCTCGAGGACGGTGCAACTATTCAGGATGTTTATCTAGCCCACTCTGCGACAATGAAGGCTGGTGCTGAGTCCGGAGCGGTTCAGGAATCTCGAATCATTCTGCCTAGACAAGGCGTTCCAGCTCAATTTGAGCAATATGATTTTATGGTCAGCTACATCCATCCATCAATGGCTCAATGGGGCCGAAACGTTGATCAAGTTTGGTTGGCTGGACTTGTGGCAGAGGAGCAAGAGTTAGCTGCTCAGGTTTTCCAATGTGGTTCGCCAGTTGTTTATGTGGGCAACATTATTAGGCGAGCGCAATAGACCCAATATTAGTTCTTGGGTGGAGGTGTTGTGGGAGCCCTAAAGAACCTGTGAGCTCCCATAACGCCAAGAAGAGAACAGGACTGACATAAGGCAATATCGGCTCGCCTAAGCCTCCACTGCATCTGGTCGGTAACTACCACAATCATAACGGCAGTTGCCCCCCACTCCCTGCGTAGTTCTGTCAGCTATGGAGCTATGGAGCTATGGAGCTATGGATACGACACGACCAAGCCCAACCGAGGCGAAGCATTCCTGAATAAGTGGCAAGCACCGCCATTTGTGGAGAGTAAACTGGGGGTAATCAATGGAATATCAGCAAGCAGTTAATTAATGGCTATATGGTTGCTTCTAGAGTGTTCCCGGGGGCGAGGCCAAGGTAGCTGGCTTGGGTATGAAATTGAATCATGCTCAGCAACAAGCCAAATTCTGACTTGGGAAAAGGTTGCTAGTAATGAATAAATTACTACTCGGATGAGAACTGGTCAGAGAGGGTTTGCGATGACGATGAAGCCGAACGAACCAATGTAACTTGCACAGCATGATTGGACCCATCGATACCGGCATCATCTTCGCTTACCTTGCGCTAATGATAGCCATGGGAATATTCGCGAGTCGTCGACAGGATAGTGTCGAGAAGTACTTCGTTGCCGGCGGCAAGTTGGGGACATTTTCAATTGCCTGTCTCTGGCTGGCCGGCTGGGTCGGCGGCGCAACAGTCGTCGGCGGCACGACCAAGGCCTTCGAGTTCGGTATCTCCGGCGGCTGGTATACCACCTGCATGGTCACAGGTTGCCTGCTATTCGGCTTCTTTTTCGCGGCTCGGGTGAAACGCGAGGGTGATGAACACAATCTAGTGACCTACCCGGACTTCATCGAGACGCGCTACGACAGTCGGACGAGAATCGTCGCGACCATCACGACCATTCTCGCTTACATTGGTTACGCTGCCGGTCAGCTCGCCGCAGCTGGTGCGGTTCTGAGCACGCTCCTAGGTTGGGATTACTCCTCATCTTTGCTGCTCGCGAGTGTCATCATCGTCCTCTACACCGCGACAGGCGGTCTTCTCGCTGTTACCTATACGGACTGGGTGCAGATCACCTTGCTTCTCGTCGGCGTGGTTATCGTCGGGATACCCATTTCCATAGCCAACGGCGGCACCGTGGAGGCATTTGCAACGAGCCTCCCCGCCTCTCACTTTAATCCGATCGGCTGGGGATTGCCCACCATGCTGGCGTTGGGTGTTTCGATTCCATTGGCGTTTTTTGTTGCGATGGAGGATTACACGAGGATGTTTGCGGCTAAAGACGAAGTAGTTGCGAGACGCGGTACGTATCTGGCGGCTGCACTCTTGGTACCGCTGGTCATTGGGTCGACTTGGCTGGGGCTGACCGCCGCGATACTTTATCCGGGTATCGAGAGTGGAGGAGACATACTATCTAGGTTGATTATCGACATCTTCCCGGTCGGTTTGAAGGGGCTTTTGCTGGTCGGTCTTCTGGCCGCACTCATGTCTACCGCCGATATCTGTATTTTGACGGCCGCGGCGAACGGTAGTCGTGATATTTACCAGCGCTACGTGAACCCGAATGTTGAGCCAAAGAAATTGGTTCGGATCAGCATGCTACTCGCGGCAGTTGTTGGGATAGCCGCCGCGCTCATGGCATGGCGGATGCAAGATATTGTGAGCATATTGCTGCTGGCATTTACGGTCAACGCCGCGGTTTTGTTCGTGCCGACGATAGCGATGGTGACTTTGAAAAACGTCGATACTGACGCCGCGTTCTGGAGTATCAGTCTTGCCTTGTTAACTGTTGTCTCTTGGCATGGCGCATCGGTTATGACGCACGCGCCCGTATTTCGGTTGGACCCCCTCTGGCCTGGCCTTATGGTTTCAACCCTTATGTTCTCTGCCATCAGCCTGACAAAGCGGAAACAAGCATAATATCTATTGGATTCGCAGATGCACCCGAGGCTGAAGACAAATTTTTTGCTGGAAAAGCGACTCATCGTGCTTATCCAGCCACTGTCGTTGGCGCACTTCATGAGGGAGGGCGGGCCGACTTAGAGGTGCATGCTATTAATGGCTCTCCGGGTGATGCGCCCTGAAATCTCTGCACAGCTCTACTAATACAGGTTGCGATTGGCATGGTTTAATGTCGGCAACTGAGGTACGCCACTCGCAGAGATAAAAAATTTTGGTAGCCAAATCTCCCTCTGAGGTCGTTGAATTTTTTTTTAATCGTTTTAACGACGCCGATGAACCTGCCCTTGATGAGATATTCGATAAGCCATGGTTTTTAATCACGGGAAAAACGGCAAGAGTATTTAACAGTTACAGTGAAGCTGTGGATTTTCAATTCCTCAGGAATTCTGGATGGGGGCACTCAAAAATAAATACGATGAAGTCGATTTATCAAGATAATGAGACATCTCTGATCGTATTCAACTTTTCACGACTATCCACAGAGGGTCGCGAGATTTACAGGGCAGATGCCACGCACTTGCTGTTATATCGGGCTGCGGGTTGGACAATCAAAACTGTGTTTATAAACGGTGAAATGGCTTTGAGCTTCGATTGAATCGCCTCAATTACGCTTGGCAATCTGAGGTATCAGAGGCCTGGAAAAAGATACTGCACCCACCAGAGCTTTTCTAATTTTCCAAGGAAGTGGGCTTTGCGCCAACGAGCACAGCAAAGCCCTTGCCTAGTCCTTCGTAATACTCCACATGACCGATGCGGAAGTGGTCAGACAACTTGGTCAACCACCACGTCGCGGATTGCTGTATCAGATGGGCGTTCCTCCCATCGCTCAATGTTTTTAATGCTGGTCCGGTATGAACTGTGAAGAATCCAATATTCTTTGTTACTCGTCTCAGGTCGGCAAGAACATTTCCAAGAAGCGGCGGCTCCACATGCTCTAGAACATCAATACAACATACTAGATCTGCCTCAAGTGCCTCACCGTATTCCGGAAACACCGGATCAAAGGCTTGATAGACGTAACCCCCGACTCCTCTCGAGTCCAGAGCTTTCTTCAGATTTTTTTTACCAGCCCCATAGTCAGTAACGGTTTGTGCTGACATGTAGCGAATGCACGCGTCCACCTCTTCGGCGAATCCGATCGAGGCAATGCCATACTGAGGGTTGTGGTGAAGCTTCTTTTGCTCTTTCAGGTATTCGGCAGTGATTGTTTCCATAATTCAGTGGCTAGTGACCCGCACAATCTAAATATCGACGGGTCGGATAAATGCTTTAGGTGCGGAGATAATCGTTGCGGCTTTTAAAAAGCCTCCCATATTGCCTTGACATGACCTCTCACATTGAGATGGTCCTGCGGTAAGCTAGGAGTCTGACGGAGCGGCACTGTGTTTAGGTCTGAGGAGAGCGCATTATGCTAATGAGGAGTCTTTTAATCCTTATGACTTTTTTCCTTTTCGGGGCACATGCAATAACAACAGTTTCAGATGAGGGATACTCGCGGACATCACATCCGTACATCTTTCATTTGGTACAAGCAAAACTTTGGCAATCCACCGTGTCTAAAAATGGCGGCGTATATTACCCGCCAACTTATGACTTAGATGGTTTCACACACGGAACTGCTAATCCCGACAAGCTGTTAGTTGTCGCCAACCACTTTTATCGAGAGGTAGAAGGGGACTGGCTGTGTTTGCGGATGACTTTGGAGTCTCTAAAAAGATCGGGCGTAGAGGTGGTTTTTGAGGGGACGGCGCCAGTAGGGGACAAGCCGGCTGACTTCGAGGGATCCGATGATGAGCTGTACCCACATATTTTGGGAGGTATCGCCCCGCGCGCGGTCTTAGCAGTTCATGAGGTAATCAGGAATGACTCGGGGGATTTCATAGCCATAGAAGGTTTGTAAGTATTGGGCCATAAGCAACGGTAATCGCCATTTTGATCTCAGCGCGCTGGTTGCATCTGAAAAATTGCGCACCTTACTCACAGCATTTAACTATTCTTGAACTGACACAAAGCGTGCACCGCGATGTCTTTGCTTTCTATCCGTTGCCGGCCTGTTAAATCTGATATCTCAGCGACAAAGCCACAACCGATCACACAGCCACCGGCACCCACGATAAGGTCAATGGCGGCGCACGCGCTGCCGCCAGTGGCTAGAAGGTCATCGATTACAACAATTTTATCATCGGGTCTAATGGCATCTTTATGGATCTCTAGGGTGTTTGAACCATATTCAAGTTCATAATGTTGTTGATGAACTGCGGATGGCAATTTGCCTGCCTTCCGAGCAGGAACAAAACCCACATTAAGTTCATATGCGATTGCAGCACCGAAAATAAACCCTCGAGCTTCGATACCCACCAACTTGTCTATCTCGTTGCGCTCAAATGACTCAGCGAGCTCTAGCACTGCCCGGCGAAAAGCGAGCGGATCTAAAATCAGTGTGGTCACATCTCGAAAAAGAACCCCGGGTTTTGGATAATCTGGAATCGTTCGTATATGTTCGTCAAGCAACATGTCTCGTTCTGCATTCTGGATGACATCGCTCGGTAGCATATCTCAACAGCCTTAATTCCCGCGGATCTTTTTTGGACTTTTTATTGTCGGGTTAATAGAAGGCACGCGATCACCATGCTCTTTCGGAGCGACCTTATCGCTTTGGGTCAGCCGGGAGTGGCACGCATTAGCCCCCGGACTTGCCCTGATGACCTCTCACATTGAGACAGTCCTGCAATAAGCGCGAGGCATGACAGTGCTGAATAAGACAGGTGATGCTTGCTTCCAGATGAAAGCGAGTTCAGACTTTTGATTAACGGTATGCCTGCACTCAAGGATTAACTGCAGATGTCAGAAACGGAGAGTATTAGATACCGAACGCTCGTTCTGCTTGAAAAAAGCGAAGACGGGGATCTAAAAGGGAAGTTAGTAGATATCGCTATTTTGAGTTTAGTTCTCCTCAATGTTCTTGCAGTTGTAATGGAATCGGTAAACTCTATTTTTACCCGCTACGAACTATTTTTTTATTATTTTGAAATCTTCAGCGTGGCTATCTTTTCTGTCGAATATTTTCTGCGTCTCTGGGCTAATGGAGCAATCCGATACGAAGCAAAAATAGGCATCAGTAATGGTAGTCTCAGATACGCTCTAAGTTTTCATGGGGTCGTTGATCTGATAGCAATCCTACCATTCTACCTTCAGATGCTTCTTCCGGGGCTTGACTTACGGGTGCTGAGAATTCTCAGGCTTATGCGGGTTTTCAAACTTTCGCACTACTCAACAGCTCTTGAAGATTTATTCAGTGCTATCTGGCAAGAGCGCAGATCATTTGCCGCCGCGTCTTACCTCCTTCTGCTTGCCTTGATACTCACCTCGTCGATCATGTTCTACGCTGAGAGTGAGCATCAACCAGATAAATTTTCCTCAATACCAAATGCAATGTATTGGTCATTGATTACGCTGACCACAGTTGGCTACGGGGACGTCTCTCCAGTCACTTCCATAGGAAAAGTTATTTCAATCTTCACAGCCTTTCTTGGAGTTAGCATCGTTGCCATGCTGACAGGTATCGTTGCGAGCGCCTTTAGCAATCAAATGGCTCGGAAGAGAGTGATCTATGAAGGGGAACTACGCCGTGCGTTAGCTGATGGGAAGATAGATGATGACGAGCGAAGGCTTCTAGATGATCTGAAAGACCAATTTGGATTATCAGACGATCAAACAGAGCTATTGTTCGAGCAGGTCCGAAAAGAGAATGCCCAGCTCGAGTAACTAATGCACCTGCACTGTAAGC
>MDTE01007952.1_pt1 | contig 10395 bp, 6 predicted proteins | sample 811231 | NCBI WGS metagenome assembly MDTE01 (sample SAMN05326651, study PRJNA326480) | marine metagenome | isolation source: seawater | place: Indian Ocean: Red Sea | collected 2010 | reverse complement strand
TTTCGCCTAGTCCCTTGTATCTTGAGATTGTGAAAGATCGTTTGGCTGCTTCTATTAATTCATTTACAGAATTTGAAAAGTTATCTGTACTTAGCTTTAAGTTATTAAGTTCAAAATAAGAGTTTTTAGTTAAAAGAGAGGAGAGGCTGTCTCCAAAAGAGCAAATTTCTTTGTAGTACTTAGATCTAAACAGAGTAGGTCCTAAGTTCCATGAACTTCTGGTGCCATGCTTATGCAATATTGCTATAGGCTCTAAATTTTTTTTATCTCCGCTTTTCTCTGCTTCAATTTTCCAAGTAGACCCTTGCTTTGTGGATTTGTTTAAACGCTTCTCAAGCTGATTGCACCAATCTTTGATTTTCTTGGGGCTCTTTAAGTCCTCTAGCTTATCTATATACATCATAGACTCTATAAGTTCTTCTGGATATTGTTGTGCCAGAGCAGTAATAGCATTGGTAACTTTTTTATGTTGAGATATAAGCTTGCCAAGGGCCTGTCCACTTATTGACTCCCCTTTCTTGTTTATTATTAACTGCGTCTCGTCCAAAACCTCTGCTATCAATTGTTCTCTCAACTCATCATCATCTCTGACATAAACTTCTTGTTTACCTTTTTTCAATTTATAAAGCGGTGGTTGAGCAGTGTAAACATAACCCTTCTCTAAAAGCTCGGGCATCTGCCTATAAAAGAAAGTAAGCAAAAGGGTTCTAATGTGAGAACCATCTACATCTGCATCCGTCATAATTATGATTCTATGATATCTAAGCATATCGGGTTGCCAGTCCTCACCTTTTATTCCACAACCCAAGGCTGTAATTATCGTTATAATTTCGCTTGATGATAAAACCTTATCAATTCTGGCTTTCTCTACATTAATAATCTTTCCTCTAAGAGGAAGAATTGCTTGAAATTTTCTATCCCTTCCCTGCTTAGCCGAACCTCCTGCAGACTCTCCCTCAACTAAATAGACTTCTGATTTACCTGGATCTTTTTCTGAGCAATCTGAAAGCTTTCCGGGCAGACCACCTCCATCAAAGACGCCCTTTCTCCTAGTAAGTTCCCTTGCCTGTCTGGCTGCCTCTCTTGCCCTTGCAGCTTCTATTATCTTTGTAGCTATAAGGCGAGCTTCTCCCGGGTTTTCTAACAGGTAACTTGATAAGTGCTTATATACTTCTTGTTCAACTACTGGCTTTATTTCAGAAGAAACAAGTTTATCTTTAGTTTGAGAAGAAAACTTAGGATCTGGAACTTTTACTGAAATTACAGCTACTAGGCCCTCTCTTGCATCGTCTCCTGAAGCTGTTACTTTCTCTTTTGAAAAAAGACCCTCTTTATCCATATACTTATTTAGAGCCCTTGTTAAGGCCGTTCTGAATCCAACTAAGTGTGTCCCTCCATCTCTTTGGATAATATTATTTGTATAGCAATTTACATTTTCTTGGTAAGCATCATTCCACTGTAAGGCAACTTCAACCCCTATTCCGTCTTTATTTTCTTTAGAAAAGTGAAAAATAGAGTTAATTGTGTTTCTTTTACCATTTAAATACTCTACAAACTCCGCCAAACCCCCTTTATGTTCAAATTTAGATTTCTTATCTGTTCTTTTATCTATCAAGATAATCTTAAGACCTGCGTTCAAAAAAGAAAGGTCTCTTAATTTAGATGCAAGGATTTCAAAGTCAAAGACCACATTGTTGAATGTTTTTTTAGATGGAGTTAAAGTGATTTCAGTTCCTGTCTCTTTGCTTTTTCCTGTTGATTTTAATTTCCCCTTTGGTACTCCATCTGCATAGATCTGCTCATAAACCTTTCCGTCCCTAAATATCTTTAAATGAAGCTTGCTAGAAAGGGCGTTGACGACTGAAACGCCCACCCCGTGCAGTCCTCCAGAAACCTTGTAAGAGTTATCGTCGAACTTACCTCCTGCATGAAGTTTAGTCATGATAACTTCTGCTGCTGAAACGCCTTCCTGTTTGTGAATATCTACGGGAATTCCCCTTCCGTTGTCGCTCACACAAACACAGTCGTCTGAAATAATCTTAACTTCTACTGCATCACAATGTCCTGCTAGAGCTTCATCAATTGAGTTATCTACAACCTCATAAACCATATGATGAAGTCCCGTTCCATCATCTGTGTCTCCAATGTACATACCCGGCCTTTTTTTTACCGCCTCCAGGCCCTTTAAAACAGTTATATTAGACGAGTCATAACCATTTGATTTACTTGAACTTTTTGTAGATTTTTTTGACTGTAGTTTTTTGGCTTTTTTAGTACTGTTATTAGCCTTGTCAGTTTTTTTTGTAGTTTTTTTAGATGCTGCAGATGTTTTTGCTGGCATAGACTATTATTTTATAATATTTTCAGAGATTAATCTGCTTAAATTGGCTTAAAAAATCTTTATTTTTTAGTTCGCCCTTCTCTTCTATGGAGCTAACAATTACTTGAGAATTCAACTCTGCAATTTCTTTTAAAGCAATATTCAAATTAACACTGTCTAGCTCAGAAGAAAGGTCGTCTATCAAATAAACAACACCACGGGGGTTGGCAGAAGACAGAAGGTCGTTTAACCTAAAAATAACTAATAGAATCAATAGCTTCTGTTGCCCTCTAGATAAAGTAGACTTTACAGGTTTATTATTAACTGAGAATTTTAAATCGAATCTGTGAGGGCCTTCTGTTGTGTAGCCCAAAGCCCTGTCCTTTTCCAGTGCTTGCTCTAAACTCCTTTTAAGAGACTCTCCTCGTGTCCAGCCTTGATAATAATCAACCTTTATACCCTCTAGAAAAGATAGGTCTTTTTTATTTTGATGTTTTTTGTAAAGATCTGAAAATAAATTATCAATTTTATTAAAAAATTCAAGCTGGACCTTATTTAAAAGAGCTCCTTGTTGCAACAATTTATCTGTCCAAACTGATAGCTCTTGATCTGTAGATTTTCTTTTAATTGAGAAATTTCTCTGAATTAAAATTTTTCTATACTCGTCGTTCACTTTCTTAGCCAAGGGTTCCACGTGAAACATATTCTTACTAAAAAACATCCTTCTCAGGTCTGGCTGACCCTCTATCATCCTAAAGTCACTTGGCAATATAACCTGGCTAATTGGAAGATAGGTTTTGTTATAAAGTTTATTTTTACTAGATATCTTGAAAGTAACTCTTTTATCTAAAAGTTTTTCTGATCTAATTTTTAGCGATTCTTCTGGGCCTCTGCATTCAAGGCCCAATAAAAACCCCTTCTTGTTGTATTTAATACACTCTTTCAGATCTTTGGTTCTTAAAGACCTCCTTGTTAAAAGCAGGTTTATTGCTTCTATCAATGAAGTCTTACCCGAACCATTATTTCCTAGAATAATTGTGTTTTTATCAAAACTTAGATCAAGTTCTGAAAATAGTCTGAAGTTTTTTAGATAAGCCCTTGTCAAAGGCATTTAAAGCCTCATGGGCATAATTACATATACTTCTGATTGGTTTTCAGGTTCTTGAATAGTGCAGCTACTTTCTTCTCCATAAAGGTTTATCTGAACGTTTTCAGTATCAATTGTTGACAATACATCAAGTATATAGCCAATATTAAACCCTATTTCCATGGGCGGGCCTTCGTAATTTACATCAAGAACCTCCTCTGCTGATTCCTTCTCCGGGTTGTTTGCAGTTAAGGTAAGTTTATTTTTACTTAACTGAAATCTAACGCCTCTATATTTCTCATTTGAGAGCACTGAAGCCCTGCTAAGAGCTGACTGGAGGTCTTCTTTAGAAATTAGTAGCTTATTGGGATCCCCTGGTGGCAAAACCTTATCATAGTCAGGGAACTTTCCATCAATTAGCTTTGTACAGAAATCCAGGTCCTCATCTTTAACTCTCAGGCTGCTTGTTCCAAAGCCTATTTCTATTTCCTTGCCTTCTGACTTAAGTATTTTAGAAAGCTCTAAAACTGCTTTTCTAGGAATAATATACCTTGTACCTTCTAAGGATCCACCATCTTTTAGGTTTTCTTCTGCTAGAGCCATTCTGTGACCATCTGTCGCTACTGCTAAAATTTTTCCCTCTCTATATTCAATTAATAAGCCATTTAAATAATATCTAACATCTTGTGAGGCCATACAAAAAGACGTTTTAGATAAAAGTCTTAGCAGAGTAGCTGGAAGCATGGGTGTTGTGCTTAAAGACTCACTAAACTCAAGTTCTGGGAAGTCTTTTGTGGAGATAGTAGAAAAATCTGCATTAAAGTTTTTTGCACTAACAGAAAGCTTGCCATTATTTAGGTTAAACTCAAGGTTTTCATTTTCAGGCAAAGACCTACAAAGTTCTGACATTTTTCTTGCAGAAACTGTTGTTTCTCCTTCTTCAATTATTTGCTTTATTCTAGTAGTCGCTTTAATTTGAATCTCTAAATCTGTTGCCGTTATTTCAACTGTGTCATTTGCAGCAGTTATTTTTAAATTTGCCAGCACAGGAATAGTTTGCCTTCTCTCTGCTATTGCCGCCCCCAGCTGAAGAGACTCAGCAATTTCAGACTTTTTTGTAATAAATTTCATTATATTGTAAGTGCCCTAAACAAGTTTCTGTAATCTTCTTCAATTTCATTGTTAAAATCTCTGAGTTCTTTGATTTTTTTACAGGCATGTAAAACTGTGGTGTGGTCTCTTCCACCAAAAGATTCGCCAATTTCTGGAAGGCTGTAATTTGTTAATTCTTTGGCTAAAAACATTGACATTTGCCTAGGCCTGGCTATTGACCTACTTCTTCTTTTAGAGAGAAGATCGCTAAGTTTAATATTATAATACTCGGCTACGGTTTTCTGTATATTGTCTACACTAACCTGCCTGGACTGTATTGCCAAAAGGTCCTTTAATGAGTCTTTAATTAAGGCTATGTCTATTTCTTTTCCTGTAAAGTTTGAATTTGCAATTACTCTTTTTAAGGCGCCTTCTAATTCTCTAATATTTGATCTGACTTTTTGCGCTATGAAGAAAGCACTTTCCTGATCCAGCTTATGGCCCATTTCCTCTGCCTTGCTTAAGGTAATAGCAACTCTTGTTTCTAATTCGGGCGGATCAATTACAACAGGTAGGCCCCACCCCAATCTAGATTTAAGCCTATCCTCCAGTCCATTTATTTCTTTTGGGTACCTATCGCAAGTTAATATCATCTGACTTCCTCTCTCAAGAAGAGAGTTAAAGGTGTGAAAAAGCTCTTCCTGGGACTGTTCCTTGCCAGCAAAAAACTGTATGTCATCTATTAAGAGCGCATCTAGAGACCTATAGTACTGCTTAAATTCACTAATTGCTCCTAATTGTAGTGATTTTACCATATCACTCACGAATTTCTCTGAATGAATATAGGTAATTTTCTTTTGGGGGTCCTTTTGTTTAATTAAGTTCCCAGCTGCATGCATTAAGTGTGTTTTTCCCAATCCCACTCCCCCATAAATAAACAAGGGGTTATAGGAGTTCTTCTGTCCTGATGCCACCTGCCTTGAAGCGGCTAAGGCAATATGGTTAGATTTTCCTTCCACAAAGGTTTCAAAAGTAAAAGCAGGTATTAAATTTGTTTGCTGGCCCCTTCTGTTTTTAAAATTTTCATTTTTTACCTGAGTATCAAATTCCAGTGTGTTATTTTTTAAGGTTTCTAACTCAGAATTTTTATTGTTTCCCGACCCTCCTGCCTTCTGCACCACATCGGATCCTTTTTTTAAGGAGTTTATTTCAAAGTTAACGTTTATTTCCCCTTGGTTAGTTATTGCTGAAAGCCTTTCTATTATTGTATTTCCGTAGTTTTCTTCCACCCAATCTAAAATAAATTTATTTGGTGCCAGCACCGAGTAAGATGTTGGCTTTATGCCCGAATTTTCTGATAGCTTCAACGGAGCTATCCATGTAGAATACTCTTCTAGGGTAAGATCCCTTTCCAGTGTTTTTTTACATTCGCTCCAAAAAAGAATATCTGCCATAATTTTATTATAAAGGGTTTTTTTAAGTTATCCACAGCATAACAACAATTAATTTCTGTGGATAACTTGTTAATATTATGTTTTTTTGTTTTTTCTTGTGTATTTAGCTTAAAAAAACTATTATGCGTCCAAATTTTTAGTTTAAAGTCGTTATAAATGAAAAGAACATATCAACCCAGCAGAATAAAAAGAGCCAGAACTCATGGCTTCAGGGCAAGAAACTCGACCTTAGGGGGAAAGAAGGTTCTTAGTAATAGACGGAAAAAAGGAAGAAAGTCTCTAACTGTCTAGACTTTATGCCTCTTCAAGAAAAATTTCTTATTCCCTCCTCCCAGGGGTTTGGACCGGTTTATAAAAAACCCGATGTAAGGTTCAACTCTGGAAACTTTAGGGTACTGGCCAGACAAAACGAAGCAGACCTACCAAGGCTTGGTGTGTCAATTAAAAAAAGAGATTATAAGTTAGCAGTCGAAAGAAATAGGCTTAAGAGAAGAATTAAAAACAGTTTTAGGGTTAATTTAAATAGGCTTCCTAGTTATGATTTTGTAGTGGTGGTTAATGCGGGTGAAAGTCTGAGAAATAAAAACAAACTTGATGCCCTTTGGGAGGGGTGTAGAAAAAAGATTTTATGAAAACAGCATTAATCAAGACCATCTCTTTTTATCAAAAATTCATAAGCGGAATGATTGGTCCTTGTTGTAGATTTCACCCTACTTGTTCAGAGTACGCAAAAGAGGCAATTGAGATTCATGGACTCCTGTATGGTTCTTTTCTGTCTTTAAAGAGATTATCAAAATGCCACCCAATGGGGCCCTCTGGGCTGGACAAAGTTCCCCCGAGACCCTAAAGATGGACTACGTAAAAATATCCCTCTTAGGACTAATTGCTCTTTTGTCATATTATCTTCTCCTTCAGTGGCCTTCGGAGATTGAAACGCATAACAACACCCCTTATACAGACGCGGGGGAGGTTGAAAAGTTCGACCTAATTAAAGAAGGTTTCAGTGATAGTGAGGACTCACTATTAACCTTTAAAGAAAATAAACCCTTGAGCTCCGGTGGTGTGGTAGCAAAGGATTCAGTTGGGGAAAATAAATCAACTTTTAAAACTATTTCTAATGATGTTTTGAACATATTAATTGACTTGGAATCTGGAGCCTTCGTTGAAGCCGAGATGTTAAATGTTGATACAGAGTTCTTGTCAAAAAAACCCCTTTCCTTGTTTGGAAATAGACTACTAGGAGAAGGAAAAGATTGCCCCTCAGAATTGGGTGCTTTTTATAATGGAGAAAATTGTCTTGGGGTATATCTGGCTAACTCTGGATTTTATAATCAAACTGATGGATACATAAAACCAAACTTCAACTCTCTTGAGAAGCTTGTTCTTGATGGTGGGTCAACTCTTTATATTTTCTCGGGTAAAAAAGATCTGTTTTCCTTTACAAGAAAGGTCCTGTTAAGAAAAGGAAGCTACCTTGTTGAGGTAGAAGATGTAATAGGTGTTGAGGGGGCTGGCTCTAACAGAGAAGAGGTAACTCCGTATTTAAGGATATTAAGAGATGGGGCTGGGGCTGGGGCTGGGGCATCAAGACTGGACAACTACACATATCTTGGACCTGTTTTTTCCACAGAAAGAGAAACCTTTCTTAAGCAGGATTTTGATAGTCTTGGTGAAAAAAACTACGAAGAATCTTCTCTGGGTGGCTGGCTCGCAATGGTTCAGCGATATTTTGTTTCGGCTTGGGTGCCTGAACAGGGTGGTCTATATAAATATCAAGCCAGAAGGCTTTCATCTGGGACTTATTCTGTGGCCCTAACGGGACAAAACCAAATAATTGAGACCGGCAAGCCCCTGTCCTTTAAGAACTCTCTATACGTAGGCCCCAAGGTAACAAAACAGCTCAAGGAGGCGCATGAAGACCTTGGTTTGGTGGTTGACTATGGGTTTCTTTGGTGGTTGGGTCAGCCTATTTACAGTTTGATGCAATTTGGCTATTCCCTTGTGGCCAACTGGGGATTCGCTATACTTTTTGCAACACTGGTTCTCAAGGCTGTACTTTGGCCATTAAGCGCTGCCGGGTATAGGTCTGCTGCAAAAATGAGGGCAGTTGCACCCAAAATACAAGACCTGCAACAAAAGTACTCCAATGATAAGCAGAAGCTGGGCCAGGAAATGATGAATTTTTATAAATCTGAGGGTGTTAGCCCCTTGGGGGGTTGTCTTCCCATGCTTCTTCAAATGCCATTTTTCCTTGCTTTTTACTGGGTTTTGTTGGATATGGTTGAGCTTAGACATTCGCCTTTTATCTTTTGGATAAGCGATTTATCGTCAAGAGACCCTTTGTTTATTCTTCCTATATTAAACGCCATTCTAATGTACTACTCTCAACAACTTATGCCCACAACACCTAGTAACGACCCAACTCAACAACAAATGCAAAAAACCATGAAGTACATGCCAATAGTGTTTGGAGCCATTTTTGCCTTCTTTCCTTCTGGTTTTGTGCTTTACTTCACAATTCAATCCCTTATTACGCTTGCACAACAAGCCCTTTCCTTTAGAAAGGAAGGGGTTTCACTTAAATCCAGTTAGGTTTTTTTGGAAGATACCATTGTTGCATTGTCTACGCCCCCGGGCAGGGGCGGTGTTTCTGTTGTTAGGGTTTCTGGCGTTGTAGCAAAAAAGATAGGGGTCTCTATGTGTGGCGACCTGGCGGATCCAAACAAACTAAAGCCCTGTGTTGTGCGTGGTGAGGGTGGTAAAAGGATTGATTCGGGTTTGGTGGTTTTTTTTAAAGGCCCAAAATCTTACACAGGAGAAGATGTGGTTGAGATAAATTGTCACGGGAACCCGTTAATTGTTGATTCTATTATTGAGTCCTGTTGTTTTTTTGGTGCGAGAATGGCAGAGCCCGGCGAATTCACCAAAAGGGCATTCATGAATGAGAAAATTGATTTAGCCCAAGCTGAGTCTGTAGCCGACCTGATCTCAGCCCAAACCTCTTCAGCGGTTGTTGCGGCCAATTCGTCTCTTCGGGGTGATTTTTCTAAGTCTATAAACAGCTTAATTGATGAGGTTGTGCGAGTAAGAGTCCTTGTAGAGGCTTTGCTAGATTTTTCTGATGAAGACTCTGTTTTGCTTATAGAAGAAAAGAAAAAAAAGATAAGTGATGGGGTTGATTTGATTAAAGGTGTGTTGTTGGGACTTGTTGAGAGGGGTGAGTTTGGTAATAAGATGCTTGAGGGTGTGAGGGTGGTTTTTACCGGTCCTCCAAATTGTGGTAAATCAACCTTACTAAACTTAATAGCAAAAGAAGAGATCGCCATAACTTCTAGCTCTCCTGGTACTACTCGTGACTTAATTAGGGCTCAGGTGGATATTAGGGGGATCCCGGTTGAGTTTACAGACACGGCTGGTATTAGGGGTGGTGTGAGTGAGCAAGTTGAAACAGAGGGTATAAATAGGGCTGTTGAGGTTTTGAGTCGATCTGATGTTGTGGTGGTTATGAGCGAGGTTGGGGAGTGTTTTGATATTCCTATTCCACAAAGTGCCACCTCTTTAAGGGTGTTTAATAAAATCGATCAACTTTCCAATGAGGTCGCAGGAGAAAGGGGTGGTGCTTTTTACGTTTCCGCTAAGACCGGCGAAGGTGTTGATGCCCTTCTGGATTGTGTAGTTTCATACTCTCCAGGCCCTCCAGAGACTCCTTTGGTTGCGAGAAGGAGGCACTTAGAATCACTTAATGAAGCAATTGGTTTCTTAGAGCAAAGTATCTTAAACTTAAAAAACAAGGTTAGTCTTGAAGTTGTCGCCGAAGATTTAAGGGGTGTGCAGACAGCTTTAGGTAATATTACCAGACCCATGTCTGCTGATGACTTATTGGGTAATATCTTTTCTAGCTTCTGCATAGGTAAATAAGTTGATATCCAGTGGACAACTTTTAGCAGAATTTATATTAAGTTTTTTTTTACACAGGGTTGTGTTTTTAACTAACAAGACATCATTGTCTTGTTGTGGCTTGTGTTATTCCCCCCCCACCTTTGGTAGTAAAGGTTTCAGAAGGTTATACATAAATTTCTCGTGCCCTACAATAACAACTAAAAGAATATATATAAGATAATATAATATTATTTTATTAGAGGTAGTTGTGAATAAAAAAAGGGTAATAGTAGTTGGGGGTGGTCACGCAGGGGTGGAAGCGGCATCTGCGGCAGCAAGACTGGGTTGTGAAGTATCTCTGGTAACACACAAGAAAGATTCTATAGGGCAAATGTCTTGCAACCCCGCCATAGGTGGAATAGGGAAAAGCCACCTAGCCAGAGAGGTAGACGCCATGGGGGGGTTGATGGCTAGAGCAGCAGACCTTTCAGGTATACACTACAGAATATTAAACGCAACAAAAGGTCAGGCGGTTAGGGCAACAAGAGTCCAAACCGACAGAA
>MDTE01179027.1_pt1 | contig 10396 bp, 12 predicted proteins | sample 811231 | NCBI WGS metagenome assembly MDTE01 (sample SAMN05326651, study PRJNA326480) | marine metagenome | isolation source: seawater | place: Indian Ocean: Red Sea | collected 2010 | reverse complement strand
GGAACAATTTTCTGTTCCTTTAAAGATAAAGCATAATATTCATCAAGCGCACTTTGAGCAAAATCAGCTTCTAATTCAGATTTATAATTTTGTAAAATAATTTTCTGAGGAACTTTACCTTTTCTAAAACCAGGCATATTTATTTTTTTAGAAAAAAGTTTAATGTGATTTGTGAATGGTTCTTCCAAATCAGACCATGGGACTGAAACTATAATTCTTTTTGTAAACGAGTTAATTGATTTAATTTTTGAAATCATCATAAATTAATTATTTCTTTCTTCCACAATAAATACATTCAGTTCCTAATTGAACATTAAAACCACAACTTTTACAAACCCACTCATCCAAATCATCGGAATTATTATCTTCAAGATTCAAACTTGTTTTTGATGAGGATAAAATCAAAAAGAGAAAAAAAACAATTGTAGAAATTAAAAAAATTACTAAAGTAGTAACCATTAAATTTTAATTGATAAAGTTATAATTAATTGTTAAAAAAAACATTATAAAATTAACACAATGTGTAGCTAAACAAATTTTGCAATTAATACTTAATTTTAACAACCCAAAGATTAAATATATACTCAACAAAATTGATATTAAAGAAAATAAAAAAAAAGCATAATTGATTTTTACACCAAAAATTGATAGAAAAATCAACATTATTATGAATGAATAATATATCATTCCCCAGAAAGCATTTGGTTGACCAAGTATTTTACCAAATTTTGTAGAAACTAGAGATGAACAACTACCTTCATTCATCCTACAAAAAGATGGAACCCACCATTTATCAGTATTTATTTTCCTTGATATAACTCCCAAAAAATAGAAAGATAATAACCAACCTATAGATGAAAGAATAAATAAAAATAAATTATAAGTGAAAAAACTCACTGTCTTAACCTGCAAGCAATTCCCTCAATGCATTGTTTTAATTTATCTACTTGAGAATGAGTTGTAAAAAGATCATTCATATCTTCAAAGATATCTGCTGGATAATTAAGTTTATCATAATCTCTAATAAAATTTGATTCAAGTTTAATAACATAATCTCTCAAAATATTTTTTGGAACGTCTTTCTGCCTTAAAAGATTAACACAAAATTTAATTTGAGCTTTAGATGTAATTTGGAAAAGTGAAAGCAGTCCAAAATCAGATTTAGATCTAAATGACATTGTACCATACTCTGAACCTCTTCCCCATGTTACTTCATCTGCTTGAATTTCAGAAAAATCACATATTTCTTGTCCAATATGAGCGATTTCTCTATTTGTATGAGTTCTTAAGTCTTCAAGAAAATTAGATTTATCCCATTTCACACCAATTCTCCTTAATTTTTACTAAATTAAAGGTTGAATTTACCATAGGATTTATATTTAGTGTAAATTAATTTTAAAAAAAATTAAAAAATTAAATTCTACCTGACAATAAAGCACCTAAATGAGAACCATAAAATAAAAGCAAAACTGAAAAACCTAAAACTAAAAAATATATTAATATTATTTGTTTAGACAACTTGTTAATATTTTTATTAAATCTATAGATAAAAATTAATAAAAAAGGAATGAAAACAACAATTTGTATCAAACCATGTATGTCAAAAAAATTAATTAAATCAAAATCAAAATGACCATACAAATCATCAGCTATAAAACCCGTTATAATTGCAAATAAGTGACTAATTAAACCAAAAAATAAACACCACCAACCAGCATTTTCTGCAGAATCTTTTTTAAACATATAAGCTATTAAATCACAAGCAAAACCTGTGGAAAACAAAGCAATTGGAAAATGAATAAATAATGAATGTAATATTTCTAAATTCCAAGGCATGACTACGAATGAGATTTTGCAACCATTCCGGCTACTTTTATTGACAACTTTCTTGGAGAAAGTCTGGTCAGAAATGCTAAAAATTTATCCAAGTTTCCATGGACAACAGAGGATTTAGTTCCTATGCTATTTAATGCAGTATTGACAACTTCTTTTGGATTTGACCACATTAAACCTTTTTGATTTGGTGTTACACCAGCATTTTTTTGAAACCCAGTATTTACCAAACCTGGGCTTAAAGACAAAATATCAATACCTTTTTTTTTGTATTCTGACCACAATGCTTCTCCTAAAAAAAGATTAAAAACTTTAGTTGCTCCATAAACTGAAAAAAATGGAGTTGGCTGATAAGCAGATTTTGATGATAAAAAAATAATCGCCCCTTTCTTTCTATTTATCATTTTTTCTAAAAATTTAAATGTTAACATTACTGGAGCCAAACAATTAAGCTTAATCATATCTATATATTTTTTCAATTCAGTCTGATGAAAATCTCCAAAACTACCTATTCCCGCATTATTGACTAAAAATCCTACTTCAATATTTTTTAATTTGTCATAAATTTGATCAACAGCAAAATCTTGGGTTATATCCACGTCAATTATTATTGTTTTAACTCCATTTTTAAGTTCAATGTCTAAAGCTATTTCCTCGATTAAATTTTTTCTTCTTGCAACTAAAACTATATTCATACCTCTGTTAGCAAGTTGATAACAAAATTCTTTTCCTATTCCTGAAGATGCCCCAGTTACCAAAGCCCAATCACCATATCCTTCTTTCCAATTATGTATCATTTATTCATTCCTTACAATTAAAATTGGAGAATTTGTTTTTTTAAGTGTTGCAAGTGACTTACTACCAAAAAGAAATTTCTTTAAAATTGTTTTACTTGAATCACCCATTATTATGATATGGTCATCATTAGCATATTTTACGAAAGAAGAAACCGGATCACCAAAAACAAATTCTTGTGTAAAATTTATTTTTTCTTTTTTAAGTATTTTAACTGCATTTTTTACAGCATTTTTATAACCATCTTTGAATGTTTTTATTTTAGAAACTGTTATTAAAGTAACATCTAAATTTAATTTTTTAGCGATTATTATTGCAAATTTAACCGCATTTTTAGTAGCCTTAGAGTCATCAACACAAAGTAAAATTTTATATTTTTTACCTATTTTAAAATTATTAGTAATAAATATTGAACTTGGCAAAAATTGTAAAATATCTTTTGACCTATTTCGCTCTTTGCTTCCACCAATTATCCCTATTGAATATTTTTCTTTAAAAAACTCTGATCGTAATTCTTCAATCAAATCACCCTCTCGAAGAATTAAGTCTATTTTCTGACCATAAGTACTTGGCAAAATCATTTTGTATCTTCCTGAACTTTCTAAAATATTAGCAGGATTAAAATCATTTGAATTTTTAGATTTAATAAACCCTGTATCTTTTAATTTATTAAATGCCCATTTTAATACATCAATACCAGGATGATAAATTTCCCATTTTTCAAGATTTTCTTGAGCTTGTTTTACACGATTTAAATATAAGTCTTTAGGTTTAGAGCCGACATAAACAATTGATAAATGTGCACTAAATGCTAAAGCAATTTGAGAACCTATGTGAAGGGTATCTCCAGAAAAATCTTTGCTACCAATTGCTAATAAAAATTTCATTTAAATAATTTAACTACTTTATTTGTAAAATTTTTAAAAAAATAAAGGCCATATAAAATTTGAAAAAATTATTAATAAAAGAATTGACGTACCCATCATTTTCCAACCACCTCTTATAAAGTCAGAACTTTTTAACAACCCACTTGAATAAATAATCATATAACTAGGAGAGGCAACAATAGTTAAAAAACCAAATGCTGATGATAATGCTGTTATCATTGGTAATACAATTGAATCGCCTGAAATATTAATTATAATTGGCCCCAAAACAGCAATTGTCGCGGCATTACTTAAAATATTAGTCAAACTTGAGGTAATTATAATAGATATGATGGAATGTGAAAATTGTGCATTTATAAAAATATTATCTACATAATTTAAAAAATTATTTGCTATCCATAATGCAGCACCAGTTTCTTTCATTTGAACTCCAACTGATATTGCAGCACCAAATAACATTATTAAACCCCAATTTGTATTTTTATTTATTTCTCTCCAATCAATTAATCCAAATGAAAGATATGTAATAACTCCAATTAAAGAAATCATTCCCAATCCTAATGTGGAACTAAAAAAAACCCAACCAAAAAAAATCAAAATAAATATAAGTATCGAAAGAATTTGTTGGTTTGAGAGTTTACCAGAATGTGCAACTTGAATTTTCAACTTGCGAACAGCTGAATCTAAAATTAATTTTTCAGGAAAAAATGTTCTCCATAATATTATTGCAGTAATAGGTATTTGGATTAATAAAATTGGGTATGCATACTTCATCCAAGTCAAATAAGTTATTTCTGCAACTCCAAATTGTTCTAAATAACCAATCATAATAACATTTCTACCACCTCCTGAGGGAGTACCAATTGAACCAATGGCACTTCCATACGCAATAGAAAATAATAACAAAGCTGATAATTTTTTATTTTTATCTCCCTCTAATATTGTATTTCTTATAAGTGTTAATCCAACTGGCATCATCATAGCTGTAACAGTATGTTCTCCGATAAATGAAGATAATAATGCACAAAAAAGAATGAATCCAAAACTTATTTTCCAAGTTTTATGTCCTGTAATGTTTATAATTGCCAAAGCTAATCTTGTATCTAAACCTTGTGATATAATGGCAGTAGCTAACATTAATGAACCCATTATGAAAAAAACAGAATCACTCATAAATGTTGAAGCAACATCATTAGCTGAACCAATTCCAAATAAAACTTGAAGAACTATTATTAACATCGCGGTAGCTGGAAGAGGAATTGGCTCAAATAAAATAAGTAAAATAAATAAAATAACGATGATTATTACTCTGTAACCTGAAATTTCTAAACCATCAGGTGTTGGTAAAAAATATAATATTAGAGAAAGAAAAAAAGCAACAACTAGCCATTGTTTTTGTTTTAACCAATATATGATATTTACTAACATTAATTATTTTTTTAAGTTATGTTCAATTTATAATAATTAAATTCTTTATTTAATATTTATTTTATTACAAATAATAAAAATGTCAAATCAGATTCAAGCAAGTATTGGTATTTTAGCAGGAGGTAAAAACTCTAGATTAAATGGGTTAAAAAAATGGAACTTAAAAATAAATGATTTATCATTAATTGAAAGATCAATCAAAATATCAAAATGCTTCAAAAAACAATATATTGTTGGTAAAAAAGAACTTGAAATTAAAGATGTTGAATTTTTAAAAGATAAATTTGAATATTCTTCACCAATAATTGGACTTCATTCCTTACTAAAATCATCTAAATACAAATGGAATTTTTTGTTGGCTTGTGATTTACCTTTTATTACCGATAAAATTTTTACATTAATATGGAATAAAAAAAATGAAAATAAATTAGCAATTATTCCATATTCAAAAGATAATATTCATTATACATGCGGTTATTATAATAAAAAATTATTATTTCAAATTGAAAAAAATATTAAAATTGGAAAACTAAGCTTAAAAAATCTTTTATCTGATGAAGATATCATTTTAGTTAAATCAAACAAAGAAGATTTTTTTAATCTAAACTCATTTGATGATTTAAAAAAATTCGAAAAAAAATTAAATATTATCTAATTTTTTTATTCTTCTTAAATGCCTACCCTCTGAAAATGGTGTTTTCATCCATCTATCAATTACATCAAAAATTTCATTTTCAGAAACAAATCTTGCTCCAATAGATATAATGTTTGCATTATTATGTTCTCTAGATAAAAATGGAATAGTTTCTTCAAAACCATAATAAACAATCGCTCTTACACCTTTAATTCTGTTAGCAGCAATAGCTTCGCCCTGACCAGAGCCACCTAATATTATTCCTAAACAATTCTTATCTTTTGCAACAGCTTTTGCACATGGAAAAATATAATCAGGATAATCATCATCAGGATCAAAAATATTAGCACCATGATCAACAACCTCATGACCTTTAGAGATTAAATGGTTTTGAATTTTTACTTTTAGATCAAAACCTGCATGGTCTGTTGCAATATGAATTTTCATAAACTTATACCTCTCCTAGATTATTAAATTTTTTCATTGTTAAAATTGGATCAGGCGTTCCAAAAATACCTGTTCCTGCAACTAGTATGTCAGCTCCTGCATCTATAATTTTTTTTGCATTTGACAGTTTAACATCACCATCAACTGAAATATTTGGCTTTGAAATCAATTTATTTGTCATATCTTTTACATGATAAATTCTATCTAACATATCTGGAATAAATTTCTGACCACCGAAACCTGGCTCAACACTCATAATAAGAATTAAATCAACATTTTCAATATAATTTTCAATTAATGAAATATCACTGCTTGGCTTTAATGTGATACCACATTTTAACCCTTCATCTTTAATTTGTTTTATTAAATTTAGAGGATTTTTAGTTGCTTCTACGTGAAAAGTAATCAAATCAGATCCAACATTAATAAATTCCGAAATAAAATTTTCAGGTTTATTTATCATCAAATGTACATCTAATAACAAATCAGTAGCTTTTCGAATTCCATTGATAATAACTGGTCCCATTGTAATATTTGGTACAAAATTTCCATCCATTACATCAATGTGTATCATAGAAGCTCCTCCTAATTCACATTGATTCAAGGGAATCGTTAAATTTGAAAAATCAGCAGCCAACAAAGAAGGTGAAATTTTTATCACAATTTATCCTTTTCTCATAAATTTAAAATGACCAAATAATTGGAATGAAAAAGGTTCCTAATAACCAAAAAATTATATTTAATGGAACTCCAACTTTTACAAAATCAGAAAATTTATATTGTCCAGGTCCGTAAACCATCAAATTTGTTTGATAACCCATTGGTGTAGCAAAAGAAGTTGATGCACCAAAAGCTACAGCAAAAATAAATGGTTTTGCATCTACATTCATCTGAGTTGATACTGATATGGCTATTGGTATCAAAATAATTGCAGCAGTATTATTTGACATTAATGAAGTAATAATAATCGAAATCAAAAACATCAATGACATTGAAGCATGTGGTGCCATTTCAACATCAAAATTGCTTCCAAAATTTGATACTAGGCTTGCAATCATTTCTGCTGCACCAGATCTTTCCATAGCTATTCCAACAGGTACAAAAGCTGCAATCATAATAATAACTGACCAATTTATTGACTGATAAGCCTCTTCTGGTGAAATTGCACCTACAACTAGTAAAATTACAACACCTATCAAAGCAGCTTCAAGGATATCTACTGCTCCCAAAGCGGCTAATAACATTGCTAATGGAATAACTGCTATTGCAAGCCACCAAAATTTAACTTTTTTTATGGAAACCTCATGTTCTTGCAAAATTGCTAAATCTCTATTTTTAATCATTGTATCCATACTTGATTTAGGAACAAATATTAAAAGAGTGTCTGCAAAATGAAGTTTTATTCTAGCAATTTTTTCTCGAAGAGTTTTACCCTCTCTTCTAACAGCTAAAACAAAAGCGCCAAATTTTTTTCTAAAGTCAACATCAAAAAGTGAATTACCAATTAATGAAGAATTTTGAGTAACTAAACCCTCAACAATAGTACTTGCTCCACTAATTAATTCATTTTGATTCATTTTTTTATCAGTTAACATTAGTAATTTTTCTTCATCTCTAAATCTAATAAAATTATCAAGAGTTCCTCTTGCCATTAGAATATCACCAGATTTTATTTTTTGATTTCTAAGATTTGTCTCAATACGTTCATCATTTCTAATAATTGATAAAACAGTAATATCATAATTTTTACTAACACCTCTATCTAAACATGTAGACCCAATAAGAGGTGATTCATTATCAACTTCAAATTCAGTTAAATATGCAGAAAGGTGATATTTCCCAGTTAAACTTGAAATTCCTGCTCTAGATGATAATAATTTTGGAACAAGAAAAACATTATAAAAAGTTCCAAACAATAAAAACACAAGACCCATTGTTAAAAAATCAAACATTTTTAATGGCTCTAAACCATAATCTTCAACTATTGAACTAACAATTAAATTTGTAGAAGTTCCAATTAAAGTCAGCATACCACCGTAGATTCCAGCAAAGGATAATGGGATTAATAATTTTGATGGTGATAATTCATATTTTTTACCAAGATGCAATGCAAATGGAATAAAAATTGCAACCGTAGCAGTATTATTAATGAACCCAGAAATCAAACTGGTTCCTATTAGAATTAATCCTACAGTAAACCAAACATTATTGCTTAATTGAGTTAATTTGTCAGCTAATACCTCAATAATACCAGTTTTAACTATTGAGGCACTCAGAACAAACATTAAAGCTACAGTCAAAACGGCTTTATTGCTAAATCCTGATATTGCTTCTTCGAGAGTTAAGTAATCAAAAATTATCAAAACACATAATAACAATAAAGCAGTAACATCTATTGGGAAAATCTCTCTTAAAAAAAATATAAGAGCTAAAAAAATTAAAAAAATAAATAATATTGTTTCGAACAACATATTTTACATTACCAAATTTTTCTTTTCAACTTCATCAATTTGTTTGGAATTAACATATTTTTTTGCATAATCCTCAAAAACCCCTTCTTTAACGAAAATATCAAACAAATCAGGGTCAAAATGATAATCGTTTCTCATAAAACTCATAATTTTCATAACAAGAGACAATTTTTTTCCTTCAGCGTTATATGGCCTGTCAGCGGCTGTTAAAGCTTCATAAACATCAGCTATTACCATAATTTTGGCCTGAGTTGACATTTCAGAATGTGTTAAACCATTTGGATATCCAGTTCCATCCATTTTTTCATGATGACCCCCAGCGTACTCAGGAACATTCTTTAGATGCTTTGGGTATGGAAGTTTTGATAACATTTCTAAAGTATGTAAAACGTGATCATTAATTATTTGTCTTTCTTCAGGTAATAAAGTTCCCTTTGGAATATTAAGATTTTTTACTTCATGTTCACTCAAGAATGGTTTTTTTTCTCCCATTTCAAAATAAGTATACTTACTTATTTTAATTACCCTATCTTGAAGATCCTTTGCCATAAATTCCCCACCAAAATTACAATTATTAACAAACTCTTGATCATCATTTAATTTTTTTATTTTTTGGTTATAGTCAAATTTAATCTTTTCTTTATTTACCTGATTTTTTTGAGAACTAAGCTTTTCTAAATATTCAATTTTAGCGTCCCTTTTTAAAACTTCAAATCTAGTATTAATTACTTCAATTCTATCAAAAATTGTCTCTAATTTTGTTGCTTTATCAACCACATGAGTGGGTGTAACTACTTTTCCACAATCATGTAACCAAGCAGCTATTTTAAGAGCATTTTTCTCTTCATCGTTCATTTTAAATTCTTTGTAAGGACCATAATCAACTTTTTCAACCGCCTCAGCAAGCATCATCGTTATAATTGGAACTCTAGAGCAATGACCTCCAGTATAGGGAGATTTTTTATCAATTGCTGTAGCAAGTAATTTAATAAATGATTCAAAAAGATCTTCAAGTTGTTCTATTAATTGATTATTTGTAATTGCAACTGCTGCTTGTGAGCAAAGTGATTCAACTAGTCTTTGATGTTGTTCAGAAAACGCAATGATTTGACCAGATACAGGATCTTTAGCATTCAATAATTGAATAACACCTATCGTTTCATCTAAATGATTAGTCAATGGAACTGTTAAAAAAGATTTTGATTTGTATCCAGTTTTTTTGTCAAACATTTTTGTCCCAGAAAAATCAAAACCTTTTGCTTTATATGCATCAGGAATATTTATTGTTTCTCCAGTCAAACCAGCATATGCTGCTATCATCGATTTATTTGGTTTACCATCATCATTATAAAGTTTTATTGGATAAAATGGAATTTCTTTTCCACTTGTTCCTCCCATGTGAAATTTTAAAGAATCTGTTCTAACAATTTCAAATTTTAATCGTTTGTTGTCCGTCATAATATATAAAGTTCTGCCATCACAATTAGTTATTCGCTTTGCTTCTTCAAGAATCATTTCAAGTAATTTTGGCATTTCTTTTTCACTTGATAAAGCTAGTCCAATGTCATTTAAGTGATCAATTTGATCTTCAAGCATCAAAATATAATCTTTTGCATGTTCTGATATGTTTTTAAAAAACTTATCTTTATTCATTCCAACATAACTTTTTTTACCATTATTATTATTTAACATAAAACTGAATCCTCATCTAATTTTGTGTAAAAATTTACAAAACTCAATATAGAGCTGATTACTTTATAATTTCTTCAATTTATACTAAATTTTTATTATGAATAAATTTATATTAATCTTATTACTAAATCTATTTATTTTAGGATGTAACAAAAAAGTTATAACAAATGAAAAAAATTGTATTGACAAAGATAAAATAATAGAAGATG
>MDTE01116587.1_pt1 | contig 10396 bp, 10 predicted proteins | sample 811231 | NCBI WGS metagenome assembly MDTE01 (sample SAMN05326651, study PRJNA326480) | marine metagenome | isolation source: seawater | place: Indian Ocean: Red Sea | collected 2010 | reverse complement strand
ACAATTATGATTATTTTGTAGGTTTCACCAATTTTTCAACTGATGGTGAGTCAGCGATGAGAGATAATGATGAAAATGATGGTTATAGAGGCGATAGTTTAACTATGAACTATGGATATAATTTCAATGAAAATTTCAGAATTGAAAATTATTTATATTATAATGACTCTTTATTAGAATATGACTCTGTAGCAGCATCCCAAGACGATCTTGAAGCTACTGATGATCAGCAAGCTTCTTATACAGGACGTCTAATTAATACAAATGGAAATTTTAAAAACACAATTTCTTATAACAATACCTACATTTTAAGAAACACTACTGGGAACGATAAAAAAAATTATTATGGTTACAGAGATGCAATAAATTTTGTATCTGAATATAATTTTGATTTAGATAATAGAATTTTATTTGGGCTTGATAATGAATTTGATAAAGCTGAACTTTATAATTGGTATACCAATAATTCGTACAGTGAAAGTGATGAAGCTATCTACTCTCAATATTTTGATTTACAATTACGACCAAGAGAGAACACTTATACTACTTTTGGTTTAAGAAGAGACGATCATACTACTACCGGTGATTACTATACTGGAAGAGCAACTGTAGCTTATAAATTTGATAATAATACAAAGTTAAGGTCTAATTTAGGAACATCAGTAAGATTTCCATCTTTGAATTCTCTCAATCATGGAAATAGATTAATTGTTAAAGAAAACCTTAAGGCGGAGACTGGTAAAAGTATTGACGTGGGTATAGATAAATTTTTTCCAAAAAATAATATTAATTTAAGTTTTACTACTTTTTTCTTGGAATATAAAAATGATATCAAAGGCTGGGCCTCTCATTCAGGAGGTGTTGGTGGAAGTTGGGCCCTAGATAACAGTAACTCTAAAACAGAAAGTTATGGTTTAGAGTTACAAACTAATTGGAAACCTAATGATAATTATTATTTAGGTTTTGGTTATACTAGGACAGAATCTTATGATGGTACAACTTGTGACGATCCAGACTCGACAGGTGGACCAGGATCGTCAGCATGCATTGATGATATGACTGTTAGGGTACCAAGAGATCAAATTAATCTAATAGGAACAAAATTTTTTAATAAAGACCTATCTCAAACACTTAAAGTTAAATACGTTGGTGAAAGAAGAGATTTAGGAAATTCAAAAAATAATTTTGAAGATGTAATACTTTCAAATTATTTAGTAGCAGATTTAATTTTTAATTATAAATTATTTAATGATTATAATTTGAATATATCAGCTAAAAATATTTTAGATAAGAGATATTCTGAGGCGTATGAGTATAAAGCACCAGGTAGATCATTAAACTTTATGCTCAAAAAGAGTTACTAAACCTAAATAACTTATTAAAATGTTTGTATTTAATATTTTGATTAGTTAAAATAAGTAATGTCATATTTTAAAATTTCTTTAGGAATTTTTATAGCTTTAGCAGCAAGTAGATTTATTCCACATCCACCTAACTTTACAAGTTTAATTGCTTTAAGTTTTTATATCCCAATTTTTTTTGGAAGAAGATTTATTCCAGCTATAATGCTAGCTTTTTTTTTAACTGACATTTTTTTTGGATTTCATAACTTGCAGTTATTTACATGGGGAAGTGTAATTGTAATCGGCTATATGTCTCAGTTTTTTTATAAAAGTTTCAAAACAAGAATCATAGGTACTTTTTTTGCTTCATTAGCCTTCTTTTTAATAAGCAATTTTGGAGTGTTTGCTTTAGGCAGTTATGGTTACTCAATTCAAGGGTTTTTGACCTGTTATTACTTAGCTTTACCGTTTTTTACAAACACAATTGTGTCAACTTTTATCTTTAGCATTTTAATAGAGGCAGTATATAACGTGTTTAATTTAGAAAAAAATTTAAATTATCTAAAAAAAAATTAATATGAAAAAAGCAAGAGTATTATTAGCAGCACCAAATTTATTAGTTAATGAGGGAGAATTAAGCAGAATAGAACCTCCAATGGGCCTATTATTATTTGCACCGTTATTAAAGCAAGATGGTCATGAAGTTTTAATTAAAGACTTTGCATTAGAAGGCTGGAATACACATACTCCATTTGATATTAAAAATAAAATATATATTAAAGGATCAACCGACGAATATATTGCTAAAGTAATTTCAGATTTTAATCCTGATATTCTGGGAATATCAGTTCTTTATTCCAGTTTAATTGATTCAGCTAAAGACGTAGCAAGAATTGCTAAAAAAATTAATCCAAAAATTACAGTTATAGTGGGTGGAAATTGCATTTCTAATTCTGTTGTTGATTATAAATTTTATTTAAGAGATCCAATAAATTCTGGTCTACCTGATTATATTACACATTTTGAAGGAGAACATTTTGATTATGCTATGACTGGAGAAGCAGAATATCCATTTAAAGATTTTGTAAACGGAGTAATAAATAAAAAAGATATTAGCAATATCCCAGGCCTTATAACAAAAATTGGTCACAAAAAATATAAAATTAACCCTGCAAAAATTTTACATGACCTTAATTTATTACCAAGACCGGCAAGAGATATGGTAGACATGGAAGCTTACTTTGATATTGGTCACTTCCATTCTTCAAAATCAAGATCAAAACGAGTTCTATCAGTGATGTGTTCACGTGGATGTCCAGAAAAATGTACTTTTTGTACAACTCCTGAGGTTTACGGTCAAATAACTAGATGGAGATCAATCGAACATATAATGGATGAAATAAATACTCATGTAAGAGAATTTAATATAGGTGAGATTCAGTTTAATGATGACACAATTACTGTAAATAAAAAAAACTTATATGCACTTTGTAAAGAGCTAGAAAAAGTCGGACTTCCTTGGTGTACCCCTAATGGTACAAAAGTTAATTACCACCAAAAAGAGCAATTCGAAATGTATAAAGCTATGCATGATTCTGGTGCATACCAAATTACTTTAGCGTGCGAAAGTGGAGTTCAAAGAGTACTAGATGAAATCGTAAATAAAAGATTACCTGTTGAAACCATAATGCCTGCTATTGAAAGAGCAAAAAAAGCTGGATTATTAGTCCATACATTTTGGATATTAGGTTTTCCAGGAGAAACAAGAGAAGAAATGCAACAAACAATCGATTTTGCTTTACAATGTGGTGCAGATAGTTTTTCATTCTCAGTTTTAGCTGCACTTCCAGGTACTCCAATTTATAGACAAGTATGTAAAGAAAATTTGTGGTGGGATGGAAGAGAGTCTTTTAACAGTCTAAGGGCCTCATTATTAAAAGTTGATGGTTTTGACAGTCCTGAAGAATTCGAAAAATTTGTCTATGATGCAAATATAAAAGCCAATTTGATTTTAAAAGAAAAAGATCCTGAGAGATTTATTTATAAATATGGAAAAAATGCTACCGAAAAATCACTAATGAAGCAAACCTAGTATTATTTTAGCTATAACTAATGGTAAGTTATAAAAATATAATAGTTTAATTTTTATTTATGAAAAAAAATTTTCGAAAAAAAATAGTGCTAGTATCTATGTCAGCTGATGTAATACATCATGGACATATAAACATCATTAACGAGGCAAGAAAGTACGGTGATGTTACAATAGCTTTAGTGGCAGACGAAATAGTTGCGAAACATAAAAGACTACCTTATTTAAATTGGGAACAAAGAAAAAAGATTATTGAAAATATAAAAGGTGTTGTAAAAGTTTTTAAACAAACCGAGTGGGATTATAGTCCTTCAATTATGTCACTTAAGCCTGATTATTTGGTACATGGAACTGATTGGAAAAAAGGTTCGCTAAAAAGACTAAGAGACTCTGCGATTAAATCACTAAAGTCTTACGGAGGAAAACTAATAGAAGTTAGTTATACAAAAGGAATTTCTGCAATGAATCTGTCTTTAAATCAAAAAATTATTGGTACAAGTCCTGAAATTAGAAAAGGAAGTTTGAAAAGATTAATTGAACTAAAAGATATTGTTAGAATAATTGAAGCGCACAACCCTTTATCAGCATTAATAATAGAAAACCTTCAGCTGAGAGAAAATGATACAATAAAAGAATTTGATGGTTTTTGGTCTAGTTCATTAACAGACTCAACTTCTCAAGGAAAACCAGATACGGAGTCATTAGATCTTAGTGCAAGACTAAACAATATTAATAATATTTTTAATATAACTACAAAACCATTAATAATAGATTGTGATACAGGTGGTCTTTCAGAACATTTTGAGCTTAATGTTAAAACTATGGAAAGACTTGGAATTTCAGCAACTATTATTGAGGATAAAAAGGGACTAAAAAAAAACTCTTTACTTGGAAATAAAGTTAAACAAGAACAAGAAACTGTAAATCAGTTTTGTGACAAAATAACAGGAGGGGTAAAAGCAAGAGTTGGTGAAGATTTTATGATTATAGCTAGAGTAGAAAGCTTAATTTTAGAAAAAGGAATGAAAGATGCATTAAAAAGAGCTTATGCATATGTTGAAGCAGGTGCTGATGGTATAATGATACACAGTAAAAAGAATACGCCTAAAGAAATATTTGAATTTTCCAAATTATTTCGAAAAAAATTTGAAGAAGTGCCACTAGTAAGTGTTCCATCGACTTATAATTCAGTTAAAGAGAAAGATCTAATTAATAATAAATTTAATGTAGTTATTTATGCAAATCACATTTTGAGAGCAGCATACCCAGCAATGTTTGAGGCAGGAATGTCAATTTTAAAAAATCAAAGAAGCCTTGAAATAGAAAAAAAATTGGCAAAGATAAAAGATATCCTAAAGTTAATTCCTGGTACAATTTGATAATGAGCAAATATAATAAAACTTTAAAAGAATTTGAGAAACAAAAAAATAAAAAAATTTTATTTACACCTGGTCCAGCTAGTCTCTTAAAAGAAAATATTACAGGTCTTGAACCTTGCTTTGGAAGAGGCGATTCAAAATATGATCAAATTGAAGATTATGTTTTGAATAAGATTAAAAAGATGACTGGTCACAGTAACATCGTCAGATTTCAAGGATCAGGGTCTTTAGCTCTTGAAATGATGACATTAAATTTTTTATACGGAAAGGTTTTAGTTGTTAAATCAGGATTTTACTCTGATAGACTTTTCACATTAACCAAGCAGGCTAAAAAAAGATATAAAAATATAAAAAGAATTAAATATATTGATTGGAACAAGCTAGAAAGTGTTAATGAAAAATTTGATTGGATTTATTCATGCTACACCGAAACAAGTATAGGAATAAGACTTCCTATTAAAAGGTTTAAAAATATAAGCAAAAGATTAAAATCTAAACTTATGCTTGATGCTACAGCATCAGTAGGTCTGGAGGATAACCATGATTTAGCTGATGTAATTGGATTTAGTTCTTGTAAAGGACTATTCGGTTTAACAGGAGCATCCTTTATTTGTTATAATAAAAGTCCTACAAATAATATAGAGTCATTTTATTTAAATCTTAAAAATCATGAGGATAAAAAGATGACGGGTCCTTATCACACTATTTGCTCATTAAAAGAGGTTTTGAAAAATCATAAAGATTTAAAAAAAGCAGTTTTGATAAATAAAAAAAAATTTTTGAGAAAATTTTCAAATGAAATAATTTATGAAAAAGAATTTCAGCCAAATTTATGTACTTATGTTAATAAAAAAATAATCACAAAAAATAAAAATGTAATTTTATATAAATCTCGTAGCAATACCAAGGGAAGCATAGTAAGCCACATAGGTGAAGTTCACTTAGGAAATAAAGCTAAAGGATTGATAATCGATCAAATAAAATAATTTTTTTATAAATGCAAAAAAAAATATTAGTAGATTTGTCAGCTACGATAATTCATCATGGACATATCAGGCTACTAAAAAAAGCTAGCAAATTAGGTAGAGTAATTGTGGCACTAACATCTGATATCCAGATTAAAAAATATAAAGGCTATAAACCAGAGTTAAATTTTTCACAAAGAAAAGAAATTTTAGAGTCAATAAAGTATGTTGATAAAGTTATAAAATCTAATTGGATGATAGACAATAGGTTTTTAAAAAAATATAAAATTGATTACATTGTGCACGGAAGTGATAACAGCAATAAAGTAGATAGAAAAAAGATGATTATTTTTAAAAGAACAAAAGGTATCAGTAGCTCATTAATAAGAAAAAAATCAATTAAAATTTTAAATAAAAATGGATAAAGATTTTAAAAAAATTGCAAGACCAGATAGCATCAAAAATGAACAAAATAATTATTTTTTATTTTATTTACAAATGAAGATTTCTCCATATTTTACTTACTTTTTTTTTAAATATACCAAAATAACGCCAAATATAATTTCTATTTTCTCAATATTGTTTTTATTTTTTTCAATTATTTCAGTATTTATAGAAAAATATAATTACGCATTTTTTTTTTTATTTTTAAATCTTTTATTTGATAATATAGATGGAGAGTTAGCTAGAACAAAAAATTTAACATCTAAGTTAGGTGAATTTTTAGAAAAATTAAATACAAATTTATTTAATATTTTTTTTTATAATTCGATTGCTTTAACTCTTTATTTAAACAACTTTCTTAACTTAGAATATCTATTTTTTTTTATTTTTAACTCAATTTTTTACACATTTGTAAGAGGAAGAATATCCCAAGTAAGCTTATCAAAAAATTATGAGATAAACCATTTTCGGGCCACATTCTTAGGATTATTTAAGTATTCAAATGCAATTAGAAAAAGATTTAGAAATGCAAGAGTATTATATAATTTTTTTTGGAATATAATCTCATCAGGAGGAGTATCTGAAATTATTATTGGAATATTATTGATTTCAGGAAATATAAATCTAACAATAATGTATTTAATTTTTTTAAATATAATGGTTAGTATTTACTATACTTTTTTGATTATATTTAAATTTTTTTTATATAAAAAACATAAAGCTTAAATTCTTAATATGATTAATACAAAATTTTTTGTAAAAAATTTAAATAAGCATACTAATTTAATTACCGGAGTGCCTGATTCTTTGCTAAAGAATTTAATTATAGAAATAGATAAAACTTTTAAAGGAAAACATATCATTTCAACTAATGAGGGATCATCAATAGGATTGGCAATTGGCAGTTATTTGTCAACTAGTAAGCCTTCAGTAGTTTATATGCAGAATGCTGGATTGGGAAATGCCATAAATCCTTTAATTTCAATTGCAGATAAAAAAGTTTATTCGATACCAATGGTATTGATTATTGGATGGCGAGGAGAAATATTAAAAAATAATAAACAAATTAATGATGAGCCTCAGCATATTGCGCAAGGAAAAAATACAATTAGCTTTCTAAAAAACTTAAATATTGATTATAAAATTATAAGTAGTAAGACAAAAAATATTGAAAATGTTTTAAAAACTATATTTTTAAAATCATTAAAAATGAATAAACCATGTGCTCTAGTTGTAAGAAAAGATACATTTCAAAAAACATTATTAAAAAAAATTAAAAAGAAAAAATATAATATAACTAGAGAAAAAGTTATTGAAAAAGTTATTTCCTCTATTCCTAAAAACTCAGTAGTTGTTTCAACTACTGGCATGACATCAAGGGAGCTAAATGAGATAAGAATTAATTCTAGTAACAAAAATATAGACTTTTTTGTTGTTGGAGGTATGGGGCATGTAAATCAAATAGCTGCTGGAATAGCATTAAACTTAAAAAACAAAAAAATTATATGCCTTGATGGAGACGGTTCTTTATTAATGCATCTTGGTTCAATGGTGATTAGTTCAAAATATAAAAATATATTGCATATATTAATTAATAATGAATCTCACGATTCTGTAGGCGGCCAACCAACACCAGTTGAAAAAGTAGATTTTTCTGCGATAGCTAAATCTTGTGGGTATGAAATAAGTAAATCAATTAAATCTATTAAAAACATTTCTAAAACTATAAAATACAGTATTAATAATAAAAAAAGTTCATTTATTGAAATAGTTTGTGACAAAGGTCATAGAAATAATTTATCAAGACCTAATAAAAATTTGAAACTAAGAAAAATCAAATTTATGAAGCAGATTAAACTTTAAAACAAATGTTTCAATATGAATAAAGTACTAGTGACAGGATGTTCAGGTTTTATTGGATTTCATTTGTGTTTAGATCTTTTAAAAAAAAATATAAAAGTTTTTGGAATAGACAGTATTAATAGTTATTACTCAACAAAACTAAAATTAGATAGATTAAAAATATTAAAACAACATAAAAACTTTAAATTTTCTAAGGGCAATATCATAAATTTAAAATTTGTTGAAAATATTTTTAAAAAAAACAACTTTAAAATTGTTTTTCACCTAGCTTCCCAACCTGGTGTAATATATTCATATATTAATCCAAAAGCCTATACAGATAATAATATAAAGGCAACTAAAAATCTGGCAAAATTATCAAACAAATATTATGTTGAAAAATTTATTTTTACTTCTTCAAGTTCTGTATATGGAGATAAAAAAAATTTTCCCATTCAAGAAAAGACATCACTAAAACCAAAAAATTATTATGCAAGAACTAAAATTAAATGTGAAAAAATATTAACTAAGATTTTTTATAAAAAAAATAAAAATACACTTATTATTACCAGACCATTTACAGTTTATGGAAGTTATAGTAGGCCCGACATGCTTTTTATCCAGGCAGTAAATAAACTAAAAAAAAATCGAAAAATACCAGTCTATAATAATGGAGAATATGTAAGAGATTTTACTTATGTTAAAGATGTTACTAAAGTTTTGATTATTCTTTCAAAATATAAAAAAAAAAATAAAATTACAGTAAATATATGTGGAGCAAAACCAATCAAGATAATTAGTTTTATAAAAAAGATAATTAATTTAGAAAATTCTAATTTATTAAATTTAATAAAATATTATCCAAAAAGAAAAGGTGAAATGTTAAAAACCTTTGGTTCAAATACCTTTTTAAAAAAATTGACCAAAGTTAGAAAATTTACTGGATATGATAAGGGATTGAAGGAAACTTTTACTTGGTACAAAAATTATAAAAATAAAAAGTATTTATATTAGATATTAGTTAATGAATATTTGTTATATTTCTAATTCAGCGCTTCCTTCAGATAACGCAAGTAGCTTACAAATAATTAAAATGTGTGAAAGTTTCAAGTTACTTGGAAACAATGTTTCTTTAATTTTGCCTAAAACTGGATTTAAAAAATCTGTAAAAAAATTTTATGATTTAAAATCTAACATTAACATTATTAGATGTAATAGTTTTAAAAAATTTCCTTTAGGAATAAATTATTATTTATTCCCAATAGTTGCTATTATAAAGTCTCTTAAATTTAGTACAGACATTTACGTGACAAGGAATTATTTCTGTGCTTTTGTATTAGTCTTATTAAGGAAAGAATTAATATTTGAATTACATCATGATCTTGAAATCGAAGGAAAAATTGTAAGATTTATAACAAAGTATTTTAAATTTTTAAAAAGTAAAAGAATTAAACTTTTAGTAGCAATTACAAGAAGTATTTCACAGTATTATTTTAAACAGGATTTAATTAAAAAAAATAACTTAGTAATTTTGCCAAGCGCAAGTGATTTAAAAATAAAATATGAAAAACAAAAAAATTATAAGAAAAAATTCAACATAGGTTATTTCGGAAAATTTTATGAATCTACAGGCTCAAATTTTATGATAAATTTGGCAAAAAAAGATAAATTAAATAATTATTATATCTTTTCAAAGTTTTATAATAAAAAAAGTAAAATTTATAAATCAAATAATATTTATTTAAATAATTTTGTTGATAGAAAAAAAATAAAAAAACATTTACAGAAAATGGATATTTTAATTTTACCTTATCAAGGAAAAATTACCGTGAAAGGTAATGTTGGAGATATAACAAAATATACATCTCCTTTAAAACTGTTTGATTATATGGCTGCAGGAAAATTGATAATTGCATCAGAATTTAATGTGTTAAAAGAGATAGTAGAAAATAAAAAAAGCTGCGTATTTGTCAAGGATTATAAAAACGTGGATCAATGGTTAAAAATTATAAATTATTATAAAAAAAATATAAAAGAAAAAAATTTAATTTCAAAAAAAGCTTATTCTTTAAGTAAGAAATATACTTACAATAATCGTGCCATGTTAATGCTAAATCTAATAAATTAAAAATGAAAAAAAAAAAATTTTTAATTTTTTGTCCAAGAATAGACGCAGGAGGCCTTGAGAAAACATTAGCAGTATATTCAAATTTTTTAGCAAATTACTTTGAAGTAATTATATTAACAAACTGCCAATATAAAAATAAACTATTATTGTCAAAAAAAATAAAAGTATTTAATAAAAAAAACAGTTTTTTTTTTTAATTTAAGATT
>MDTE01045575.1_pt1 | contig 10396 bp, 27 predicted proteins | sample 811231 | NCBI WGS metagenome assembly MDTE01 (sample SAMN05326651, study PRJNA326480) | marine metagenome | isolation source: seawater | place: Indian Ocean: Red Sea | collected 2010 | reverse complement strand
TTTTAAGAAATTCAAGTTCTTTTTCACTTATTGCTGCACCAGATATTTGTTTTCTTAATTGATTATTAATCGCACTGTCTAGGTTTAAGATTTCTTTTTCTCCTGCAGCAACACCTGTAATTTTTTTTCTTAATTTGTTTCTCATTGATGGAAAGTTGTCTTTTAAAAAGTCTGCCATAATTTTTTTTCTAATATAGTTGTGTGTAGCTCCCCTGAATTTATTTGTACCCCCAATATATGCTTGGGGGGTGGGGTCGCTTAAAAACCCCCCATTTTTAGATTCTAAAACCTAAAAACACTTACTAATGATAAATAATCAGTAGTTTTTGGGTATTTGCTTAAAAAAATAGTTATTTGCACAACATTTGCACAATTAACTAATATTTTCTTTTCTTTTTGCCTTTTTTTGTTTTCTTTTTGTTCTTTTTTTTCTTTTTTTTCATTCTATAACGCTTTGTGTGCTAGTTTTGTGTCTAACTTACAAAAAAGAAAGCTTTGCAAAGGTTTTAGCACTTTAAACCTAGCATTACTTCTGCCATTTAACCATAATTGGGCTATTATCTATGCCAGTTAGCTGCAGATTGTCTTTCTTTTGGTAAACTTTTGGGTTTAATCTTTCACTTTTCCATTTAGCCATATCTAAATATGCTTTGACTAAATGTGTTTGTCCTAGATCCGTTTTATCTTTTGTTTTGCTATTAGCTAAAGCATCATTCAAAACATCTTGAGCATCTGAAAGCAGCCACTCAATACCATCAGATTTTGACTCTGAATATTGTTGTCTAACTTCAGGATATTTTCTCATCCAGGTTCTAAATGTTTCCCAACAAGGTCTATTCTCCTTATTGAGTGCTTGTCTAATGGACTGACCTTTTGCTAAATCTTCCATTATTTCATTAACTAATGCTTTGCTGTATTTTGTCTTATTTGCCATGTTCTAGTAATGTTCCCTTAAAAGTTGTAATATACAACCATTATTAAGTAGTTGTATTTTGTTGCCATTTGATTATCATTTAATGATAACGAATCAATAGGAGGAAACATGATTGATTTAATTATGAACAGTAACCAAGAGCTTGTACTTATTATTTTGGTAACAATAATTACAGGTCTTATGTATCCGAAAGGAGACAAGTAATGAAAGCTAAACACTGGGCTGTTGTTAAAATGTTTGAAAAGCTAGGATTTAAAAATGTTAGCTTAAATTCAACATTTGGTAGTTTGAACAAGGTTGTAAAAAAACAACCTTATCATATTTACCAGTTTCCAATTAAGAAAGCGATTGAGAAACGTATCAATAAATAATTACATTAACTATTAGGGGTGCTAGAAAGGAAGAAAGATATGAAAGGACACCCCTAATAGTAAAAATAATTAAGATTCTACAAGATATAGAAATCCCATTATATTTTTTTATTCGTTGAAATGATGCAACTTGTCAAGCACTAAATAAATTTTTTTATACCTTGCTTGTTTATGGATTGGCAAAGTGTAAACAAAGCTCTTTTGTATTTATAGGCAATGGTCTGGTGAGACCAGTGCAACCAACCTTCCTTTTTAATTTGTCTAAAACTTTTTCGTCTTGGAAAATTTCTTTTAAAAATTAATAGACGATCCTCATAGTCAGCAAGGGGCATTACACTTAAAATAAATCCATATATTGTAAGTTGTCTTGCAGTTGGAATAATTCTTACAAAATTATCTTTTTCATAATACTTAAAATCATCTGGGCTAGGCAAAACCTCAAGCAAATCATACATTTGTTTAGCTTTCGGTGGTCTAACTGGTGGAAGCTTTGAATCAACAAAAGCTGCGATGCCTAGAAAGGCATCTAAATCTTGGATAGTGACAGGATCTTTAATCTCTATCATTTTTATCCTTATTAGTGAGTCTAGCAATAAAGTGCCCGAAACTATCCGTAGATAGCTTTTTTCTCATAATTTTTATATCTTTAGAAGTATCGTAGCCCTTTTTATGTTTAATCCTATTAGCTTTAGCTTTTTGGTAATTAAAGTTAAATTTTTTTCTTAAATCTTTAAGTAATTTAACAGAATCTATATTTACATACTTTTTTTCCATAAATTTCCTATATTTCTATTTATATATATCTCTCTATAGACCTACATTTTTTGCTACTAGGGTTAAGCATTTTTTGATGGTTCAGACTTGTGGATTTTTAGCTTAATAACATTTTTGTTTACAACCCTTTGCCTGACTCCTCTTTTCCTAATAGCATTTACAGCTTTTGATATAGATTTTCGTCTTGCCAAATTTTTAGTTATGTATTCTTGAAATTCTTCTCTTTTAAAAGTAAATTTGTTGGGTTGGTTCTTTTGTGGCTGAAAAAAGGCAAAAAAGCCTAGCAAAACAAGTCTGTCCAAACATTTTAATAAAGTTCTGTGATCTTTTATGCCAGTTCTTTGCATAAAATACTTATGGCTTAATCTTATGCCCTTTGGAGCATTTTCAAACCTTTTGCATAATATTAATATTATTTTTTCATTAGCCGTTAGCAGCTTATTATCTAAAATTTCAATATCTACTTTTTCAAACGTCCAGCTCATACTTCATTACCCCAACAATCCCAACCTGGAACTTTCTGTCTAGCAAAAAGCTCAATTCTAGGTAAATCACCACAAAGTTTAACAATACGATCTCTTACACAATCTGGTTTTTGGCTATGTCTCCTACGATCAGCAACAACAAGTCTATGAACATTTGAACCTTTAACTCTACCAATTTTGCCTTTGGTTGCTAAAATACAAATTTCATTATTGGCTCTAGTCCAGTATCCTGTTCCAATAGCATATAAATTTTTTGATTTATTCTTGTTGGTTTTAACCCAATGAAATCCAATTGTCTTATAAGTAAATCCCCATTTTTCAACGATAGGTATTTGTTTATTTAGTAAGGGGTCAGTACACCACATAAATAATATGGAATTATCATCTGCTATTTCATTTACAGGAAGATTGGCTATTTCTTTCATAGTCATAGTTTTATAGTGATTTTCAGGATTTGTTTGTGCATTAGCATTATTATAATTTTGAAAATGCCAAGGTGGGTCTGCATAAATTATTTTATATTTTTTTTTAGGAAATTGCATTTTTCCACCTTCCAAAAAGCTTTTCCCAAAACCAAATTAATCCAATGGCAATGACAACCAATACACAAAAAATACTCCATAAAATGTAAAATATAATATTACTCATCTATTAAATGCTCTGCCCAATCAGGGTCTAACTTTTTTCTAATTTTTTTATAAACCTGCCAAATGCCAATTTTTTTTGTGTCTGTGTATTCTAAAATTTCCTTACACAAAATATATTCATGCAAACACCTTTCTAGCTTTCTAAAATCTTTATCTTTTAAAGTTAGATGATAAATTTTACTTATCTTCTGACTCTGATTTTTCTCTTTTTCGCTTATCATCTTTTAGCCATCTTTTTTTTGCTGTTTTGCTCATAAAACATAAGAAGCAATATTTTTCGTTTTCATAAGTTATTTCAGCTCCTTTTGTTGAACAGCTAACGCATTTATCTTGATTATCTTTTGTAAAAAATTTCATTTATGGGATGTAAATCATTAGTTGGTACACCAAAAACTTTAGGTCTATCTTTTAATCCAAAGTCAGTTAAATATTTGTCAGAATGAATAATATCTTTAGCTATAACCCAACCTTTAATTTTTATTATTGGGCATTCATTAATTGCTAGTATATATATTTCTTCATCTTTAGCGTTTTTTCGTAATATTAAATAATTTTTTTCTTTTGGTTTTTGACACCTAACTTGTATTTTTTTTCCTTCCCACATAAGGTCTGGCATAGTGAAAGTATTTACATGTGATGCAAAATAAGTGTTTAAATATTTTGCTACACCTTGCTCTGCCAAGCTACCTTGTATGGAGTCTGCAAATTGATGAAGCATAGTTTTTTTATAACCATGACCCCAATTTTGTTCGTTTCTAAACGTTTCAACACAACGACTTACACCATTTAATGCAGCACTTTGTATTTCGTAAAATTCTAATTTAACGACAGCTTCCAGGTTCTAACCATCCTTTATACATATCTACCCAAAGCAAATACTTTGAGCAAAAATCAACGTAATCAGATGTAGCTATAGAAGTTGTGGAAATTATTATTATTGTTAATACTAATAGTGGCACAAAATATTTAATCATTGGCACACCTTTTTATAAAATTTATAACTTTAGGATTTTTTAAAAAGATTTTGGCTAATTCATCGCCAACCATATAACAAACTTTTTCTTCAGAAAAATTGCGGATCTTGTATTTTGATTTATCGCCAATTAAGTGCATTAGTTCATGCAAAAATGTATTTAATAATTCTTTTTTATTTAAATTTTTATACAATAAAATCGCCTTTTTATTTGGGTCATACAACCCATACGCTTTTAATTTTAACGAATCATAATTATTCATATACCGAATCGAAACCCTGTTGTTTTTGTAGCTAATTGGATTTGGCAGAATCATAACTCAATTGCCATTGAATATATATTAATAATTAACTATTGCAAAACGATTAGTGTTGATGTACCTATTAGCAACCTATGAGCAATTTTTATGCAATAAAGGTTTGCAAAACAGACAATGGTGCAACACATTGGCAATGGATAATAATAAGGAAAGTGGTATAAACAATGAATAATCAAATGGTAGCAATTCAGAAAAACAAGATCGAACTCTTAAAACAGAGATATAAAATTACGATGAAAGATTTGATTCGTAAAAATGTCCACAACAAAAAAGATATTGAAAACAAAAACATTCAAATAAATAGATTAATTAATGAAAAGAAAGGAACTGTAAGAAATTTTGGAAAATTAGAATTGGCAGAAACATTATCACAATGGTTTAATAAAATTAAAAAAGCTGATGAGCCTAGATTTACACCTACATATTTCTTGCAAAAACCAGTAGAAATACCAGTAATTGCAACAGCTTTAGAGGGTAATATGACAGCTTACCCCAAATCAAAAATTTGGATGCTTAAAGATGTCGATGAGCAATTTTCCGATTGCCATGCCTTTATAGATGTTGGTCAAAATTTAACTGATTTTGTTAGAATATTTAAAAAGGGATTAAAACCATCTACAACGCTTCATTACAATATGTGTGTTGTTCAGGAAAAAGGCACAAAAAAAATGTATTGGGGATATGTAATACCAAGCCAAGCAGGTCGTTTTAGCATTACTGACATGAATGTTGTTACTGGCAAAAGAGATACTTTTATTGCCAAAGATATAGACCTTGAGTGGGGCAGTAAAATATATCAAATAAGACTATATAAAAAATCATAAACAATTAATTGCCTTTCAGTATTAATTGTATTGCATTTAAGTATTAATTAATTTATAAGAATCACTAATGGGTGATTTTAATAGAAAGGTTGGAGCTGAATATAAAGCATTCAACATTCCACACACATCAGTTTCAGAAAACAAACTGCCTGACGATGTTCGTTTATTTCAAAGAATTATTTTAACCAAAGAAGAAAAGCAAAGCATACCTAGTCGATGTCATTTTCCTATGGGCAACCATATTCATTTGGCGGTTCAAAAAATTGTTTGTGAAAACAAAACAATAGATGAGGTTTTAAATGGCTGAAAAAAATTCATTATTATATAAAGCCAAGCAACACAAAGCCTTTGATGAAAAAGATGAGGTAAAAAATCGATTTATAATTAAAGATATAAAAACTTATATAAATAATCACATTGCGGCTATAAACGAATTGCCAAAACAAAAATGGCAGTATGAGCAACAGTTTACTTTTTGGACAAAAGAAATAAATATTTATTTTAATGGCTATATAGATTTATTAGGAGAAACACATTTTGTGGATCTAAAAAATGTTTTTGGCACTGTTAAATTTAGCCCATTAAAAAAAATAAAGAAAAAAAATTATAAGCCTAATGCAAATAGGTTTGGTGATTATACTTTTTCAAATAAATCAGTACCAGAAAAACCTTTTCATTCTGATTTAATGCAAATGGCATTATATAAAAAAATGTGTGGTAAAATTCCAGCACTAATTTATGTGTCTAGCCAAAACTATAAATGCTTCACCCCTGACAATTGTGATGAACTAAAAGATAAAAATTTAGAAATACATTTTAAAGAATTAATAGCGATACAACTTACCTGGCAAAACAAATTACAATATGCAATGGGAGATATAGGTAAACTTGCAGGAATAATAAAACCTGATTTTTCTAATATAAGAAAGAAAGATTTTTGGTGGGAAACTGTGCCTGTTGAATACATAGAAAGGTTTAAAAAAGTTTATGGATGTAATTAATAATAACGATTTTATTACTAAAGCGATTAAAGAAGAAACCGATGAAAAACACTACTACATGAAACGATTTACTTTTTATAAGAAAAAATATGAGGAGCTTATGGATAAGTATGAAGATTTAAGAGAAAAATTTGAAAAGGAAAAAAATGACAAAAGATAATAAAACCTATGTCAATTCTATAGGGCTTAAAGAATTGTGTTTAAAAAAATTAATTGAAAACAAAAAGGCAGTAAAAGTTAAAACCAAAGATTATTACACTGTAGCTGCAAGGCATTCACACTTTTTAGAATACTTTCCAAGTGCAAGTATAAAGTCTGATATTATTTCAGAGCTTTGTAATGAAAATAAAGTTGCGGTTAAAGTAACTATATCTATTCATTATTCAGCAAACAATGGTGCTGATTTAGGAATATCACAATATACAGGTTTAGCTTTAGAAAGATTTGATGCAAGTTTTATAAACAAAACAAGTGCTTTAGAGAATGCAGAAACTTCTGCGTTAGGCAGAGCTTTAGCTGCATTTGGTTTACATGGATCTGAATATGCTTCAGCCGATGAGGTTGCTACTGCGGTTAAACAACAGGCTACAATACAAAAGAAAGCTATAAAACAAACAAAGAAAAATAAGATTCCAGTTTATAAAAATCAAAACGATTTTATAAACTTTTTGAAAAAAACTATTGAGGCTGAATCAAAAACTTCAAACAATCAAAAACAATTTGAGGATAAGATGCAACCTTATTGGGATAAATATGAGGGTGATTTAGCAAAGCTAGAAAGCTTTAGCGATACCTTATATTCACAATTACGCAACTTCTATAATAATGCAAAAACATCAATTAACGCAAAAGGAAAAACAAACAATGCCAGACTATAATAACACTGGTGGCTTTTGGAAAAGAGAGCCAAAGAGTACAGACGAACAAGGTAAAAAATATCCTCACTATGAAGGCAAGATGACTGTTGATGGTAAGGTATATTTTACTGGACTGTGGGTTAATGAAAACCCAAAAGAAGGTCAGCCAAAAATGAGCTTCAAAATAAATCCACCTAAACAAAAAGAGAAAGCACCCTTTTAATGGAATCAGACGATCCAAAACATTACAAGGATAAGGACATAGAAACTTGGGATGCCATTAACTCTCAAGTTTCTGATGAAGAATTTATTGGCTACTTAAAAGGCAGTGCAGCTAAACACCTTTTTAGGTTTGGATCTAAAGGTGGCTTGACTATTGAGAAAGCCATAATGGACACAAAAAAATCTATTAAATATTTATCAAAGCTTCTTAACTTTTTAGAGTGGCATCAAAAACAAGGCAACAGGGTTCAAGAAACAAAACCCAAACCATCTAACGTCAGAAATTTATTTAAGGATAGAGACAATGAGTGAAAATAATAGTAACGGAAAACTTATTTATTTTAGTCGGATTAAATATGATGTATTAGTTTATATCTGTAATTTTATAAAAAAAAATTCATATAGTCCAACACAAAAAGAAATATCAAAAAAATTTAGGTTTAGTAGAGCAAGAGCAGGTAAGATTGTTGCTGAATTAAATAAGATGAATCTTATTAGTTTAGGTAGATCAGCTCATAGAAAAATTAGAATGAACACAGAGCAACAACAATCTATTGCTCATTTAAAATTTAATAAGGAGTATTCAACACATGAGTTTAGATAATAAACAAAGCGTTACAAAATTTTGGACAGGTCATGCTGACTTGGCTGCCGAAAAAGATTTTGATTCTGTGCAAGAAGCTGCAGAAGCAAATAGCCCTGACGATACTGCTAGGGTAAAATGTTTGAGTTTGCATTGGGGCAATTCAAACATAAAACTTAAAAAGGAGAACGATGGAGTTCGATCCAAAAAGGATGGAACAACTGAAGCTAAAAAAGGTAAAGGAGGAACAGCTAATGATAAAGTATAAAATACTTTATAAAAAAAAAGCTGACTCTCTAATAAAGCTATCAGATTCTATTCTTAAAGAAGAAGATAAAAGGTTGAGTATAAGCACTTAACCTGGTGTACAGAGAAACACTAGCAAGAGTTGTGAACGACTCTATAGGACTCTTATGCCCCAAAAAAAAGGAAAGGAAAAAATGACGAAAAGAAGACGTAATAGTGTGCCACTAAATAATACTATTGGTAAACTCATTCGACACTACAGACTTTCTAAAGGTTTAACCCAAACAGAATTAGGCGATGAATGTTTGGTAACTTTTCAGCAGATTCAAAAGTATGAAAACGGTACTAATGGATGTAATGCGGAAATGCTTTTAGTAATATGGAAAGTGTTAAATATACCAATTCGTATTTTAATAACTCTAATTGCTAGGCTAGATGTCCAAACATTACCTAACAAAAACAAAGCAAATAAAATAGACCATAGCTTTGTAAACGAATTATTGGGTCAATCAATCTCACCTAATAATGCACTAATCCCTATAATTACTGACACTGGTAAAACAATTTCAGTTGATTATGAAAGAGTGCTAACAAGCGGATTGAAAAATGATGTAGATGCACAGAGTTAAATCTGTGCTGTGTTAAATGGGCGAAAGCTCATTAGTTGTGGGGGGCTTGTATTTGAATAAAATGTAAGCCCCTAAAAAACATGAACAAAACTTATAGAAAATATTTAGACAAATTTCATTTGTGGCATTTAATGTACCGAACAGAAATTGTTTGGTTTGTGTTTGGATTTATTGTTGGAGCTATAATACTTTGAATAGATTTATACTAATGTTTAGCACTGCTATTCTGGTTTTATTATTGTTTGCTGCAGGTTTCTTTTCAGGCTATGTCATGGCTATCGATATATTTACCCTTGAGTGTTTTCAAACAAGTGTATGAAATTTACATATCAATTAACAGATGATGAGGGAAATGTTTCTGATGTTGCAGCTATGAGCTTTAAAAAAATGTTAAAAAAAATAGATAACAAAAAAAGCTATAATGTTATTTACAAAAACAAAAAAGGCAATTTACAAAATAAAAGAATTATAAATGGCAAGGTTATTTACAAATTTTAATTTAAAAAAAATGACAAAAGAAATTGACCAAAGTGCTAGGGAATATAACAAAACAAAAGATAAAAAATATTATAAAGAATGGATTAACAAAATAAATATATTTTATAAAACAAAAGGCAAACATGAAAAATAAAACTTTAAGTCAAATGAATAAGGAAAGAAAAACTAAAAAAAAGTTTACACCTGGTGCTTATAATAAATGGCTAAAGCTGTTTAGAAAAAATTGGGAAGCAAAAAATAAAGGAAAGGATAAAAAAGAAGATGATGTTCTTTGGTAATAATCCTGGATCTATAATAAAAAACTTAATAAAAAAAATTGAGCTTTTTATTTGGGGTAAGGAAAAATTAATTATAATAGTAATACTTGTATTGGCAGGTCTGTTTTTGGTCTCTTGTAAAAATGTAGAGGTCGATCCAAAGACAAGCATTATAAAACAAATTTTTACAAGCAAGAAATAGTTGTGGGGGGTAGTACCCAAATAAGAGTTCAACCCCCTTCATATCGCTTTAAAATGCGATTAAGCTACAGTTTGTAGTGGCTTTGACCACCTATTATGCTTATCTTTGTATTCAGATATACTAGGCATATTGTGGTCTTTTTTGTACTTCTTTATGTATTGCTTATAAACAAAGTTAATATCTTTATCGCCTAATTGTTCAGCCAGTTCTATTGCATTAGTAAACTTACCATCATAAGCCCACTTACTTGCAGTCCAATGTCTAAACATATATGTCTTTCTGTTTACAAACGAATCTAAATTATATTTGTCTTTAATTTTTTTAAGTGCAAAATTTAATTCATTGGTCATACGCTTTAAGTCAATAAATTTATTTTGGCTATTTAAAAACAAATAGTCTTGGTCTTTAGGTAGGCTATTCATATATGCCATAAGCTCATCTTTTAAATCTTTGCTTATAACCACATCCCTTTCACCATTCTCTGTTTTAGTTTCTTTAATTTTCTTATGCCTGTCTAAAGAATGTCGTATTTGATAGTAGGGTATATTAGATTTAAATTTTAAATTTTGTTTG
>MDTE01194262.1_pt1 | contig 10397 bp, 8 predicted proteins | sample 811231 | NCBI WGS metagenome assembly MDTE01 (sample SAMN05326651, study PRJNA326480) | marine metagenome | isolation source: seawater | place: Indian Ocean: Red Sea | collected 2010 | reverse complement strand
TGTTTAAAAAAAATTAATTTTCCTTATCATTAATCCAAGGAATTGATGTTGTTTCAATTCCTTCGTCTTTAAGTTCTTTAATATCTTTTGATGATGCATTTCCATAAATACCTTTTTTAGATTTGTCTTTTCCATAATGTATTGACCTTGCTTCATAAGTGAAGTTTTCTCCCACATATTTAAAATTCTTTTTTATATAATTTTGAAAATCTTTTATCTTCGATTTTACTTCATATAACTTATTTGAATTCCCACTTGAGTAAGAAACTTTTTTTGATGAAATTCTGGGTGACATTATCGATTTATCTATTTTTGATGAATTACAAATATTACAACTAATTAATTTCTTTTTTTTTAATCTTTCATATTCTTTCGAAGATGCGAACCAACTATCAAATTTATAGTCACAACTTTTACAAATTAATTGATATTTTATCATTTTACTTACTTAATGACTTATTTTAATTTTTCAATATTAAGATCTATAATCTGAATTAATTTCAATATATTTCTTTGTTAGGTCCATTGTATAAACCTCAAACTCTTTTTTTCCGTTTCCTATTTGAATATTAATTTTAATCTCTAAAGAGGTCATATAATCTGCAACTTCATTTTCGTTATAAGATTGTGAAACTTTCCCATTTTCTATTATCTTATGTTCGCCGATACTTATATTTAATTTATTTAAATTAATTTGTGCTTTTGCTTTACCAATAGCCATTACTATTCGACCCCAATTAGGATCTTCTCCTGCAATCGCAGTTTTTACTAAAGGAGAATTTGCGATAGAAAAACAAATTTCTTTTGCATCATCTTCATTTTTACATTTTTCAACTTTAACTGTTACAAATTTTGATGCCCCTTCTCCATCTGCTGCTACACTTTTTGCTAAATTTTTTAAAACAATATTCAATGAATTTTCAAAATCATTTAAGTTTTTGTCTTTATATGATTTAATTTCCTTGTTATTTGCATAGCCAGTCGAAAATATTGTTACCATATCATTTGTACTAGTATCACCATCACAGGTGATTGCGTTAAATGTATTTTGAATATTTTTTTTTAATAATTGCTTAAGTATATTTGAGTTTATTTTTGCATCAGTAAAAATAAATCCTAGAGTAGTAGCCATATTAGGATGTATCATTCCGGAACCTTTGGCTAGACCGTAAATTTTTACTGATGTCCCCATTATTTTACACTCTTCCATTGATAATTTTGGTTTAGTATCAGTAGTAAGTATGCCCATTGCAGATTTCATCCAAACATATTTATTCTGTACATACTTAATATTGTCTATTAAGTTTGGAAGAACAAAAGTTATCTTTTTTTCTGGAAAAACCTCACCTATAGTTCCAGTAGAAGCAAATAATATATTTTTTATTTTTATTTTTTTTGGTTCCTCTTCATCTTTAGTTTGTTTTTTTGATAACAATTCAGATAATAGTGCAGCAATATTATTAATTGATTTGTAACCTTCTTTACCAGTAAACGCATTTGCATTTCTAGTATTTACCAAAAGACCAAATACTTTATCTTTAGTATTATTTATGTTCCACTTTATATTCTCAGATTTTATATTTGATTGAGTATATACAGATGCATATGTAGCACCTTTCCTAAAATAAAATAAAACTAAGTCATCTCTTTTTTTATTTTCATATAAATTTGCTGAAATTGCTGAAATTCCCATCCCATCAATATGTTCAAGATCTTGATAAAATCCCATAGAATTCGACTTAATTTGGTAATTTTCTTTTTTAAAAACCATATATATTTAAAAATTAGATAATATGATTATATAAGATTTACTTAAATTACAAATAAATCATATGTTTAGTCCTTTTAATCTATTATCAAAAATTTTCAAATCATCCAATCAAAAGGAGCTAGATAATTTAAAGAAAGTAGTTGATAAAATTAACAATCAAGAAGAGCATGTTTCAAAACTAGAAGATAGTGAATTTCCAAATGCCACCTCAGAGTTAAAAAAGAAACTATCGAGCGGATCAGGCTTAAAAGACTTGCTGCCAGATGCTTTCTCCTTGGTTAGAGAGGCTTCCAAAAGAATAAATGACGAAAGACATTTTGACGTACAGTTAATTGGGGGCATTGTTCTAAATCAAAATAAAATTGCTGAGATGAAAACTGGAGAGGGAAAAACGTTAACAATTGCACTTGCGGCTTATTTAAATGCATTGGAGGAAAAAGGAGTACATGTAGTCACTGTAAATGATTATCTTGCGAAAAGAGATGCTGAAAATATGGGTAAAATATTTAATTTCTTAGGACTTTCGTGTGGCTACATCAATTCAGGCCAAGATGATGATGAAAGAAGAAAAAATTATCTATGCGATATTACTTATGCAACTAATAGCGAATTAGGTTTTGATTATCTTAGAGACAACATGAAATATACCAAAGAGGCAATGGTCCAGCGAGGACATAATTTTGCAATAGTTGACGAAATAGACTCTTGTTTAATTGACGAAGCTAGAGTTCCTTTAATTATTTCAGGAGTAGCCGAAGATAAAACAGATCAATATATAATAGTAAACAAATTAATTAAAAAATTAAATGAGGAAGACTTGGATATAGACGAAAAGAATAGAAATATTCTTTTGACAAATAAAGGTGTTGATAATGTTGAAAAAATTTTTTCTCAAGCAGGAATTTTAAAAAATAATAATTTTTATGATCCTGAAAATTTATCATTAGTTCATTTGGTCAACCAATCATTAAGGGCAAATTATATTTTTTCAAATGGTAAAGATTATATTGTTAAGGATCAAGATATAGTAATTATAGATGAACAAACTGGAAGACAAATGCCTGGTAGAAGATTTGGCGATGGCTTACATCAAAGTTTAGAGGCAAAAGAAAATTTAGATATCCAGTCAGAAAATCAAACTTTAGCTTCAATAACTTATCAAAACTACTTTAAACTATATAAAAAACTTTGTGGTTGTACAGGTACCGCTTTAACTGAAGCTCAAGAATTTTATGAAATTTATAATTTAAATGTTTTAACTATCCCAACAAATAAACAAATGATAAGGAAAGATTTAAATGATCAGATTTACAGGACAGACAAAGAAAAAGATGATGCAATAGTAAAGCTGGTAATTGAAAAGTATAATTTAGGTCAGCCAACTTTAATATTTACTAGTAGTATAAATAAATCTGAACATTATTCAAAATTATTTAACAAAGAAAATATAAATCACATTGTATTAAATGCAAAAAATCATGATAGTGAAGCTGAAATCATTGCTAATGCTGGTTCAAAAAAATCTGTAATTATCACAACAAGTATTTCTGGAAGAGGTGTAGATATAAAGCTAGGAGGAAAAAATTCAGATGTTAAGTCTCGAGATGAGATAAAAAAATTAGGAGGGCTTTGTGTTGTTGGCACAGAAAGAATGGAAAGTAGAAGAGTAGATAACCAAGCGAGGGGAAGATCTGGTAGACAAGGAGACGAGGGCAATTCAATATTTTTTGTTAGTTTAGAAGATGATTTAATGAGAATTTTTGGATCAGAGTCTATGAACAAAATTTTGGAAAAACTGGGATTAAAAAATGGTGAAAGTATTGATCACCCATGGATCAATAAAGCTCTTGAAAGAGCGCAACAAAAAGTTGAGGCAAGAAACTTTGATATAAGGAAGTCTCTATTAAAATTCGATGATGTTTTGAATGATCAAAGACATGTTATTTTTTCTCAAAGGAGAAAGGTTATGGATAGTACAAATGCATATGAATTTGCCGATAAGTTTTTAGCACAAATAATTGAGGAATTAGTTGATTATAAAAATAAAAATAGTGATTTAAATAATCAATTACGTTCATCACTGGGCGCAGCTTTTAATAATGATGAAATAGATATTTTAAGATCAAAAGACAGTTCATCATTTAAAGAAGAAATTATTAAAAAATTCAAAATTAAAAGAGATGAAAGAATAAAGATTTTAGGTGAAACACAATCTAAAGAGATTGAAAAAAGAATTTTTCTGCAGTTAATAGATCAAAATTGGAAAATGCATATTCAATACCTTGAACAATTAAGACAAGTAATTGGCTTAAGATCTTATGGGCAAAGAGATCCTTTAATAGAATACAAAAAGGAAGCTTTCAATTTATTTGAAGATCTTTTGAATAGATTAAAGAATCAAATTGTTATTCTATTAATCAATATTAAAATTGAGAATAAACCTCAAGAAAATACTAATTTAAAGGAGAAAGAAAAAAGTAATAACAATTTAAAAAAACTTGCATCAAAAAAAATAGGCAGAAATGAACCGTGTCCTTGTGGTTCCGGAAAAAAATACAAACATTGTTGTGGATTACTGTAAAAGATAAATCAATACAGTTATAGAAAATATTAATACAGATATAATTATCAATATTCGCTTATACTTTGATATATTTTCTACAATATTATCAAGGTTGTTCTTTTTAAGTGATAGGCCTGAATTAATATCTGATTTACTTGAAAATCCACTATTTCTTCCAATTTGTAAAAATTTATTTTTTCTTTGTAAAATTACCTCATCTTCAGTCAGATTTTTAAAATGTTCTAAATGTTTTGTTATCGATACTCGAATATTTTCTAAAGTTTTCTCTCTATCTCTATGTGCGCCACCTATTGGTTCATCTATAATTTCATCTATAATACCTAAATCCAATAAATTTTTTGCTGTTAGTTTCATGGCCTCTGCAGCTTCTAAAGTTTTTTTTGGATCTCTCCAAAGAATTGTTGCACATCCTTCTGGGGATATAACTGAATATATTGAATTTTCTAACATTATTACTTTACTTGAGGAGGCTAAAGCTATTGCTCCCCCAGATCCTCCCTCCCCAATAATTATTGATATATTTGGAACTTTTAGTTTCAAGCAACTTTCTATTGACCTAGCAATTGCCTCCGCTTGACCTCTCTCTTCTGCACCTACGCCTGGATAAGCTCCTGGAGTGTCAATAAAAGTTATAATAGGAATATTAAACTTATCTGCTAATTTCATTAATCTTATACTCTTTCTATATCCTTCTGGTCTCATCATTCCAAAATTTCTATCAAGTCTTTCTTCAAGATTTTCTCCTTTTTCTTGCCCTATCACAAGTATAGATCTGTTATTAAATCTACCAAATCCTGCTATTACTGATTTATCCTCTCCATAGAATCTATCACCAGATAACAAAACAAAATCGTCAAATAAATTTTCAATAAAAAATTTGGATTTTGGACGATCTTCGTGTCTAGCAACTTGGGTTGTTTCCCATGGATTTAAATTTGAATAAATTTTTTCTAATTTATGGTTTATTTTTTCTTCTAATGAAATAATTTCATTAGTGTTTACCTCTGAAATTCCCTCGTTATTGTATGGATCTTTTAAATTATCAAGTTGAGTTTCAAGCTCTTTTACTTCGGCTTCAAAGTTCAAATAATTTTTCATTATTTCTATATTTAATATAATAAAGGCAATAAAGTGGCTATATTTTATTAATTTACTATTATATTAAATTTTTCTAAAACAGAAAACTAAAAAATTTAAAATTAATTTAATTTTTTTATAAATTAAAAAAATGTCAAAAAAGTACACAAACATACAAAACCTTTCAGTTTCTGAGGATTTATATAACTTTATTAACAAAGAAGCTTTGCCAGAAACTAATATTTCTGAGACTAATTTTTGGTCAGGAATTAGTAGAGTTGCTCATGAATTAACACCGATAAATAAAAAATTACTCAGTGTAAGAAAAAAATTACAAATAGACATTGATAGATGGCATTTGGAAAATTTTGAAAAAGAATTTAATATAAAAGAGTATAAATCATATCTACAAAAGATTGGTTATCTGATTAAAGAAGGGCCTGATTTTAAAATTAAAACAGAGAATGTAGATGTTGAAATATCTAGTATTGCTGGACCACAACTAGTTGTTCCTATAATGAATGCTAGATATGCTTTAAATGCTGCAAATGCTAGATGGATGAGTTTATATGACAGTTTGTATGGAACAGATGTAATTTCGTCTGAAGAGTCAATTAGTGAAAGATATGACCCGGAAAGAGGACTTCAAGTAATTCAATATACAAAAAAATTTCTAGATAACAATTTTAAATTAAAAGACTCAAGTTGGAAAAAAATTAATAAAATATCAATTAATAATCATAAACTAGAATTACAAACTGACAAAGGTTTATCAGTGCTTGAAGATGAAGAAAAATATATTGGTTACAGGCTTGATAAAGGAAGAATTACAGCAATTATTTTAAAAAATAATAATTTACATGTGGAAATTATTATTAATCCAAGTGCTTTTAGTGCAAAAGGAGATCCCGCAGGAATTTCAGATATAATAATAGAGTCTGCAATTTCTACGATATGTGATCATGAAGATTCTGTTGCTGCAGTAGATGCTGAAGATAAAATTATTGGATACAAAAACTGGCTTGGCCTAATGAAAAAAGACCTTGTCTCTATTTTCGAAAAAGAAGGAAAAAAATTAAGAAGAAAACTTAATCCAAATAGAAACTTCATTTCTAAAAAAGGTAAAAAAGAAAGTCTTCATGGTAGAGCGCTTCTTTTAAATAGAAATGTTGGTCATCTAATGACAAATTCAGCAATTCTTTTACAAGATGGGTCAGAAATACCTGAAGGAATTTTAGATGCATTTGTAACTTCGCTATGCGCGGTGCATGATCTCAAAAATAAAAATAACTCAAGAACTGGATCAATATACATTGTCAAACCAAAACAACATGGTCCTGAGGAAACGGCTTTTACAAATTTGTTATTCACAAGGGTAGAGGAGGTGTTGGGTCTAGAGAAGTATACAATCAAATGTGGAATAATGGATGAAGAGAGAAGAACTACAATTAATCTTAAGGAATGTATAAGATCATTGGAAAATAGAGTATTTTTTATTAACACAGGATTTTTAGACAGAACCGGTGATGAAATGCACACTTCAATGGAGGCCGGACCAATGATTAAAAAGGGAGAAATGAAAACTTCAGATTGGATCATAGCTTACGAAAATAATAATGTAGATATAGGATTAAGCTGTGGTTTCTCCGGAACTGCGCAGATTGGAAAAGGCATGTGGGCTATGCCAGACAAAATGGCAGATATGCTAGAGCAAAAAATTACTCATTTAGAGGCTGGAGCAAATTGTGCTTGGGTTCCCTCTCCAACTGCTGCAGCCCTTCATGCTATCCATTATCATAAAATAAATATATTTGATAAACACCTTAAATTAAAAAAGCGGGAAAAAGCAAAATTAGAGAATTTATTAAAATTACCAGTTATAAAAAAACCTAATTGGACACCAGAAGAGGTAAATAAAGAAATCTCAAACTCTGCACAGACAATTTTAGGTTATGTTGTTAGATGGATAGATCAAGGTATTGGGTGTTCAAAAGTTCCTGATATAAATAATATTGGTCTTATGGAAGATAGAGCAACTTTAAGAATATCATCTCAACAAATAACAAATTGGCTTTATCATGGAATTTGCAGTAGAAAACAAGTTTTGGAAATTATGAAAAAAATGGCTAAAATTGTTGATGAACAGAATAAAAATGACCAGTCATATCAAAAAATGTCACCAAATTATGATCGTTCAATTGCATTTAAGACAGCTTGTGAACTTGTTTTTCAAGGAAAAGATCAGCCATCTGGCTACACCGAGCCATTGCTACATCTCAATAGATTAATTAAAAAAAATTAATCTTTTTTAACTAGAAAAAGTCCGTCTATTTTTAAAAGCTGAAATTAAAGTTCCATCATCCAAGTTTTCAATTTCGCCACCGACTGGTAAGCCTTGTGCTAATTTAGAAATTTTTACATTCATCTCTCTTAGACTGTCTTGAATATAGAATGCAGTTGTTTGTCCCTCTATTGTTGCGCTTGTTGCTAAAATCACTTCCTCAATTTTTTCTTTTTTAACTCTATCTACAAGTGCATTGATTAGTAGATCTTCTTTACTTTGATTATTAGAAGAAATTGTTCCTCCAAGAATATGGAAATATCCTTGATAAATACTAGAAGCTTCAATGCTCCACTGATCAGCAATATTTTCCACCACACAAATTTTATTAAATTTTTGTTTAATATTCTCACAATTATTACATCCAACTATATTTGACTTTAATGAACCGCAAGTTTTACATCTTGATACGTTTTTATATACATCAGCTAAATTTTTTGCCATAGGTTTTATCAATTCTTCTCTATTATTTATCATTTTTAAAACTATTCTCTTTGCAGATCTGGGTCCTAAACCAGGAAGTTTAGATATTAATTTAATTAATTCTTCAATTTCAGTTATATTTTGCATTTATTTATAAAGGCCACTTAAACCCAGGTACTCCAAATTTTCCAGCCGATTTAGATATCTCTTCACTTGTTTTTGACTTTAAAGAAGATTTAGCATTGTTATGTGCTGCTTTTATTAAATCCTCTATAATTTTTTTATCTTCCGATAGAAGTTTGTCTGAAATTTCTATTGAAATCATTTCACCTTCACCATTAAGTTTAACACTCACTAAATCGCCACCTGAACTTCCAACTACTTCAATTTTTTTAATTGCATCTTGGCTTTCTTTCATTTTTTTTTCTAACTCTTTTGCTTTCTCAAGTATTTTAGAAAAATCTGTCATTATTATTTCTCCTCTTCAACTTTTAAAAGTTCAGCATCAGAAAATAATTTTTTAATTTTTTTTGAAAAATCACTTTCAGATTCTTTTTTTAATAAATTATCTTTCATATTTTTATTTTGGTCTTTTATAGTTGGAAAACCTTTTTCTTTTGAAAAGGCTATAATCCATCTTTTATTTGTCCATTCTAATAATTTTGCAGCTAATTCTTTAACAAAAGTCTTTTCTAAATTTGAATTAAAGGAAATTTCTATTTTTTGATTTTTAAAACTTACCAACTTTAAATTATTTTCAAGTTCATATTTTATTTTTAATTCTTTTTTTTCTTCACATAATTTTACAAGTTCTTGAAGGCTTTTAATTTGAATGGCATCTAATTCATTTTTTACCTCTGGTGTAGAAATATTTTTTTCTTCTTGGTCAATATTTTTTAGTTGATCAATTGAATCCTGTTTTGGTTGAATTTTTTTCTCTAAGATTGGCTCACTTATTTTAATATCTTTTTTTAAATCGCTAATATTATTTTTTTTTTTATTTGGTAAAATTTTTTTTAAATATAATGATCGTATTAGAAACATCTCAACAAATTGATGTTGATTTTTAATAATATTAATTTTTTCAAGATTATTTAAGGTAAATTGCCATAATAAAAGCAAATCTTCTTTAGCTATTTTTTTTGATAAAATTTTAATTTTTTCAAATTCTTTGTCATTTAAATCGAAATTTGTTCCATCTAAATTTAAAAAATCTATATTTTTAATAAAATAAAGTGTTTCTAAAAATTCATTAAGAAAAATTTTGGGCTCTACGCCTGAATTATATATGATTTTGTATAATTTAAGTGTGCTTTCCTCATCCCCTTCTAAAATATATTCAATTAAATCTATAATCACACTTTTTTCAAAATAACCAAATATTTTTTGAGCTGCTGAAAGATCAAGTTCATCACCATTATTTTCTACTAGCATAGCTCTATCAAGTAATGATAGCGCATCTCTTACTGAACCTTCAGATAATTTAACAATTAATTTTATTGCTGAATCTGAGACTTTCCCATTTTCTAAATTTTTGATTTCACGCATATAATCAAATAATTCTTCTGAATTTACTCTTGAAAGGTCATATCTTTGACATCTTGAAATTATTGTTACAGGTATTTTTTTTACATCAGTGCTAGCAAATATAAATTTTAGGTATGATGGTGGTTCCTCTAAAGTTTTAAGAAGAGCTGCAAATGCAGATTTTGAAAACATATGTACTTCATCACAAATAAATATTTTGTATTTTGCTGAAGTAGGTTTATATCTTGAAAATTCTATTAGTTCTCTTACATCATCTACACCTGTTTTGCTAGCTGCATCAATTTCTAAAATGTCAATATTATTTCCCTCAATAATAGATTTGCAACTTTCACAAAAATCTTTTGTGCACAAATTTTCAACTCCATTTTTACAATTTAAGGCTTTGGCAACTATTCTTGCGGCACTTGTTTTACCACTTCCTCTTATTCCTAAAAACATGTACGCATTCGGTACTCTGTCATTTTTAATAGAGTTAAAAATGCTATCAGCAATAACCTTTTGACCTACTAATTGATCAAAAGTTTGAGGTCTATATTTTAAAGCTAATACTTTACTATTTGAATTCATAAATTTTTAGGAGACCAACCAACCTGAATAAATACTCAATACCCTTGCTTCTGTTAAGACCTAGGGGAGTTAATGGTACCTTCACC
>MDTE01154643.1_pt1 | contig 10398 bp, 7 predicted proteins | sample 811231 | NCBI WGS metagenome assembly MDTE01 (sample SAMN05326651, study PRJNA326480) | marine metagenome | isolation source: seawater | place: Indian Ocean: Red Sea | collected 2010 | reverse complement strand
GTTTTTTTTCCAATAGTTTTAGATATTTTATTAATTACTAAGCCGTCATCTAATATATTAAACTTACTCATTTACATTTTTAAGTATTACTTTTACTTTTTTTGAATCTTTTGAAGTAATTTTGTAAGACTCATCCAAGGTATTTATTTTTGCATAATCGCCAGTGATTTGTTCATCTCCTTTAAAAATTCTCACATTTTCAAACAATTCAATTAAATTATTTTCTTTATCAAAATCTGCTGTTAAAGCAAACATATCTAACTTTTCTGTCTTAATATTTACTTCTTCTTCATCAGTTGCATGTATTTTTTCAATAATATTTTTACCTTCTATATTTGTAAAACTCCCATCAATATTAGATCCTGAAATAACAGTAGTTTCTGATTTTATCGAAGAAGTAGATCCAACTAATTTAAAGACTCCATTAGCATTATTAACTTCGATTAATTTATTAGAATTCATTATAAAACTATTTGTATTTAAATATGAATTTAAACCCTCTATATATATGTTTTCATTTTTGACATTAAAGTTTATAATTTCTCCTTTAGCTTCCAAGCCTTGACTTGAAACTAATTTAACGTTTCCCGTAGAATAGATTTCTGTAATATCATATAAATCTTTTTCAAAATAAGCTTTTACATTTTCTGCATTTAAGTTGAAACTATCTGACAAAATTTCAACATTTTTTTTTAGTAAATAAAATTTATCTTTTTGATATACTTCAATGCCTTCTTCAGTTGTAATTTCTGTTTGCCCCACTTCTCTTGCATTAGAAAATGTACTTAATAGAAAGACAATTATTATTAATAATTTCATATATTATTTTTCCAAAATTAATTTAGTTTTGCCATTAAATAAAATGATATTCCCATTTTCAGCTATTTTAAAACCCTCAGAACGTATTATTGTTCCTTCAGAAATAAATTTTGAAGATTGATCACTTTTTGCTTCTTCATTTTTCTGATTGAAAATTACTTTTTCAGAAGTTAATTTAAAATTTGAAGATTTAAATATTACATTTTTTTCTAAAAGAATTAAATCGTTTCCTAGAAAATTTCCTTCTTCAGCCTTCACTGATATTTTATCTTTTTCATTATTAATTGTGAAACTTGGGTTAATAATATCAAAAGAAGGATCATTTTTGTTTTCAACAATACTATTTGTAGTTTCTTGATCACTATTTACTATGTAAATTATCAAAAATAAAAAAGTAATTAATACTAAAGTTAATAATAAAAATTTTTTATTTATTTGAAGTAAAATGTTCAATTTAACTACTTAATCTAAGCAAATCATGAATATGTACTATTCCAATAGGCTTTTTGTTTTTGCATACAAATAAACTTGTTATTTGTTTTTCATTCATGATATTTAAAGCTTCTCCAATTAGTGAATCCTCTGAGACTATTTTTGGTTTTTTAGTCATAACAAATTTCGCTTTTTTGTTGATAATATTTTTATTCATATTTCTTCTTAAATCTCCATCAGTTATAACTCCAATTAAGTTTTTTTTAGTATTAATTACTCCAACACAACCAAAACTTTTTTCAGTCATTATAATCAATGCTTTTGACATTAAATCATCTTCTTTTACAAGCGGAAGTTCACTTTTGTGATGCATGACTTCAGATAATTTTACCAAATCTTTTCCAAGATTACCTCCTGGATGAAAGTTACTGAAATTGGTTTTTTTGAATCCCCTCATTTTTAATAATGATATTGCTATTGCATCTCCTAATATTAAACTCATGGTAGTTGAGCTAGTTGGGGCTAAATTTAAAGGACAAGCTTCTTGAGGTTTTTTAAAAACTATAGAATAGTTTGATTTTTTTGACAAAAGACCTTTTTTATTTGATGAAACACTTAGTAATTTTACATCAAATCTTTTTGCATAATTTATTATATCATTTAATTCTTGTGATTGCCCAGAATTTGAAAAAGCTAAGATACAATCATTTTTTGTTATACTTCCTAAGTCTCCATGACTAGCTTCAGAAGGATGAACAAACTGTGATGGTGTGCCAGTAGAGGAAAGTGTGGAGGAAATTTTACTTGCTATGTGACCACTCTTACCTATGCCCGTAACTATTACTCTGCCTTTAGTATTAAAGATAGTTCTTACAACATTATAAAAAGATTCATCTATAATTGAATTTAAAGTTTTGGCTGCTTTAATTTCAATACCTAGTACATTTTTAGCTTCTTTTAATATTTGAATTTTATTCATAAAATTAGTGTTTAAATATATCTTGTTCAGCCCATCCTTCAAGATCAAGATCAGTTCTAAACTTAATAAAATTAAAACAAGCCTTCGCCAAGTTCATTCTTTTTTCCCTTATAAGAATTTTATCTAATCTATCTCTTAACTTATGCAAATACAATACATCAGTCGCAGCGTATTTTTGTTGAGCTAAGGTTAAATTTTTGTTTCCCCAATCAGAAGTTTGTTCATTTTTTGAAATATTTTTATTTAATAATTCTGCACATAAATCTTTATACCCATGTTTATCTGTAAACGTTCTTGATAATTTGGAAGCTATTTTTGTACAATAAATGTTTTCAATTTCTATATTGAAACAAAATTTTAAGAAAGCAACATCAAATCTAGCATAATGAAAAATCTTAACAATTTTTTTATTTTTTAATACCGAAATTAAATTTTTTGGTTTTTTAAAATTATGATCCATTTTTACTAAATGGCATATTCCATTACCACTGCTCAATTGTATTAAGCAAAGTCGGTCTCTTCTTGGATTTAGTCCCATGGTTTCAGTATCAACAGCAATAGATTTATTAAACTTCAAGCTTTTTGGTATATCATTTTTGTATATTTTTATTTTCATTTTTTATTTTAAGTATCTTTTAAAACTAAAAAATAATGCTATATCATTTATTAATTAAAACGTCATGAAAACTGTTATAATTTTTGGTGGATCGGGGTTTGTTGGTCATAATATTATTCGTAAAATGGCAAAAAAGGGCTTTAAAATTATAGTTCCTTATCAGCGACCAATTAATGAGGCAAAGCTTAGATTATACGGACAAGTAGGCCAAATTATTCCTATAAGATTTGATCAAATGGATTATTCTTCTATGGAAACCATAATTAAATCGAGCCATGCAGTTTTGAATTTAAAAACTATATGGTCAGAAAATAAAAAAAATTCATATAACAAAAGAATTTATCTATTCAATAAACAACTTTTAAATATAATTAATACTTCCAAAAATAATATTCATTATATATTTTTTTCAGGGTTAGGAGTTACCACAAACTCTATTTCAGATAGAGTTAAAAATATTGCTAAAACTGAAGATTATATAATTTCCAATAGTGATAATTATTCTATAATTAGACCTGGTATCATTATAGGCGGAAATGACGTGTTTCTTGGCAGAATGCTACCAATAATTAAATATTCTCCTATTGTACCTTTGTTTGGTAAAGGATTATCAAAAATTCAACCAGTATATATTGAAGATGTAGTAGATGCTTGTATGAAGATTATAAATACAAAACAAAAAAATAAGGAAATTTACGAATTATTTGGAAATGAAATTTTTACTTACAAGTCTCTATACGAATATCTCTCAGATTGTTTGAATGTGAAAAGAAATTATATAAATTTGCCTTATTTTTTAGCTATACCAAGTGTATATTTTATGGAGAAGTTATCGATAAATATAATAACTAAAGATCAGTTATTGTTATTTAAAAAAGACAATATACCCACAAAACAATATAAAGATCTAACAAATCTAGGGATTGAGTCTTCCAGTATCAAAGAATCTATAAAAAATATAATAAAAAAATATAATTATTTTGCCTAAAAACTAGTATTTTCTCATAATTAGTAAATTATTGGTACTAAATTGAACTATTATAGATTTCACATAGTTCATTTTTGCGGTATTAGATAATTTTATATAAAATTAGTACAACTTTTTTACTATTATGCTCAAATTTGTTAATATACCTAAAGAAAATCCTGAAAAAGAGGCAAAAAACTCGAGAACCAAAAACTTCAGAGAAATATATCAAAATTATGCAATAGAGAAAGCCAAACAACAAGCTTCTAGATGCTCTCAATGTGGTGTGCCATTTTGCCAAGTGCATTGTCCACTTCACAATAATATTCCAGACTGGTTGAAGCTTACCGCTGAAAACAGATTAGAGGAAGCATATGAATTATCAAGTTTAACAAATAACATGCCCGAAGTTTGTGGTAGAATTTGTCCACAAGACAGATTGTGTGAAGGTAATTGTGTTATTGAACAGTCCGGTCACGGTACAGTTACAATCGGATCAATTGAAAAACATATAACTGATACAGCGTGGGAAAAAGGCTGGGTAAAAGAAATTGAAGTTTTAAACGAAAAAGAAACTTCTGTTGGTATAATTGGTGCTGGACCAGCAGGGTTAGCAGCTGCTGAAGAATTAAGAAAATTTGGTCATCAAGTTACAATTTACGATAGATACGATCGAGCAGGAGGTTTATTGATTTATGGTATTCCTAATTTTAAGTTGGAAAAGGAAGTTGTATTAAGGAGAACTAAAAGATTAGAAAAAAGTGGAATAAAATTCATATTAAATTGTGACATTGGTAAAAATAAAAGCTTTGATGAAATTCATTCTTCGCATGATGCTATTCTTATTTCTACTGGAGTATATAAATCTAGATTAATTAATTTAAATAAAAATAAAGCACCAAATGTAATTCCTGCCTTAGATTATTTGATTGCCAGTAATAAAAAAGGGTTAAATGATGAGGTAAAAGATTTTGATAATGGTCGATTAAATTCAGAAAATAAAAATATAATAGTTGTTGGTGGAGGAGATACAGCGATGGATGCAGTGAGAACAGCTATTAGACAAGGTGCAAAAAGTGTAAAGTGTCTATACAGACGTGACCAAAATAACATGCCTGGCTCTCAAAGAGAAGTTACTAATGCAATTGAAGAGGGAGTAGATTTTAATTGGTTAACTTTACCAGTTGAATACTTAGGTCGTGATAAAATTACACAAACTAAAATAATTAAGATGCAGCTCGGCTCTTCGGATGAAACAGGTAGAAGAAATGTAGAAAAAAAAGAAGGTTCAGAAACTATTTTAGATACTGATATGATCATCGAAGCTTTGGGTTTTGAACCAGAAAACTTACCAAAACTCTTTGAAAACGAATATTTAAAAATTACTCGATGGGGCACTATAAAAATTAATTATAAGAATATGATGACAAGTATTGATGGGGTTTTTGCTGCGGGTGATATAGTTAGGGGAGCTAGTTTAGTTGTTTGGGGCATAAAAGATGGCAGAGACGCAGCTTACAATATCAACTCTTATCTAAAAACAAAATATCAATCAGATCAAATTAATAGCAACTACAATTTTGATGAGCATATACATGTATAAAAAAAATTTTTTAACTACATGGAGTAAAAATAAAAAGAAACTAGAAAAAAATCATGTATACAAAGAAACTGACGAACATGCTTCTTGTGGTGTTGGATTAATAGCTTCTGTTAAAAACGCTTCTTCTAGAAAAATTGTAGATATGGGCATAGAAGCATTAAAAGTTCTTTATCATAGAGGAGCAATTGATGCTGATGGAAAAACTGGAGATGGTGCTGGAATTCAATTAGAGCTCCCAAAAGATTTTTTTATTGAACAAATAAAAAGAACTGGAAATACACCTAATGATTTTCCTTTTGCTGTTGGTATGGTTTTTTTGCCAAGAACTGATTTTAATGCACAGGAGCGATCAAGAACAATAGTTGAGTCAGAAATAATTGAAAGTGGATTCAAAATATTTGGATGGCGATACGTACCTGTTAGTATTAAATATATTGGTGATAAAGCAAAAACGACAAGGCCTGAGATTGAACAAATATTGATTGGAAATGATGTTTACAAAGATGAAACTGAGTTTGATAAAGCATTATACGTAGTAAGAAAACGTATAGAAAAAAGGATAAGACAAGAAAATATAAATGAATTTTATATATGTTCTTTATCTTCTCAAGTGATTATTTATAAAGGAATGTTTTTAGCAGAACAGTTATCCAATTTTTATCCAGATATATTAGATCAAAGATTTATTTCAAAGTTCGCTATTTATCATCAAAGATATTCAACTAATACTTTTCCAACTTGGTCACTCGCACAACCTTTTAGAGTAATAGCTCATAATGGAGAGATTAATACTTTAAAAGGAAATAAAAACTGGATGACAGCCCATGAACCTAGACTTAAACATAAAAATTTTGAAAATATTGAAGATTTAAAACCAATAATTGATCCTAATGCTTCTGATTCAGCTGCTTTAGATTCAGCTATTGAATTATTAGTTTGCTCTAATAGATCATTACCTATGGCTAAAATATTAACAATACCAGAAGCTTGGGCACATAGAAGGGATTTCCCAAAAAAACTTAAAGATTTATACGCATACTCTAATGCGGTTATGGAACCCTGGGATGGCCCAGCAGCTATTTGCGGCATTCATGATGAATGGGCAATAGCTGGTATGGATAGAAATGGTCTTAGACCGCTACGTTACACTTTAACAAATGATTATTTAATTACTGGTTCTGAAACAGGAATGGTGAGCGTTGATGAATATGAAATTATTAAAAGAGGTCGTGTTGGTCCAGGACAAATGATAGGAATAAACTTTAAGGAAAAAAAATTTTTTGGTGATGCTGAAATTAAAACATACTTATCAAATTCCAAACCTTTTGGAACCTGGACTAAAAAAATAATACATATTGATAAACTTGTTCAATCCGTTGATGAAGAATTCAGAGACAAAGATCCAAAAGATTTAAGAAAACGAATGTCAACATTTGGTTGGACATTAGAGGATATTGAAATGATTTTGCATCCAATGATTATAGATAAAAAAGAAGCAACAGGATCAATGGGGGATGATACGCCCTTAGCTGTTTTGTCAGAAAATTATAGAGGATTGCATCATTTTTTTAGACAAAATTTTAGTCAAGTTACAAACCCCCCAATAGATAGTTTAAGAGAAAAAGTAGTAATGAGTCTCAGAACTAAAATTGGAAACCTTAGTAACATTCTAGATGAAAATGAAAGTCAATGTGAACACCTTCAATTAAATTCTCCTTTTTTATCTATAAATCAATTTAAAACTATGCGTCACTACATGAAAAATTCTGTAAAAATAATAGACACCACTCTAAATTTAAAACAAGAAAATATATCTTTTAAACAAAAATTAAATGATATTAATAAAAAAGCAGAACTTGCAGTTAGATCTGGATATGTACATATTATTTTAACTGATAAAGAACTATCTAAAGACAAGATAGCTTTACCAATGATACTGGTTACAAGTTCCGTCCATCATCATTTGGTAAAAAATAATTTAAGAACATACACATCTCTTAATATTCAATCAGCAGAATGTTTAGATGTTCACTATTATGCTGTTTTGATTGGAGTTGGTGCAACCAGTGTAAATGCCTACCTTGCTCAACAAGCAATAGCTGAACGACACAAAAAAGGATTGTTCAATAATCTTACTTATGAAGAGTGTGTTGAAAGATATATTGAAACTGTAAACAATGGTTTGTTGAAGATAATGAGTAAAATGGGTATTTCTGTTGTAAGTTCTTATAGAGGAGGGTGTAATTTTGAAGCAATTGGACTCAGCCGAAAACTTATGAGTGACTATTTTCCTAGTATGAGTTCAAAAATATCAGGAATTGGATTAACCGGATTAGAAAAACGTTCTTTATTAGCGCATCAAAAAGCATTTGATGAAAATTTAATAACCTTACCAATAGGAGGTTTTTATAGATATAGAAAGGGAGGAGAAAAACATTCTTTTCAAGCAAATATTATACATATTTTACAAAGCTCTGTAGGCAAAGATAGTTATTTATTATTTAAAAAATACACACAAGCAGTTTATTCAGAAGATGCAATTAATATTAGAGATTTATTAGATTTTAAATCCAATAAAAAATCTTTATCACCAGAAAAAGTTGAAGATATATACGAAATCCGAAAAAGATTAGTGGCACCAGGAATTTCTTTAGGAGCTCTAAGTCCAGAAGCACATGAAACACTTTCAATTGCTATGAATAGAATCGGAGCGAAGTCAGACTCTGGAGAAGGAGGAGAAGATCCAAAAAGATTTTACCCAAGAAAAAATGGTGATAATCCATCATCACAAATTAAACAGATAGCAAGTGGACGTTTTGGTGTAACAGCAGAATATTTGAATAATTGTAGAGAGATTGAAATTAAGATAGCCCAAGGAGCTAAACCTGGTGAAGGAGGTCAATTACCGGGAGCTAAAGTTACCAAATTAATTGCAAAGCTTCGTCATTCTACTGAAGGTGTTACTTTAATTAGCCCACCTCCTCATCATGATATATATTCAATAGAAGATTTAGCTCAATTGATTTACGATTTAAAACAAATCAGTCCTGATGCAAAAGTTTGTGTCAAATTGGTAGCTCAATCAGGTATTGGAACAGTAGCTGCTGGTGTTGCAAAAGCTAAAGCAGATGTAATTTTAATATCAGGACATAGTGGAGGCACAGGGGCAAGTCCACTAACGTCAATTAAGTATGCTGGATTACCATGGGAATTAGGTTTAAGTGAGGTTCATCAAGTACTTTCTTTGAATAATTTACGAGATAAAGTAATTTTAAGAACTGATGGAGGCCTAAAGACAGGAAAAGATATAGTTATAGCAGCAATGTTAGGAGCAGAAGAATACGGAATAGGAACAGCTAGTTTAGTAGCAATGGGCTGTATAATGGTAAGACAATGCCATTCAAATACTTGTCCTGTGGGCGTTTGTTCTCAAGATGAAAAATTAAGAGAAAAATTTACCGGCACACCTGATAAAGTTATTAATTTGTTTACATTCATCGCTGAAGAGGTGAAAGAAATTCTTGCAGATTTAGGTTTTAAAACTTTAAATGAAATAATCGGAAGAACAGATTTATTATATCAATTAAGTAGAGGAAGTTCAGATCTTGATGATTTAGATCTTAACCCAATACTCACTAAAATTGACTCGGAAATTGGGGATTACAATTATAAGATAAATAATAGAAATGAAGTAATGGAAAGCTTAGATAAAAAAATAATTTATGATTCAAGTTCTTTATTTAAAAATAAAGAAAAAATTCAATTAACTTACAATGTTAGAAATACGGATAGAGCAATTGGTGCAGGTTTATCATCTGAAGTAGTTAGAAAACTTGGAATGCACAGTTTGCCTGAAGATCATATATTCATAAGACTCAAAGGGTCAGCTGGTCAATCTCTTGGAGCATTCGTTGTAAAAGGTATCACATTAGAAGTATTTGGTGACTCTAATGATTATGTAGGAAAAGGTCTTTCTGGTGGTAAAATTATTGTTAGGCCTAAATCATCATCCACACTTTCATCAAAAGATAATGTAATTATTGGAAACACGGTTCTTTATGGTGCTACAAGTGGTAATTTATATGCTGCTGGAATTACTGGAGATAGGTTCTGTGTTAGAAATTCTGGCGCAGAAGCAATTGTTGAAGGTTGTGGAGATAATGGATGCGAATATATGACAGGAGGTTTAGCTATAATTCTTGGCTCTGTTGGAAATAATTTTGCTGCTGGAATGACTGGCGGTATGGCTTTCGTTTACGATAAAGAAGGAACACTGCCTGTACGTCTGAACCTAAATGATGTTATTTATCAACAGCAAATGACGCCTTATTGGGAAAATTTTTTATTTTTAAAAATACAAGATCATTATAAAATGACCAAATCAAATCATGCAAAAAATCTTATTCATAATTGGGATAAAGAAAAATATTTATTTTGGCAGGTAGTACCTAAAGAAATGATTAATAAGTTTGATCAAACAGTATTAATTGACAATATCAAAAGGGCTTAAAGAATTTGATTTCTAATTCTAGTTATAGCATTATTGATACATTCTAAATCATTTTTTGATGATAGCCTATGATCACTTGATTTTAAGAAATTGATTTCTACCTTTTTGCTTTTTAATTTTTTCATTATAGTTATTGGCACACTTGAATTAACCACACTATCTTTTATTCCATGAATTAAAATAACTGGTTTTTTAAAATTAATACTTTTTGTTAAAATATTATTTTTTTGAGCATCAATAAAAAATTTCTTAGTTAGTATATAAGAAAAACCATAGCTCCACACATGTTTAGTTTTCTTATTTATTTTTAACTCTTTTTTTGATTTTGCAGAAAGTGTTTTATATAGGTCGTTTCCAAAATCAGCCGTAGCAGCTAATCCAATCAAGCAAGCAATTTTTTTATTTCTCAACTTTGATGCTAATAACATCAGCCATCCACCCATACTACTTCCTATTAATATTTGAGGACCTT
>MDTE01090942.1_pt1 | contig 10400 bp, 10 predicted proteins | sample 811231 | NCBI WGS metagenome assembly MDTE01 (sample SAMN05326651, study PRJNA326480) | marine metagenome | isolation source: seawater | place: Indian Ocean: Red Sea | collected 2010 | reverse complement strand
CTAAAGATATTTTTTTTGCTGACCGGTACTCTTTTTGTATTATAAAATCAAAGGCCATTAACAACTGCAATCAAAATGTACTGCAAAAAATTATAATTAGATTTTACAATGATACCTACTTTATGGATCAAAATGCCTGTTCTTCCCCACATCTAATAATATGGCTTGGCAACTCGAGAGAAAACAAATTAGCGAAAGACAAATTTTGGAAAAATATGTTTGATGCAGTTAAAAAAAAATATTTGTTAGAACCAGCAAATATAATAGATAAATATACTAATGCTTGTAAAGATTTAATAAAATTTAGTTTTGTTAAAGATTTTAAAAATTATGAAAATTTAATTTATAGATTAAAAATAAGTAAATTAGATAATGTTGAGAAACTAAATAATAAATTTGGTTATTTTTATGAATTTGATTGCGATGATCTTAAAAAAATAAAAAAATCGATTACACAAAAATTTCAAACATTGACGTATTATGGTTTATCCAAAAACGAATTAGTTAATTTTATTGTTAAAAATAATTTGAAAGGTATAGATCGCGTAGTACCAGTCGGCTCATCACATGACATCGGGTTTGTTTGGGATGGTTACAACATTGACAAACATTTAACAAGGGTAATTGACATAAATTAAATTATGAAATTAAATATTAAGCAAATTCATGAATATCAGCAAAATCGACATCCATATTTATTTATTGACTATGTTGATGAAGTTATTCCAGGAAAAATTGCCAATGGTTATAAAGACTTAAAGGATGATTGGTTTTTCAAAGTTCATTGGCCATCTGATCCAAACGTACCAGGAATGTTACAAATAGAAGCCATGGTTCAAATGGCTGCTTTAACAATTTTAACGCTTCCAAACAATAAGGGAAAAATTGTTTATTTAGTATCTGCTGATAAATTGATTTTTAAAAAAAAAATTATACCAGGCAACAGATTGTATTTAAAAACTAAACTTAATTCATGGAATAGAGGCATAGGCAAGTGTAGTGGCGTTGGTACCGTTAATGACGAGCTTGCATGTAAAGCTGAATTTACTTTGGTTTTACCTGAAATGATTAAAAATTATTCAGTTAAAAACAAGTAATGAAATTGAATTTTGTGTTTAATAATATTAATCTGTAGTAGAATTAGAAAATGCCGATAGCATCATCACTATTAAAAAAACCCCGATTAGTTGAAAAGCTAAGGGACTTCTATACCTATGTAAATAAAAATGATGGAAAAGTTGGAACAAAAACTAGAGGGATAGATTTAAATTTTAACAATGCTTGCAATTTGAGATGTAAGTATTGTTTTACAAACTCTCCAAAAGGAGATCACGTTAAAGAGTATCTTGACTTAGGTGCAATAAAAAAATTAGCCGATGACGCTGATGAATTGGGATATTTTGAATTTGATTTACAAGGTGGAGAATTACTTTTACAACCTGATAAATTATTTGAGGTACTTAAAGCAATTAGACCTGAGAGATTTTATCTTTATCTTACTACTAACGGTTATCATCTAGATGAGGCTATGGCAAAAAAGCTTGCTGAATTTAAAGTTAGTAGAGTCTCAGTTAGCATTGATAGTATGGATGAAAAAGTGCATGACGAAATTAGAGGAAGAAAAGATTCTTGGAGAAGAGCCATAGAAGGACTCGAGCATGTTAAAAATGCAGGAATGGATCCTTACTTAAATATAACAGTTGGACACTACAATGCTAATACTGATCATTTTAAAAAGTTATTGGACTACTCTAAAAATAAAAAATATAAGACTTTATTAAATGTTGCGGTCCCATCAGGTATGTGGCAAAAAATGACCGATATTATTTGTGATGATAAAGATCGAGAATATCTTAGAAAAATAAGAAAAGAATATAAAAATCTTGTAAGAAACATTTGGAATCCGTTTGACAAGAATCATGAGAAAATTTTAGGTTGCACCACGGTGAATAGATTATACATTACCCCCATAGGAGATGTTTTGGTTTGCCCTTATGTTCATATAAAAATAGGAAACATATTTAAAAATTCACTTAAAGAAATCGTTGATTACGGATTTAGTATTAAATATTTTAGAAATCACAGCGATCTATGTTTAGCCGGCGAAGATAAAGAATTTATTAAAAAGTTTATGACTACAAGCGGTCAGACGATTTTTAATCCTTCAAATGCAAAAGATATTTTTGCAAAAGATGATTTTGTAAAAAGTTAATTTTTCTATATTAAATATAAAATGAGTGATTTGCTTTTAGATAAAGTTGCTGTAGTCACGGGAAGCAACAGAGGTATTGGTAAGTCAATATTAGAAAAATTTGCACAAAACAAAGCAGAAGTTTTTGCATGCGCGAGGCAGAAAAACCCTGAATTTGAAAATTATTGTTCAGAACTATCTAATAAATATAAAACAAAAATTCATACTATTTATTTTGATTTAAATAATTCGGACGAAATTAAAAAAGCTATAGATCAAATCAAAAATTTGACAAATAGAGTGAATATTCTTGTTAATAATGCTGGCATTATACAAACTTCACTTTTTCAAATGACAAAAATTGATGATTTGAAAAAAACTTTTAATGTTAATTTTTTTTCTCCTTTTTTATTTTCACAATATATAGTGAAATTAATGATAAAAAATAAAACTCAAAGTAGCATTGTGAATATTTCTTCTTCAGCTGCTATCGAGGCAAATATTGGTAGAAGTGCTTATGCTGCAAGTAAATCTGCTTTGATAACCTTATCAAAGGTTATGTCCAAAGAACTGTCAAATTTTAATATAAAAGTTAATGCGATCGCTCCTGGTCTTACAAATACAGATATGATGAATAAAAGCACAGAGGAAAAATATCTAAAAGAAACAATTAGTAGAACTTCTCAAAAAAGAATAGCCGAACCGGTTGAAATAGCAAACACAGTTCTTTTTTTAGCTTCGGACTTGTCGTCTTATGTAAACGGCCAGGTTATTCGAGTAGACGGTGGACTTCATGAATAATTTGAAATATCAAGGTACTTTAAATATAATATAAATATTATGCATAACGGTAATTTAATTGTAACTCCTACAAGAAAACAGTTTAATAATTTAGATAAACTGCCAAGATATGACAGATCTCTTGTAGATTATTTAAAATATAATGAGTCAATAGGCCATGCCGGCGTCAAATATTCAATGGCAGTACAAGCCACAAGAGGATGTCCCTACCGGTGTTTTTACTGTGATGTTTACAAAACAACAAAACATCATTTCAGAAGATCCGTAGATAGTATATTTGAAGAAGTAAAATCAATAGCAGATATGGGGGTAAAAAGAATCGAGTTTATTGATGATATATTTAATGTTAAAGCAAAGGATTTCGTGGCATTTTTTAACAAGGTCATACAAAACAATTTAAATGTAAAATTCTTTTTTCCCACAGCACTGAAAGGGGATTTATTAAATAAAGAAATAATAGATGTTATGATGCAAGGTGGAGCTGTGGGGGTAAATGTTTCTTTAGAGTCTGCTTCAAATAGAATGCAGAAAGTAATGAGAAAATATTTAGATGTAGATAAATTTAAGGAAAATTTACAATATATTTGTGAAAAATATCCTGAAGCAGTAACAACATTAAATACAATGCACGGTTTTCCTACTGAAACAGAAGAAGAAGCTTTAATGACTTTAAATTTTATTAAATCAATGAAATGGATACACTTTCCTTATGTTCACATCGTAAGAATATTTCCTGGAACAGACTTAGAAAAGTTTGCACTAAATCACGGGGTTCCTAGAAATGCAATCAGCGAATCCATTGACAAATCTTATCATGAAGTAACTCCAACACTTCCATTTAAACCTGAATTTACAAAAAGGTATAAACTAGATTTTCTTCGTGAGTATGTTTTAAACAAAGAGAGACTTAAAAAAGTTCTTCCAGTTCAAATGAAGCATTTTACTGAAGATGAGTTAAATCAAAAATATAGCAGTTACTTTCCTAGAGGTATAAAAAAATTTTCAGACCTACTTTCAATTTCAAAAATTAAACTAGAAGAACTCGGTGTTAAAAAATGCTTAAGCGAAGAAGAAATTAAAATTCCTAATCTTAATGCAAAAATAAGAAAGCAATTTCCTTTAAAAAAAGAGAGCAAAGATGCTTTTAGAGTTCTATTGATTAATATTTCGTCTTATTTTACATCTGATAGAAATATAAGTGAATACGATGTGTTAGAACCACCTCTAGGTTTAATAGCTCTTCTTAGTTATGCAAATCATATTTTTGGGGACCGAGTAGCTGGGAAAATTATAAAATCCAGAGTTGATTTTGATAGCTACAAAGAATTAAATGATAAAATTAAAAAATTTAATCCAGATCTTATTGGTGTAAGCACAATGACATTCCATAAAAATTTTTTTCATAAGGCCATAGCAAGCATTAGACAAAACGGATATAAAAAAATGCTAGTAGTTGGAGGCCCTCATCCAACAACCTCTTATCAAGAGGTAATAAGAGATAAAAATATTGATCTTTGCGTATTAGGTGAAGGAGAAGCCACTTTTGCTGAAATAATTGAAAAACTGATAGAAAGTAAAAAAAAAGTACTAGATGTTAATGACCTAAGCGGCATCAATGGCATAGCTTTTTCTAAAGAAGGTATAGAAGAAACAATTGATCGCAAAGTAAGTAAATTTGATACAAATAAAGTTGTAAATGGATAATATTAATAAATACAATAAAGCTTTTGTTAACACCTTTTCGATCGAGGAGAAAATACTTAATGATCTTGAATATAACAAAATTGATTCTTGGGACTCCATAGGTCATATGTCTCTCATATCTGAGCTAGAGGAAACATTTAAAATTACTTTTGAAACAGATGATATAATAGATTTTAGCTCATATAAAAAAGGAAAAGAAATTCTAAAAAAATATAAAGTAAATTTGTAATTTTTTTTCTTTACATAAAATAATTCTAATCTTAATGCTAAAATATAACCAAAAAATTATAAATGCGTTAAAAAAATGCGGGATTAAGAAAAATGACGTTTTGTTATTACATTCAGATATATCAAAACTAGGCAGACAAGAAGGAACTTTGAAACACCAGCTGGAAAATTTTTTACACTCCATTAAAGCTTTGGTTGGAAAAAATGGCACTATAGTCGTTCCTGCTTTTTATTTTGAATATTCTAGACATAGCAAAGCATTTAAAGTTCCTGGGTCGCCAGTTTCTAAGGAATTAGGGCTTTTTCCAAGTTTTTTCTGCAAACAAAAGAAAGTTTTACGAAGTTTAAATCCCCTAACATCGGTTGCCGCATTGGGAAAAAAAGCAAAATATATATGTGGGAACAACGAAGTTTCCGCATATGGAGTAGACTCTCCTTTTGACAAGCTAACAAAATTGAAAGCTAAAATGGCTTTTGTTGGCGTGGATTGCAGAGCAATGAATTATCTTCATTACGTTGAATATATGGTTGGAGTGCCACATGTATACAATAAACTGTTTTCAACAAACATATATATTCATAATAAAAAGGTTAATTTACCAGTTTGTAATCAGGTAAGATATCTTGATTTTAGTGTAAATTATGATCGTAACGGAAACACAAAAAAATTTGAAAAAGCAGGTTTGATAAAAAAAGTAAAATTTGAAAAGGATTATATTCGAGTTACCTCGGTAGATAAAATATTTAATTTTGTTAAAAAAAAATTAAAGAAAAATTTTTACTATCTTTTAAAACATAAACCTAAATTTAAAAAAATTAATATACCACTTATCTAAATGAAAGAATTTAAAATTAATATTGATAATAATTTAAAAAAAAGCTCAAAAATTATTTCAAAAAAAGACTATATGAATATAGTAAATAACTTTAAAAAGTACGGGGCAATAACATTTTCAAATATTTCTTCAAACATCAACAATGTAGGTGATTTTATTGATTTATTTTCAAATTCATATTCAAATGATGCGAAAAGAAGAAAAGTAAGATTTAATAATAAAAAATTTCGTGACGTAGATGTTGGTTTTGATGAAGTTATACTTCATAGCGAAACAAGTTTTTCTCCTACAAGGCCTGAGATTGTATGGTTTTATTGTAATAAACCACCAAAAACAAATTCTGGAAAAACATTAATATGCGATGGTATAGATCTTTGGAACAATCTTTCCGCAGAAACAAAAATCTTCTTTATTGGAGAGCCTGTGTGTTACTCAGTAAAAGTTCCATTTGAAAAAAAAATTCAAGGAATTGGAAAAAAAAAATGGTATCTAGATAAACCAGGAGTTCGCAAATGTTATTTAAATTACAAAAGCCAAAGCATAGAGTTTGATTACCTAAAATTTGCAGTTCAAAAAAGTTTATATGATGACAAATTGTGCTTTTCAAATCATTTGCTTGTACCTGTTACTGGAAAACAATCAGAAGAACAAATGATGAAAAAAGAAACTGTAGGTAAAAAAAAAATTCCAGAAAAGATTATGCAAGAAATAAAAAATAAAGCTAATTTATTAAAAAAAGCTAAAATTTGGAAAAAATATGATCTTGTAATGTTAGACAATATTAGATTTATGCATGGCAGAGAAAAAATAAACAAGAAAGAAAAAGACAGAGATATTGTTACAATACAAACATCCAAAACAAAATTTAAAAATTATTTTTATAATTAAATCAACACTAATTTAATTACTATGATTGATAAAAATAAATTAGAAAATATTAAAAAGTTAAAAAAAAATATTTTAAAAAATATAATTGAAGCTGCTTATCATGCGGGTGCAAGCAGTGCTCATATTGGTGGAGCATTATCTTCTGCTGATATAGTTTCAACTTTATTTTCAGAATTTATAAAAATTAATCCAAAAAATTTTTTAAAAAATGATAGAGATTATTTTATTTTGAGCAAAGGCCATGCGTGTTTAGTATATTATTCGGTTTTAGTAGAGTTAGGTTTTTTTTTAAAAGATGATTTGAAAACTTTTGAAAAAACAAATAGCTTTTTAATGGGCCATCCAGTTTTAAACAAAAAATATGGTATTGATTTTTCTACTGGTAGTTTAGGTATGGGTTTATCCATCGGCGTAGGACTTTCGATTTCACTAAAGAAAAAAAAATCTAATAATAAAGTTTACGTTCTTCTTGGTGACGGTGAATGTAACGAAGGATCAGTTTGGGAGGCGATTATGTCTGCTGCTCATTTCAATTTAGATAATTTAACTTTGATTATAGATCGAAATAATCTTCAACAAACTGGAAGAAATCATGAAATCATGAATTTAGGAGATTTGAAAAATAAATTAAGCAGTTTTGGTTGTGAAACAAGCTCTATAGACGGTCACGATATTGAAAATTTGTATAATGTTTTTTCTTCACAAACCAATTCTAAGCCAAAGGCAATTATAGCAAATACTATTAAAGGAAAAGGATTATCTTTTGCTGAGGATAATAATAAATTTCATCATACAACTTTAACAAAATCTCTTTATGAAAAAGCATTAGAAGAAATTAAGTGAAATTATGAAACTTGATAAAAATAAAACAAAATTATTTTCCACTATTGGTTCTAGAGCGACCTTTGGTTTGGTGTGCTTAGATTTAGCAAAAGAGGTTGAAAATTTAATGGTACTTACATCTGATGTTTCAACCTCTGCTGGTTTGGATAGATTTAAATCTAAATTTCCTGATAAATATTTAGACGTGGGAATTGCTGAGCAAAATTTAATTGGTATCGCAACAGGATTATCGACTGGAGGGCATAACGTGTTTACTACTACTTTTGCTCCTTTTCAAACAATGCGATGTTTTGAACAAATAAAAGTAAACCTGGGCTATATGGAAAAAAAAGTAACTATGGTTGGTATAGCAAGCGGAGTTGTTCTTGGCACATTAGGATTTACACATTGTGCAATAGAAGACATTTCATTAATGAGATCAATTCCTGGCATGACAGTTTTATCTCCAGCGGATTGCGGAGAAGTTGCTAAATGTGTTTTCGCGGCCGCAAAATATGATGGGCCAATTTATATAAGATTAACAGGCGGAGCTAACAATCCAATAGTCTATAATGATGATTATAATTTTGAAATTGGAAAACCAGTAGAGCTTAAAGAGGGTAATGATATTACAATTTTTGCAACAGGTTCAATGGTTTTTTACGCACTTCAAGCATCAGAAATCTTAGAAAAAAAAAATATAAAAGCAAAAGTAGTCAACATACATACAATAAAGCCATTAGATCATAGTATAATAAACAAATACTCAGAAAAAAAAAAATTAATCGTAACCGTTGAGGAGCATTCCCCCATAGGTGGATTGTCAAGCGCAGTTTCAGAAGCAAATAGTTTTTTACAAAATAAACCTAAACAAATATCAATATCTTTACCTGACAAATATTTTAACGGTGGAGAATATTTAGATCTATTAAATAATTATAATTTGAATCCAGAAGGAATAGCAAATAAAATCATTGCAAACCTTTAAATTTAAACAAAAAAAAAAAATTTCGTGAAAAAATTAATTTTTATAGTAGAGAATTTCTTTACAAAAAGAGATTTTGATAGATATGATATTCAATTTTTTATCAATAAAAATGTTAAAATTGAAATTTGGGATATTACTGAATTTTCAAATAAAAATTTTCAGTCTTTAATCAAACCTGTGGATGAAATCACAGGAGAATATATTAAAAAGTTTAAAAGAGTAGAAGAAATTGAAAAATCATTAAAAAACTTAAATAAAGATGAATATATTATTGGAGCATATATAAATTTCCATTTTAGAAATCTTTTAATTTTCAAACTATTTTCAAAATATAAAATAAAATACTTTTTAAGAAGCGGAGCCTCAATAACTGGGGATCCAAAGTTCGGAAAAAAAAACTTTTCGAAAAGAGTAAGGTCATTAATAGGTAAAGATTATCAAAGTATTATTGAACATATTTTTAATTTATTTTTAAAAATTTTAAAACCAAGTTTTTTTGGCATAAACAGTGTACCAATTTATTTTAAAGACTCTAGTGCTGCAGATAAAAGAACTTCTCTTAAGAAAAAACTTATTGGAAAAAATACTAAAATAATATTATCCCATCACAGAGATTATGATCTTTATTTAAAATACAAGGATAAAAAAGATGAAGAAAATAAATTAAACGCTGTATTTCTAGATGTTAATTTTGGATTTCATAACGATTATATAAAAATTAAAGAATTTTCAGATCCAAAAAAATGGTACAAATCATTAGAAAACTTTTTTAATTTTTTAAAAGAAAAGTATTCAATAAATACAACAATTTGTGCTCACCCAAGATCAAACGGTGAAATTAATAATTTAATACCTAATTACAAGATTATAAAAAATAAAACAGCTCAGTTAGTAAAAAATTCTTCTCTAGTGATTTGCCAAACTTCAACAGCTATTAATTTTGCTGTGCTTTTTAAAAAACCAATGATTTTTCTTTATAATCATATAGCGATAAACAATGACAAATCAAAAATTAATCATGCAGGGCAATCTGATTTTTTCGCTAAAGCTTTTAACAAAAAGCCAATTTTTATTGACAATCTTAGTAATTTTGATTTAGAAAAAGAACTAAAAGTTGATGAAGACTGTTATAAAAAATTCGTTTCTGAGTATATAAAGTCATGGGGTCCAGAAAAAAAACAGAGTGAGATGATTTTCGAATTATTGTAATATGTTGGTTTAATATACAAAGTATTTGTTATGAAAAAATTGAGAAAAAAAATCAAAATTGGCTCTTGGATAACCACATATAATCCATCCGCCGTACATTTAATGTCTTTGCTTGGGTTTAAATGGCTTTGCATTGATATGGAACATTCCACAATTAGTTTTGATCAAATGGAGCAGCTAATAGCAACAATTAGACATAATGATTCTGTCCCATTTGTCAGAGTGGGAGCAAACGACCAACTTCATATCAAAAAGGCTTTGGACGCAGGAGCTCAAGGCATAATTGTTCCAATGGTCAATACAGTAAAAGAAGCAAAAAATGCGATTAATTATACGTTTTATCCTCCAGCTGGAAAAAGAGGGGTAGGATTATCTAGATCATCAAATTTTGGTTACGATTTTGAAACTTATGTAAAAGGTGAAAGTAAAAAAGTTCAGCTTATTCTTCAAATAGAAAATATTGAGGGAATAAATAACTTAGATAAAATTTTAGATCTAAAAAATATTAGCGGAACGCTTTTAGGCCCATATGATTTGTCAGCATCGTTAGGAGTAATAGGAAAATTAGAAAATTCATTAGTAAAAAATGCTATTAAAAAATACGAAGAAATTTCAAAAAGAAAAAAAATTCCCACAGGAATTCATATAGCTCACCCAGATATTAATAAAATTAAATTAGCATTTAAGAAAAAATATAAATTTATTGCTTCCGGTACAGATATGATTTTTTTAG
>MDTE01185130.1_pt1 | contig 10401 bp, 2 predicted proteins | sample 811231 | NCBI WGS metagenome assembly MDTE01 (sample SAMN05326651, study PRJNA326480) | marine metagenome | isolation source: seawater | place: Indian Ocean: Red Sea | collected 2010 | reverse complement strand
GTATTTGCCAGAACGGTACGCATAGAGCCCTTTGACCTTCCAATCGCCAACAAATGGATGGTGGCCACCAACCATGAGTCCCAAAGCGCGGGCAAATTTCTCTGCTGCGGCAGGGTCGTGGAGGTGCCGTTGGTCCCCTGCCATAGTATGACATTAGGGCCCGAATTAACCTATTTTCGGTTGGGCACGATCATCCTATTCGAAAAAATGCAATAATCTAGGGAAGTGTGTAAATGAATATCAATTGTTCACGAGGGTTCGAAGTGGGCTCTATTCATGCCTACCCTCGAATTCGTATACATGCACAATGAGTGCCCATGTGCTTGGATTGATCCGATGTTCAACACTCTACGACGTAGACTACAAACTCTTGGATGGGCCATGATACCAATCATGCTCGCCTTGGCCGAGCTTCCGGTGAACTTTACACATGCGAACATCGCATGAAGCGACTGAGCACGATTTTTTTGTCAGCGTCCTACAATTCATGCATTCTTTGTACGATTTAGGGACACACTCCTCACAGAGGGCTGGGTAAAAATCCCTGTCCTCGATGTAGATGTAATCCTTTGAGGAATCATCCAGAACATACATGTTGTAAGATTCTGAATTGTTTACACAGTTTTTCTTCGAGCAGGTTGTCACCTCGTCCTCAATATCTTCCATAGTACCAACATTGGTTTCTCACTACTTAAAGACCATGACGGACTCCCCAAAATTGGGGATGGAATGTTCAAACAATGACCATTGTAAACAGGCCCCTTTGCCTTGAAATTCACAAAGCGAAGAGTTTGGAGTGAGTTTTGTCATCGCCTCGTCCTCAAGGCAGCGGGGGATCAAAAGGTCCGTGGTTAACGCTGCGATCAATGAGGCCGGAAAAGGGTCAAAAAATGATACAGCACGGCGAATGCTTCTCAAAGGATGAGCGCAGAGCAAGTCACATGGATGAGCCTGCGCTACGCGTTGTTCGGGCGGGGCTTCATCAACCGCGTCGCAAAGCACGGTTGGCGGTCATGTTGGTCAGCGTGATGTTGGTTTCATTGATGCAACCCGTTTCGGGCAATGTCGCCGTGGCGCGGGATGACTTTGGCGTGTTGGATGCATTTGCCGACACCCTCGCCGACCGAGCCCAAGAAGGCGAATCCCTCGTCGCACTTCAGGGCGCACAATCCTCATTTGCGCTCTTGGACGCTTCCAAACGAGAGGTTCGTTCGGGCGATGCTTTGGCTGACGCAGAGGGGTTCCTTGACCAAGTCGAATTGCGAGACACCTCTCCCATGGAGGTTGATCATCCTCGCCCTTACGAATTCCTCACCGATGTCGCAACCCACCCCGATGCATGGCCATACAACCTTTGGGAGACGTTGTTTTCCGTTGAGAACCTCGGGCTTGACAACCTCCTCGGCATTGGTATCAACACCTACGCCATTTACGTGAATTTCTCGTCCCGAAACAACGGCCCGTCCTACGAGGCATGGGATTCGGGAACCTTCACCGGTGAACTGTTGGTGGGCACCGATTTCGTGTTGTTTGAGAATTTCGTGGACATTGATGGTGACGGAACGGACGACATTTCCGTAGCCCTCACCTTGGAAGGGCTAACAACCCAAGGTGAAGGTTGGGGCATCGAGCTGGGTGGAGGGCTGATTCCCGTGCCAACCGAATTGTGGATACGGCCCACGTTCCAGTGGGCGGTGAACGCCCTCAACATCAACGATCCACTCTGGGACGAGCTTGAGAACCTCGAAGTATCGCTCATGAAAGGCCTCGCGTTCGACATCACGCTCTCGAACTCCGAATCCTACGCCGTGGTCATCGATACGCGTTTTACTCAACCCCCCGCCGATGTGAAGTTGGGTGTTGGTATTGAACGCATTTCATTCAACATCCAAGGGGCGTTCACCAACGTCGCTCAACTCGTCGCCGCCCTCCTCACGGGTCAAGTCAATTCCAGTGACTTGGCGTTGACGGGTGTGACGGCGCCCTACGCGGTTCGCCTCACCAATCCGAACGCTCCGGGGAGCAACGAACAAACGGATTGTGCGGAGACGTTCAACTACGACCCTGCGAGCGATCACGATGCTGCGAGCAGAGAGCACAAATGCGGTATCGGCATTGGCGTGGGCTATGTCCACTTCGGGGAGGTACAACCCGACCAATCCATCCCCATTCTTGAGGTCGCTTACCTCGATGTGGGCTTCCACCCTGAAGAAGGCAGCACGCTCATTCCGAGCGAAGTGGACTTGACGTTGCGCAACGACAACTACGGCGAGAACACCTTTGATACCGTGGAGATTTACACCGATGTTGGCACGGACGTGTACATCCATTACTTCGAAGACCGTTCAAACGTTCCCGAAGGCGATAGCCCGTTCGGGAACATCACGGATTCAAGATTGTGGATTCGAGGCATGCCATCAGGCACCATGCATCCCGATGAAATTGCAGCCATCTTCACCATGATTGGTGAGGCGCCCGGATCTCTCAACCTCCCCGGTGAGGTGCCCGACCGACTTTCTCTCATCATCGCCATCAAGAATTTCTCTGGCGATAGCACGCCCAACATTGACGACGATACGCTACCGGTCAACCCCGCTCAACCTCCCAACACGATGTTCCTCATCGCCGGCACTTCATCCATCAAGGAATTCAATTACTTCTCGACCTTCAAGCGAGCAGGCTATGCAGGCGATTCTTCGTCGATGCTCGTTGAAATTGAAGACCTTCCTCGGGTCATCGTCATTCAGGGCAGTTTCCTCGTCTCATCAACGGGCGTGAGCCGCGTGAACTTTGACAACCCCAACCTCAACACCATCGCTCAATTGCTTGACAACGCCTTGCTGACCATTGTGGAAGTCGTTTTGGACATTGGAACCATCCTCAACGGTTTGCCCAACGCTGTAGTTGGAACCGCGGGCTCAACCGGTGGTGAAATCGACATCCAATGTTTCAACCAAGTGAAGAAGAGTTTACCCGATGGCTCCCGAACCACCATGGAGATTGGTAAACTCAGGTTCGCCCTTGCCAGCAGTCCACAACCCTGGTTACCGTCGATGGACCACATTTTGCTCTCAGAGGACACGAACATCGCGGTCGTGGACGGCCGTATGGGTCCGGTCGACCCGCTTGTCCCCATTGCGATGAGCATGCAGATCGGTGGCATCTCTCATGTTCGTCACGACTTCGATCCCATCAACGAACTGCGAGACATGCAACTCGACGGCTCTCCCAGCGGCTCCCTTCTCATCGGCCACATCCTCCACGATGACGGTGACCTCTCCAACGCTGTGAAGCAGTCGACCACCGTGTCCAACCGCCCTGGCGCGTTTAACATCATTCAGCAGGCAGAGTCCCTTCAGTACCAAGCCAGCGAACCCATTGGGACCATCACCTACGGCGGCCAATCCGGTGACCAACGAAACGCCATCCGCATGGAAGGATTGCCGTCTTCGTTCACACTCGTTCTCGGCGATACGGTCGGTTACGTGGCGAACGGTCCGATGGAGAGCATTCAGGTGCAGATGACCAACGCTTCCACGCCGCTGACCATGGACGGCGACCACGTTCGGTTTTGGGTGAACGAAGACACGGCAGAGGCCAGCCTCAGCCTGCAACTTTCCGACATCACATCCATTCAGCGCTTGAGCCCGCTGGTACCCGGCTCATCGGGTCCAGAGGGCAATTCCGAAGTCCAACTCGTTCGCGCAACCTCCTCGCCGTTCAGTGTTTCCTTTGAGGACGAATCGAACCATGCCAACCCGTTCCTTGGCCTCAACGGGCGCGTGTACTTTGACCCCTTGCCCGCCAACATATCCCTCACCCTCCCGTCAGACGTTGATTCCGAAGGGCTTGAGTTGCCCACATTCGGCGAAGAGGAGGGTGTTGAAGCTCTGTCCTTCTTCCTCGGTGACATCGTTGACTTCGGGCGTACGGTGAACGATTTCGTGCATGCGCTTTCCGTGAACGTTGGCGGTGAACTTGGGGAGAGTGAGAACATGAGTCTCGGCCTTGATTTGTTCACCGGCGAGGCCTTCAACATGACCGTTGACCTCAAGAAAGGCTCCAACCTTGAGGCTGAACCCGACTGGATGCACGGGCTCGGACTCGAGGCGATGGAACAGACCCGCATCGAAACCAACCTTTCGCGAATGCCCACCTTTACGCTCTCAAGCCGTGACGTGATGGCGTCGATTCTTGAGGACGGCCGCATCGATGAAAGCGAGCGCGTGCAAGCCCTCTCCATTCTTGAAGCGATCAACATCACGGCAGCTGAACAACTCGTTGACGCGCTCGAGGACGGCCGCATGTACGACGACGAACTCGTCGGTGTGAACCTCACCTTGCTCGCCGACCAAGGCTTGACCTTGCACGATACCCGTTCTTGGCATCTGCGTGCTTGGCTTCCATCGCTGCCCGCTGGCACGATCGAGTTGGTGTACGACTTCAGGATGCTCGCGGGCATCCCAACCTACGAGGTTGACCTCAAAATGTCGCAGTGGCAGCCGATGTACCCGCAAATAACCATCATCGCCAATGGATTGGAAGGTCAAGACCTCGAGTTGTTCATCGACGGACTGGACACCACGCAACCTCGCAACGTGGAACTGAACGCTTTGTTTTCCACACAGGAGAACCTGACCGTTCCGCGTGTGTCCGTGGACATGCACTACGATGCGGGCGTGCGCCTCAAGTCCGCGCACGCCATCCTCATCGACCACCAAGCCAAGACTCGGGTCGAAGCCCTCGTGGTCGGCATCCCGCAATCCACCGATGTATCGGCGGTGATCGGTGATATCCTGATTCTCGACCTGGTCGTACCTGAGGCGTACCGCACCAACGGCCACTCCGCCGATTCGCTGATGCTCAAGCAACTGCGTTACATCGACGGGTTCTGGTGGCCATCAACCGCCTTCATGCGAGATTTGCCCGGTGAGATGCATTTGGCCACCGAACCCGACACCCGCTTTGACATCCGTGAGGAAACGTCGTTCCAAGGCATGCGAACGCTGGATTATTCCTCCAACACCGACGACATGGACCTGTACCTCGAGGCAAGCGGTCGCGCCATCGACGCCAAGGGCGATGTGTTGATGCTCGCTGAGAACCTCCCGACGAGGTTTGTGTTGTCGCTCACCGATGATTTTGGCATGCGAGTCGATTCTTCAGGTAAGGGCGTTGAGCGGGTCTATGTTCGACAAACGGACGTTCCCGCAACCCCCGGTGTGACCATCGAGCGGGTGGAAGTGGTCGGTCAAAACTTGAAGGGCGCGACCATCCACATTTACACTGGACCTGGCGAATTCCCTCTTATCGTGATCGATGACATCACCGATGGGCGTTTGGTCGCGAGTGCCCAAGCCTTCGTTGAGCCCGGCCTGGTCTACCCAATCTTTGGGGACATGAAACTCGAGGGCAGGGCCGTCCTGCTCGATGCACAATTCACGGGCATCGTGCCCACCGCTTCCTCCATCGGCGTCAACGGCATCGTGACCGATTTGTCACTCATTGGTTCGTTGACCGGCGAGTTCGTCGAAACACGACACATCATGGTGGTCGAACCGATCAGCACCATCATCGCCAGTGGGTTGGCCATGATTTTCGGGTGATGCTTCATGACACGGCCAAGCGAAGAGGCATTGCGTCAGGGAGGAAGTCCCCCTGAAGGAGAGGACCTTGAGGCATGGGAGGCCGCTCAAGAAGCTGCAAAACTGCTCAGCACGCTCCGAAAGGAAATCACACCCACACGGGTGGCCATGGCGGGTGCAGTCCTGCTGTTGTTGATCACGATGACCATGAGCGGGTGGTATTGGCTCCTGCCACGGGATGCGGTGACCATTGAAACGCATTACATGCAGCGAGGTGGGCATCTGATGATGACGGAACTCCACAACGACGGCAGCCGTTCCATCACGGATTTCCGAATTGACATTGAATTTCAAACCGAAGAAGGGGAGCGCATTGATTCGGTGTCCCTTGAACTTCGTGAGATGGAAGCCCATTCTTCTATTTCTGGTGATGAACTCGAAATGATGGTTGTGGGCTACACCGTATGGGATACATATCGTCTCGTTATCGACGTTGAGTATGTCGATTACACGGGTGAGTTGAGGCAGTTTGAGGTCATGCACGAAGTCGGCTATTGGTCTCAAGAAATTTTCATGGACAAAGCGGAACGGCACACATGGCCGTTCAACTGAGGTTGTCTGCAAGCCACGAGCGAACCGATAAAGAACTGGAGCAAAAGGGGATTTTATGGCGGGCACTTCTCAACGATATGCCGCCGTGATGTTTGTGCTTCTGTTGGTCATGTCCACCAGCACCTCCCTGCTCTCGCCAAGCACGCAAAACCACGAGCAACAAAGCACCTTTTCACCAGACTGGGTGCGCTTTGAAGTCAAAGAAGACGTCTACTTTAACGCCGTTGGCACCCTTGATGAATCGGTCACGTTGGAGGAGCGAGCAGCGATGGCGATCGGGCCGTTCGGTACCTTTGACGCTGAGGGACTCACGCTCAATCGCCCCGTCCCCGCCATGTTGATGGAGCCACGCTTTGACCTGTTGATGCTCATCGCTTCCAACGAGATGCGGTTGCAGGAGTTGCGCTTGGAACTCAACAACATCCAAGGCCTTGCCGTGCGAGAGCACGTCGCTCCATCGGGCCTGATGGTTCAGGGCACGCCGATGGCGCTTCAGCAGGCGGAGGCACACCCTGGACTCGTCGCCAGTCATGCGGTGCCCTTGGGCATGCTTCTCGACGGGGACCTGCTCGATGTGTTGCTGCTTGAAGGCGGGGAAGCGGCCCTCGCCAATCGACTGCTTCGACTTGAGGGGTGGCGCAATGACCACGGGCCGCTTGAAACGGTGTCCTTGGTCGATGAACAAGACCACCGTTTGGAACAATCCCTTGGGGAGGTTGCTCGCCAAACCTTCGTTGAATCTCGCGTCTGGGACGATGGGCGTTACGAGGGGAAGCTCGCTGATGTGCCTCTTGAACAAGTCCTGTTGCAACCCGCTGTGATGTACCTGCGAGCCGACCCTGCATTTGCAGCGTTCAACGACTTTTCCCGAAATCACATGAAAACCAACACCATGGCGACCTTCTATACAACCGATCTCGATGGTTCGGGCCAAATCGTGGCGGTTGCTGATTCGGGATTGGACGAAGATCACGGCGATTTCGGAAGTCGGATCATCGGTTCATACGATGTCATTGGTGACGGCTCGACCGCCGACAAACACTCAGGACACGGTACGCACGTTTCGTGCACGGTGCTTGGGGATGGCTCGAGGGGGGGCTATCAGGGGGTGGCGCAATCCGCCGAACTCTATTTCCAAGCGATGGAGAACGACAACTCGGGTAATTTCCAGTCCCCTTCGCTCAACAATTTGCTCAACACGGCCTACAACGCTGGTGCTCGAACACACACCAATTCGTGGGGTTCATCCGCAGCAAGTGAACAATCGAAATACAATTCTGAGACCGAAGACGTTGATGACCGTGCGAATTACTTTGACCGGTACTACAACGGTGTCGGTGGGCTGACCATTCTCTTCGCTGCCGGAAACGATGGCCCGAACTCCGGAACGGTTTCACCACCCGCAACAGCGAAGAACGTCATCTCGGTTGGCAATCACCAGAACCGCTTCTCTGGCGCTCCGGACACCATCATGAGCGGCTCGTCTCGCGGGCCAACCGAGGACGGGCGCATCAAACCCGACCTCGTTGCACCTGGCGGCTGGGTTCGGTCCTGCCGTGCACAGGAGGCAACCGATACCGGCAGTGCCTCATGGTCCAACACGTACTATCTGGAGTACACCGGTACCTCGATGGCCACGCCCAACGCCGCTGGTGCAGCGCTCATGATTCGGGAATACCTCGAGGAAATCGCTCAACGACCCTCGCCCCAAGGCGCCTTGGTCAAGGCGTTGATGGTGCTCGGGGCCCAAGACATTGGAACCCGAGACATTCCCAACGATGATGAAGGATGGGGGCGCGTGAATCTTCGAAACACCCTGGCTCCCTCAAGCGGGCAAGGCATATGGGTGGATGATCGCTCGGTGATGTCTGGAACCGGCAACAGCAAGTCGTATTCGTTCAATGTCACGCAGACGGGGCCGTTCAAAACCGTCCTCACTTGGTCTGACGAGCGAGGCTCTCGCTTCTCAACTGCGCAGTTGGTCAACGACCTTGACCTCGAGGTGACGGCTCCCGACGGAACGGTGTACCTTGGCAACGACTTCGCCAACGGTCGCTCAACAACCGGCGGCACGCGAGACAGCATCAACAACCTCGAGGTTGTTCTCGTGGACGGTGCGGGTGCTGGAACGTGGACGGTGAAGGTCAAGGATGCTCAGCACAGCGGCACGAAATCACAGCCGTATGCCATCGCTGTCCAGGGTTATGGAGTCAACGATTTGCGACCTGACCCGAAAGTGGTCCCCGAAACGTTCGCCATGGATGTGGGGATTCCTCAAGTTGATGACCCCGTTCAATTGACCACATCGTTCTTCAATTTTGGTAACGTCAAAGCCGACGCCTTCCCCATCGCCTTTGAAGTGGACGGAACCGAGATTTCCCGCAAGACGATTGAATTGGGTGCTGGCGCCACCAAGGAAATTTATTGGTCTTGGACACCTCAAACGGCAGGAACATCCACGCTCTCGTTCATCATCGACCCCGACGACAACATGGAAGAAATCCGCGAAGACAACAACCGGCTCGATGTCCAGGTCAACATCACGGCACCTGGCGTGAAATTGGAAACGGCTTCGCCAGTGCAAGTGCTTGGTTCAAGCGAGATCACCACCACTTCATGGAACATCAGTCTTACCAACACGGCGCTCATTGCGACCAATGCCTCGATGGAAACCGGTCAGGTTCTCTGGGTAGAATCAGGGGTCATTATGCCCTGGTACATCGGCAGCACGGAATCAAACTTTAGCATGGAAGGGCAGGCGTCGGAGGACGTCACCGTCACCTTGGTCCACCCTGCACCTCCTGCCCCCGGCACGTACCGCATCGACCTTCGCGCCATCGATGTGGACAACGGCGTTGACTACCCGTTGGAACTCGACCTTGTGGTTCCAGAGCTTCCCGAAGCGGCGTTGGAGTTTGATTACGAGATTGTGCCCGTTCATCCCAAGGAATCAACCAATATCTCGGTCCGGTTCTACAACAACGGCAACGCTCCCATTGGTTACGACCTGTTCCTTGACCCGCCAACGGGTTGGAAGGCAGGATTTTCCAACCTCGGTAGCGAAGCCGGCGCATCATCCGGTTCCACGGGCCTGATCAACAGCGAAGCCTACCGCACCGTTGGCTTGACCTTCACGCCCCCGCAGGTCATGACGGCTGCAGGCACAGACAGAATCGTCCGATTGACCGCAGTCAGTCAAACGGACAATGCGGAAACAACCGTGTTTGAAATCCCCATTCAAGTCATCACGGTTCGAGAAATCTTGGTCAACATCGAATCGAACTTCGGTACGCTACGTCCTGATTCCTCGTTAACGCTTCGTTACTCCTTGGAGAATAGAGGCAACATCGGTCTCGAATTGACGCCATCGTTTGAGCTTCCCAGTGGGTGGTCGGTCAGCTCCGCTGTGGAACCCATCGACTTGCCGTGGGCGACCAGCACGAACTTGCAGTACACGTTCGAAGCCAACAGCAATGCTCGTTCGGGTACCATCAAATTCAATCTCGACAACGGCTCAACTCGATTTGTCTGGGAGGGTCTGCTTGAGGTCGAGGTGTTGCCCGAGCCAGAATTGACCTTCGTCAGTCTGAACCTTCAGGACGGAACAAGTTACGGTACGCCCCAAGGCGAGGGTGCACATCCGTCTGGAGAAGCCATGACCTTCACTTGGTTGCTCACCAACAAAGCCGATACGGATTGGTCACCAAGTGCCAGTTTGCAACTCGAGAGTAACCTGTTTGGTGATTGTACACCCGTCGATACGGTCGGTTTAGGGGATGTTGTTCCCGTCGTTTGCTCGGTCCTCATCGCAGCCAACACCCCCCCTGGGGATGAACCATCGTTTACCCTCTTGCTCAGCGACGGCACCGTCGAGCTCAGCACGACCGTTGGTTTGCTTGTTGCGGCCAATGAAGAAGTCACGTGGGATGTCGGAAACGTGCCACAATTTACCACGGGCGAAGAGCGACAAATCACCGTGGAAATCACCAACAGCGGCAACATCCCTCTCCAACGCCAAGTGGTGTTGGATGTTCCCGATGCATGGACTGCTTCGGTTGATGGAACGGACATCATCGACCTTGAAGTGGGTCAATCTGCATTGGTCCGCATCACGGTTCGCGCCGATTCTCCCGGTACCAGCACCCTCGGTGTTGCACTTTCACAAAGCACGGCTACCGATGCCGAGTACCGCATTGCGATCGCT
>MDTE01182332.1_pt1 | contig 10401 bp, 5 predicted proteins | sample 811231 | NCBI WGS metagenome assembly MDTE01 (sample SAMN05326651, study PRJNA326480) | marine metagenome | isolation source: seawater | place: Indian Ocean: Red Sea | collected 2010 | reverse complement strand
GGCGATCTCGGTTTCGCTCTTCAGGCCTTGATTAGGGACTGTCATCACGTTAGGGCGGAAGCTGTAAGGACCCAGCGTGCCAGCAAGGGGCACAGGTGCAGTGCCAGTACCACCCTCTTTGGTGGCCCCTTCTACCTCTAGACGGTTCTTCTTGAACTGCAGGCCCGCACTGGACATAGGGCCCACGTCTAAGGTACGCTTGTGCTTGTCCTTGTTCTCGCTGGGACGGGGACTGCGTGCACGAAGACCTTGTGTGGTGTTGCCGCGATCACGGTACGTGATTGCTACACTGCCATCCACCTCGTGGGAAGATGCCTGCCACGATGGGATCACCACCGTGTCGGTGCGGCTGGCGTTCTGGATGGGGTTGACGTACAGGTGCGAGTCCATCTCTTGGCCATGGCGACGGTGCTCCCGCAGTGCTGCTCTGAACGCGAGAGTGCAGCTGCTGGAGATGCCGTACTGAGGACCGATAGTTAGGCTGTCAGGATGGCAGCCATGGGGCGTGACGAGGCGCCAGAAATCCTTTTCACTAGGCGTTGCGCCGAAGCCTCCCCCCGAGAAGGGTGCCCCTCCTAGCTGCTCGTCCTCTGATCCAGGGTTGATTTGCGCCGCCATGGCATTGGGATCACACTCAAATCTCTCTACCATCACGATGCACATGCCAAGATTCTCCAGGAACTCCCGCTTGCGGTAGGCTAGGTCGTTGCCTAGTGTGTGAGCCTTGTGCATGAGCAAGGGCCTTTCCTTGGGGCTCTTGTCCTCCTCTTTGCTGCCGCCCGCCTTCTTGGCCTTAGTCGCGGCCTTCTTGGCACTACTACTGCTACTGCTGCTCGTAACGCTAAAGCCGCTGTAGAGGCGCTTGATGACGAGGCCCACGAAGATAGGAGCATAGGGCGAGGGCAGCGAGGCAGGCGGCGGCAAATCGTCTCTGTAGCGAGTCAGGTCAGCCCAGTGGGCGTGTTGGCGGTATAGCTGCATCCAGCGGTTGGTGTGATGATCTGTTCCCGTAGAGCCGTGGTTGTGGGCGTACAAATACTCCACGATCACCTGGGTAACAGCCTTGGTACGAGCCTTGCTCTGGGCGGCAGCGTCACCCTCGTAGGTGCCGAGCTTGGCGGCGATGGCCTTGTCCGTGAAGTCTCGGGCAGGGTCACGCTGAGCGTTGCGTACTCCTGCAGGAGCAGAGGCCAGAGCTCCAGCCTCAGGGGCTTCTTTCTTCCCGAAGGCAGCAGAGCCCAGCAGCTCTTTGAGTGGCAGACCGCAGCACTGTATCAGACAGTGTCTCTTACGCACCAGCGTCTCCTCAATGGTCCCCTTGGCCACTAAGCGCACTACTGTCACTGGGTCTCCCGTCTGTCCTGCAGCGAGTAAACGCAATTGGAAGCGACGGCAAATGTCACGCGCACTCTTGATATCGTCGTATCTCTCACTGAGGACCACGAGCACGTCGACCTCACGAGGCACTACGGCTTGTGACGTCATCATGTCACTCGTGACCAACACCACACACGTCGAGGCGCTCTCCTCTGCGAAGTCATGTAAGACACACTGTGCGGAGAGCCACTTGACGTCGTCATCACTGCACTTGCTGTCGCCGCCTGAGGTCATGGCCTGGTTCACGTCGAGGCCTGGGCTCACGTGCGGCACATCACAAGCCTTGAGGTACTTGTGAAGTGCAGTCCTCTGCACGTCGTTCTCCATCACCATGACCACTCTCAGCTCCGCAAAGCGAGTGAGGATCTCTCGGATGCTGTCCAGCTTGCACGAGCCCTGCAGTATACTACTTTCGTCCGCCACAGAGGAGAAGAAGGGGCCACGAAGGATGCCGTTGCAGCGCTGCCCATCTGTCACTTTTGCGTCGGGCCCAGTAGCCGAGTCCTCCGTAGGCTCTGCCTTGATAGAGTTCGAGGCCGAGGCAGGAGCAGCAGCTGCTGCAGTAGTTGTAGTAGTTGTGCCCTCCTTCCACTGCAGCGAGAGAAAGCTGTGGTTGAAGCAGACGTCCCTTAAAGCCGTGATACCGTGGGTCAGCTGCGACATGCAGAAATCATTAGAAGAACCGGTGAAGCCGCTGCTGGACACCAGGTACTCACACAAGGTGCGGTACTTGTCTTGCTGTGCTCCTTTGCTCAAATCCACGGCGATAATCTCCTCTCGGGTCTGCGCATTGATGAGTCTCTCATCACTCGGGGCAAGGTGCGCCAACGCACTCGTGGACATGAGGGTAGCAGCAGGGTACACCTTGATAGAAGCGGGCATGCCCTTGCCAGTCACGACCTGACACTGCTCACTCCAGCGGCCCCAGTTCTGGAAAGTCATCAAAGCGGTAGCATCTCTTAGGTTCTTGACTGCACCATTCCCATTGGTAGTAGAGAGGGGGAGCAGAGAGGTCGCAGGGGCGACAAACGCCAAAAAGGCCCCCAGACGAGTCTTTGGAGGCATAGCTCGGGAGATTACACAGCGCCTAGAGCCCACACGCGCGTTAATGTGGTCGGCAAGGATGCCCACAGGGTCAGCAGACAGACTGTCTTTCGGATCTTTGGATTGGGCCTTGGCGATGGCCTCTGTGGCCATGGACCTGGCCTGGTTGGGTGTGAGGTCGCCCCGCAGGCTCAGATCTCGGATATGGCGCAGTCTCCAGTCCTCCAGGGACACATGGAGAGCCTCCATGTTGACATTGCGGTCATCTAGGATAACGCCCAACACGTGGGAGAGAGGGGTGAGAGAAGGCGGCTGCGTACTCGCCGAACCTCTCTGTGTTCCCGAGCTGCTATCACCACCTGCAGAAGCTGCATTGCCTGTGGCAGACGAGGTAGCTCCCGCTTGAGCACTAGCAGCTGCAGTAGGAACGCCACCACCACCCCGAGGGCTCGTAGCTCCTGCAGTAGTAACACCGTCCTTCTTGTCCACTTTGGGTGCTTTCGACACGCTGCCCGTGTAGAAGGGGCCACTAGGGTCATACAGCAAGTCACCCATCTGCTCCACTGCACATAGGAGGAAAGAACCCTCGTCCCTACTGCTGGCAGCACGCTCACTGTCGCTGTCCTCCTTGCTACTCAATCCGAAGATCTCCACCATTCGGCTGGGACACATTCGCTTTAGCTCACTGATCCAGCGCAGCATGCTCCTGGCGGGCACAACTATCACTACCTGTGGGCGCCTCTCCTTGCTACCATCAGTAGTACTGCTGCTAGGGGCCGCCTTGGGCAGAGGGAGAGGGGCCTGCAACCAAGTAGCTGCCACGGACACAGCCACTGCTGTCTTGCCCACGTACTCTTTTCCGTAGAGCAGGGCCCCTGCTGGAACAGATGCCTTGCTGCACATAGCCAGAACTTTTGTGCCCACGTCCACCTGGTGCGGGAGCAGCTTGTCTGCTGCCACGAGTTGGTTGGCTGCTCCCCCGGCCTTTTCATTCTCGTGCACAGCCTTCATTATCATCGAGCTGAATTTGGAAGCCGTCTCCGTGAAGAAATCAAAACTATACGCGCCAGGACCAGAAGTGATGGTCGCACTTAGGCCGTGAGCAGCCCCTAGGAGTACGGGAGGCGGCTCGGGCACGTTGCTAATCACAGGGGTGACCGAATTGATCGCGGCAGCTGCTACGGCTTTCTGGAGCTGCTTGCGGGTGGTAAAGGCATTGGACGAGTCCGACACCCCCAGTAGAGTAGGTGCATCAAAGAACGTAGCAGAAGTCGATGCATTCTGAGCGTTAGTAAGCTCCTCGGCGAGAGCGGTCTCCTCCTCTGGGTCCCTCTCGGGAAAATATTCGGTGCGGGGCCCGCCAAATGAAGCCCAGTTTGCACGTATCTGTGCTGCCACTGCATTGGCCACCTTCTTGCGCTCCTCTTCCTCATTTTCTGGCGCAGTGGAAGTAGTGATGGCAGAAGCCCCCTCGCCCTGCCCCTCCAGATCCATGGCCTGGTCTCCCCCGCCTACTACATTCGCAACAGGCTTCAAATCGTTCTTCGCCACCTTCTCCTCACACATGCGTGCCAGAGAGTTGCTTAGACTCATCTTCCACCTGTGCTCCTGGCGGAAGTCCAGAGCCAGCCACTGCACCTCCTCCAGCACGTAATCCCAGTGCGTCTTGGGTCGCTGCAACAAAGGGGCAGTGGTTTGAAGGCCTAGTAAGAGCCTTGACTCCCGTAGAGAGAGCTTGTTCAGCAGCTTCTCTCGCTCAATCTCTTGCTGCGTGCGCTGATCAGGGGCGTGTAAAGGGGGAATACCCCCACTCCCCGTAAATGCCGCCGCAGCAGCGTCTGCCTCCAAGCGCACTGCGCTTCTCCTCGTGACAGCATGCTGCTGTGCTCCTGTACCCTGCGCAGCAATTCCACCCGGTGTACCCCCCACATGTACCCCTGCTACAGCCCCTCCTACAGGCTCAAGATACTGCACTGAACCACCAGCGGCAGCTTTGGCCTTCTTGGCGGTCACACTCTTGGGTGCAGCTGCAGCAGAGGCAGTCATTGTTCCTACTTTGGGAGACTGTGTGACGCCTTGCTGCCCACTATGAGTGGTCTGAATTTGTAAAGGTTTTAAATCACCCTGCGGCAAGTGTGCATATGCACTCGACTGGCTACTCTGCACTGGTCGCAAGGGAGCAGCAGAAGCGCCGGCTGCCTGGCCCGCCGGAGCCGCCTTCTCTTTCACCGCCTTGGCCAGCAGCTCGCTCTGCTGCTCTTTCAATTGCTTTAGGACTGCATGCTTGTACTGCAGAACCTCCGCACGCTACAAAATCACAGAGAGGACGAAGAAGGCGTGACCAGAGATTTTGGATGGTATGTCAGACAGAGCTACACTTGGTTGATAGAAAAGCGCAATAATATTCATGTGCATCAAACATACCTTTTCTTCCATGATAGACCACCCAGCTGTGATATCTAACAGTCTGGGGTGGAGTACCGCCGCGCGATGTGATCACCTCGCGAATTTCTAAAGAGGCAGGTTTTTCACATGTCCAACGCACGTTTTTCGAGGCCTTTATGGCATCTGGTGGATGCCCAGAATCAGGTGGCAGGCAGGCTTGCAACGCAGGTCGTGGGTATCCTTCGTGGGAAGCACAAACCGACCTTCAGCCCGAATATGGACTGCGGGGACTATGTTGTCATCGTGAACGCGGACAAGGTGAAGTTTACTGGTCGCAAAATGACCGACAAGAAGTATACGTGGCATACGGGCTACCCGGGTGGCATCAAGCACTTGACTGTGAAGGAACAGATGGAGAAGAAGCCGGAGGAGGTCTTGCGTAAGACCATCATGGGCATGTTCAAGAAGAATAACTTGAGGAGGATGATTGCGAGAAAGTTGCGTATATTCCCTGGGCCAGAGCATTTGCACACAGACAAGTTGCCTGCAGGCACGCGGCCCATCAACATCAGTATGAAGAAGTAAGAAAACCCTTTGAGTGCGATTGTACTTTGACTGTTCCCACTGCCACGATTTGTAGCTAATTTGCAAATAGACACAGCTCGGACAAATTCTAATACTTTCTTCTCGTCCCTAGGACCATAAAGAGAATAGAGCAGACTCCAACCACTCCCCACATGGCCCCTGGGCCCCAAAAGCCTCCTCGTTCCTGAGGAGCTTCCGCCTCTTCGATGGACATGATATCGAGTGTGGACTTGATGATCGCTGCCCACGGGGCACATGCCGCCTCTTGCGCCTCGGCGGTTGGGTCTCTTCCGTATAATGGATGATCGGGAGGCATGCGGGTATTGTCGAGATCCCTCTCTGGGAAGCTCAGGCTCGCTGTAGAGATAACGTCACAAACAGCGTGGGGTGTGGTGGGCAGCTTCCAACTCAGATGGAAGAGCAAGTCGGCGGAAGCAATAAAATTGAGAGACTCGTCGTGTTTCCACGCTTCGTACTCGCGGTAGGCGTACAGGGCCTCAAGGACCCTCTCGTTGGCGGCCGAGAAGCCAGGCTGTCCCGCGTACTTCTTCTTGCGCCACGCATGTCTACTGCGCCCCTTCTCTTGTGTCTCCTTCATTACCTCTCTCATGGCACAATAGCCCTTGTTCTTCCTCCAGTCTGTCACTTTAAATAAGGCCTTATCCAGGGTTACTCTTAATGCGTCGTGCACCATGCTCTCACTCCCTGTCACTGCGCCCTGCAAGCCCCACATTTGGGCCAGGCGGTGGGCGAGGATGTCATGACAAGGCAAGAGATAATAACAGTCGCTGCTTGCGTATTGTAGCATCTCCACGGTAAGGGGTCGCCTTCTCCAATCGGACACACGGACGTTCGTCTTGCCCCTCTCGATTTTCGCCAGCACGGCAGGATCACATCCACACAAGGCGAGCACGCTAGCATAACCCATGTTGGAGGTCTGCTCTGTGAATTTGATGGCAATTTGAAGGTCGAATGCCCCTCTGGTCACGATTCCAAAGTCTCTTAGCAGATATTGCACGTCCTGCTGCAGCGCCAGTCCCACCTTGACTATCTGGGGATTCTCGAATAAGGGCCCTAGATGTTGCTTAATAACCCCCCAGCACGCCAAGCAGTCCACAACAAAGACCGTGCCGTCTCCGCCTGTCAGCTGCAGTAAGCAGGTGACACCAAAATAACTTCGGTACGAGTGCCATTCCGCGTCGAAGCCAATGCGGTCCCCCTTCTGTAAATGAGAGGCAGCTTGCGCCAGCTGCTCCTCACTCGCTACCAGCACGATATTCTCTGCTGCGAGTGGCGGCACCCCTGCAAGTGACTCAAGATTGAAAGCTCGGCTCTCATAGAGGTGCAAGTGGTCAAGCACGTCCTTTCCATCCTTCATACTCGCTATTGCTGTCCTCACCTCTTCCCATTCTAAAGGGCTCGCCCGTCGCAGGTACGCATCGTGCTGTTGCTTCTCTACTCCATCCTCATAGTGCACGCCCCCATAGACTGCGCGTGACAGGTTGTGACCCTGCGCTGTCTCCTCTTTGAAAACTGACACTGCACGCTCTGCCACTGTCCCAGACGACACATGCTTCAGATTCAACTCCTCGCAGATTTCATGGATCACATGGCGATGCTTAGAAGTCAGAGTGGCGGGGAAGTTCAGCTCTGTCTTGTGCATCGCGAAGAAATTAACCGGCAGACCTAATTCCTCAGCGACATATTTCGTATCAAGCAGGTGTACATTCCCAAACTTCCACGCCTCAAGGTTAGTGTGCACTACACTCGAGAAGATCTTCATGTCCCTGCCGCCCCCCTTTTTACTGGCCTTCCTAGCACTCTTCTTAGACGCCTTATCCTTATTCGATGCAGATAACGCCGAAGATGAAGGTGCCTCCTCCTCCTCTGGCACGCTGAGCGTCGGGAAGAGCAACTCTCTCTCGACCTTGGGCTCCGGCTCTGCTGGGTCTTGGATGGCCGGCTCAGCGCTGCGAGGGCTGGTCCTCTTGATGAACTCTTCAGCACTCATTCGGCGTTCGGGCGTCTTAGAGAATTTCTCGGCCATGGCCACGTCACCAGTCACCAAAGATAGTCACAAGTGGGAAAAATACCTCAAAAGTAAAGTTCTGCTCTTCTCGTATTCTCGCTGGGTAAGCGACTCCCACCAACAGCGAATAGGCGGAGCGGGAGCCTCAGGGACGCTGAGATGGATACCTTGAGCGCTGATATCGTCGCCAGCTCGCATGGAGACAAGAGAAGGACCCAACAGCCACCAAAGCCATATTGAGAAGAATTGAGAACTTCAAGGCAAACTGTGGCTCGGGCTGCCCACTTTTGGAGACGAGATGTCACAAGAGAGACTACATCAGAAAATCAGCTCGGAGTACGCCGAATTGGACCTGCTGCACAAGAGCTATAGGTTCATCCCATGTTCGGCCCAGGTGAGACCAAGTCCAGAGGAGAAGGAGCGCAAAGCAAAGAAGTTGGAGGAGCTGGGCGCCACGTGGAAGGAATTTGTAGACTTTATTTATAGTACAGTGTTCGAGCTGCCCTATATAGCGGATCCTACAGGGGTGAAGACGGTGCCCAATCGACACAAAGAGAGGATGGACAAGACGCGGCACGTCTTTCAGGAGCAGCTGTTTCCTTACGGCATCGAGGAAGGCAAGCACTTCGTAATGTGGTACGCCTCGAAGGAGCAAGACAAATCGGATGGGCAGATTACAGAAGATATAGAGGCAGAGCTCAAAAAATTGACGGGATCGGAGGACGCTTTCCAATTCGGATGGTATGTCAACCCGAAGATGACCGTACCGGAGTTCTTCCATGTGCAAGTGTTTGTCAAATTATGAATCTATAATAATATTATCAATGTTTCTATTTCGCTTCACTCCTCTTCATTCTTGACGATCCAGAACTCGTCGTATCCAATCGTACCTGTAACTGGGATGTTCCTGTACTGCATGTGTGTGGCGTTGGCGAAGGTAACCATGCCAAAGCCGAAGGTGTCCGAGTACTGGTAATCGCTGTGGCTCTCAACCATGTCCACTTCCACGTCTGCCTCGGAAGCACAGTGGCCCTCGGAGCACCTGAAGGCACTCCAGGCAGGTTGAGGTTGTTCGAACCTCTCTCCCTGCATGCCACCCCCGTTGCCTTGCATGATTAAGACCGGCCCTTTCCCCTCTGGACTATATACATCTACGGCAGCGCCCCCCTCCCCTAGGGGCAAAGTGCCAGGCTTCACTAGCACTTGGCCCTGTTGGACAGGATGAATCCTCTCATAGCCGTGCATGTGGCCAGTAAAGACCAAATCCACGCCATTTCCGTTCAATATGGTCTCTAGCTTATCAGCATAACCGCTTGGCGTGCCTTCCATTGAACAGTAGAGGGGCTTGTGAAGTGTGACCACAACCCACGGGATCGACGCACGGTTGGCATTTGCCTTCTCTAGAGCCGTCTTGAGAAAGGTGATCTGCGGTGACCCCTCATCGAGGTCAGCCTCGCTATCCAAACTAATCCACTGCGCATTCCCATATTGGTAACTATACCAGAAGTTTCCGTGAGACTCGTACCCGTCCTTCTCGAGGGTGTTGGTGGGCATGGTGAATCTCGCCTTATACGCTGCCCAATCATAGAAGCGCTCGTGATTGCCATCAGTGACCATCCAAGGCACTCTCGCTGCCACAGGCTGATTCTGCACTCCTAATAAGTCCCAAATGTGTTCGAACTCGTCCTCCTTGTCGATACCCAACGGCTCGAAACTTGTGCTTAGGCCCGCGTACGACAGGTCTCCACTAACGTGCACGTAGTCGTAGTGCTGGCTACTCTCCCCGCTACTATAATACTCCACTAATTTGTCCACCGTCTTGAAGCCCAATAGCTCAAAAGTGCCGTGATCAGCAAGGGTAGCAACAGTGGTCGGCTTGTTCTTGTCGATCACGGGTTTTGCTGTGAAGGTGAATGTTTCACTGTAGCGCATAGTGGCATTGGCGGGAGAGTATCCTCCAACCCTGTACACATACTGGCTGCTATGCTCTAGGTCTAGCATGTCTGCCGAATAAATGCGACCCGTGAACACGGGCCACCACTTCTTCGGGACTGAATAAGTGGAACTCGCTGCGTTTGAACTCTTGGCCGAGTCCCAGTCTTCTTCTGATTGCCCTGCTGATACAGGCATAAACTGGACAAGAGGATTCTCTAGCTCCTCCATCGTCACCCACATCACGTTCATACCCGTGCTCTCCGTGTGAAGAGCCAAATGGATCTCTTGCGGGGTGTATGGATCCTCACTAATCTCATCCCCGTAGATGTCCCTGATCACTTTGTCGAGAGTGTGGAACGGCAAGCCATTCTTCGATACATAGCGTATCAAGGCTGCCTCACACACACTTGAGCACCGCGCACCGTCGTCGTGCAATGCGATGAGTCTTTTGACAGAGTCCACGCTCACTACGAAGTCGTCCTTCTCCAGCACTATGTTGGGTCCCACACGCTCCTCCTCGAATTTGTGCAGGATTTCGCGCATTGTAAATAGGAAATCGTCCAGAAAGCTCCTCGCTGCGCAACTGCAAGCCAAGTGCAGCAGAATGACCGCCAAAGCAGGTGCGAGCTTGTTCATGGCCTCCTTCTCTTATCCTAGAACTAAACTCTCTAAATTTGGCCCCTTGGCAATAATATTGTAGTCAGTGATCTGTGACAATAGAAAGTGGCCACAATCGATGAAATCCAGAGACGCTAGAGCCATTTGGGATCATTCGTCCAGAATGCGATTATTTGTGAAGAGAAAAAGTGACAAAAGTGCAGGCATCCCAGTTGATGCACCTTTGGCACCTTCTGCTACTTTTCAATTTGCTCAGTACGATTTTCGGCCTAGGATCGCGATTAATAAGGCGATCTCAGGTCCAGGTGACTCAGCTTTCGGGACGGGGACTTTCGTCGTCGATGAGCATGAAAAGAGCTGCTGAAGAGGGAGATGTGAGTCCTCCTGTTAAGAAGGAGCGGTCTGGTCCGCCAAGCGTGTCCTCGTTT
>MDTE01171603.1_pt1 | contig 10401 bp, 9 predicted proteins | sample 811231 | NCBI WGS metagenome assembly MDTE01 (sample SAMN05326651, study PRJNA326480) | marine metagenome | isolation source: seawater | place: Indian Ocean: Red Sea | collected 2010 | reverse complement strand
ATGTTGCATGTCTTTTTATAGCAAGCTCTATTTGATTAGACTGAATACCGCAACCATCATCAACTACTGTTATTTCGGTTTTACCTCCATTTCTTATATAAATTTGGATTTTTTTTGCACCAGCATCAATGCTATTTTCTACCAATTCCTTAACAGCTGATGACGGTCTTTCAAGAACTTCTCCAGCTGCAATTTTATTTATCAAATTATCAGGTAAAACTTTTATTTGAGTCATTCTTCAAAAAATCCCGAGTTAATTTTTTACCTTCTTCAACAGCTGGCTGATCAAAAGGATTAACATTAATTAAATAACAACAAAAAATAGTTTCAATTAAAAAAAACATCATTAAAAATCCAATGGAATTTTCACTTAAATCCTCTAATTGAATAAATCTCAATGGTAAATTCTTGTTCTTTAATGTCGTAATCGTTGCTTGCATTTCTGCGGTCATAACTTTGTCAAGTGTAACATTATGTAATAACTCAAATGTTTTTTTTTGTCCAAAAAAACAATCCATTATTTGTTGACTTACATCTTCTTTTTTACCTAATATAGTAAAAAATTTGTCTTTTGGACCATCTAAAAATAGTTGCAATTGACTGTGTTGATCTACAGTTCCTAAAGCACTAATTGGTGTTGTACCTTTTTTCTCTTTTCCAATACTTTCAGCCCATAACTGTCTATACCATAAAGAAAAATTATTTAAACAATCAACATAGGGCATCATAACAGAAATATTATAATTTCTATTAACTAATGATATTTGCGCAAATGATCCTAGAAAATAATCATCAAATTTTTGATCATCTTTTAAAACATTTTCTAAAAATAATTTTGCACCCTGAGTTAATTCTTTTATTTTCAATCCTGCTATAGCCGCGGGAAGCAAACCGACTACTGAAAAAACTGAGTACCGGCCACCTATAAATTTGTTATGTTCTATGAAAAAATAACCTTCCTCTTCCTGAATATTTTTTAGAGTGCTATTTTTGTTTTCAGTAATTACAAAAATTTTCGTCTTTGATTTTTTTATATTGATTAGATTCTTAATAAAAAAAAATTGAGCCAGAGTTTCTATAGTTTCGCCGGACTTTGAAATAATGACTAAAGCAGTGTCATCTAAATTAATACTTTTTATTAGTCCCGTTATTGACAATTGATCTACATTTTCTATAAAAAAAATCTTAGGTTTTAAATCGTTTATATAAAAATTTTTTTTCAATGAAACTAATGTTTTTCCTCCCAAACTAGAACCTCCAGTTCCAAGGAAAATTATGTTTTTAAATTTTTTAAAATTCTCTGCTAAGGAACAAACCTTATTAATATTTTTACTTTGTATTTCATTTATAAAAGCAAATGAATTAGATTGGATATCATCAATGATTTTTTTTTTTGCTGATAAGTATCTCTTTGATTTTGTTGGTTTTGAAAATTCATTTAAATTGTAAAATGTCTGCCTGAAATACATTTATTTTTTTAGCTTTCCAACAATCACAAAAAATAGTTCATTGGATTTAAACAAATTTCTGGCCGCCTCATTAACTTGTTTCAGAGTCAAATCATTAATTATTCTATCCCTCTTTTTAAAATAATCCTTACCTAGATTATAATATTGAACAATCTTTAATAAATTTGCAATTGAAATTGTACTTGTAAAATTACGTGAAAATGAACCTTTGTAATAAGTCTTAGCATCATTAAATTCTTTCTTTGAAATGCCTTTTTTTAAAATTTTATCCCATTCCTCTTTTACTTTATCTATAGTTTCATTGACTGTTTCATTTCGTGTTTGAAACACACCCATTATTAAACCATCATTTTCATATGGCAAAAGATATGTAGAAATTGAATAAACTAAACCCCTTTTTTCTCTAACTTCTTTATATAACCTAGACTGAAAACTTCCACCTCCTAAAACATAGTTAACTATTCTTGCTGCAAAAAAATTTTTGTCATTTCTGCTTAGTCCTTTCTTTCCAAAAATTACTGTTGATTGAGGTGTTTCAATATTATAAGTTTTCATACCTTTATTTAATTTTGAAAAAGTGATCTTATTTTCTTTTCCATTTTGAGGTAAATCTCCGAAAATATAATCAATGTATTTTTTTGCATTTTCTTCATCAATATCTCCTGCAATCCCAATTTTCAAAAAATTTCTGTTAAAATTCAATAAATATGATTCATAAATATCTTTTCTTGAAATATTTTTTAATGATTTTATTGATCCTTTTATTTTTCTTGAAAAACTCTCTCCTAAAAAAAAATCTTCATTGAATTTGTCAGACGCTATGGTTGAAACATCTGACCCATCAATTTTTATGCTAGCCTCTAATTGCTTTTTTACCTTTTCAATTTCATTTTGATCAAACTTCGCCTTATTCACAACTTCTTGAAGTAACCAGAAACCTTTTTGAATTTGACTTGAGACTACACGAAAACTTCCGTCTATCTTTTCTCTATGAGTTGTGAAAGCAATCTTTGCACCACAGTCCTTAAGTGCTAATTTATATTCTAATGATGAAAAGTTTTCTGTACCCTCATCAAGAAGTGAAGTCATTAAATTAGTAGTCCCCTCTTTCTTCTCAGGGTCAAAAACAGCTCCTCCAGAAAAAGAAAAACTTAAACTTACCAATGGTATGCTTTTATCTTCAACAAACCAAAACTTTATGCCCTTTTCAGTCACAATCTCTTTGAATTCAATGGCTCTTAGATTTAAAGAGAAAAATAAAAAAAATGTAAAAAAAAATAATCTCAACTATCCAACACCCCTAGAACATAATTTTTATTTTTCTTAAATATGTTTAATTGCTTTTCAATATCTTTGAGAGTAATGCCTTCAAGAATCTTGTTCCATTTAAGAAGATCATCCAACTTAATTCCAGAGTGGATTGATTCACCAATTATTTGAGCGGGATTTAAAATTCCATCCATTTGGTAAATCGAATCAAATAAATATTGTTTTTTTTCTATTTCAAATCTTTTGAGATCTATTCCATTTTTCATAATCCTAGAAATTTCTCTATCAATTATCTCATCAATGTTTTTAGGATCAACATCATCATTTGGTATAGCGTAAAAATAAACAGAACCACTTCCTTTTGCCAAACCCTGATAATATCCTCCAATTGCAGAGAATTTCTTTTCTTCGTTAACCAATTTTTCATATAGTAAGCTTGAAGTTCCTGAAGCTAATATTTTAAGACCAATCTCCATAGAAATTCCATCTTTTATTGAATTTTTATAAGAATTTGTCCTATAAAATTTCTTCCAAATCGGTTGTTTTACAGTTGAATCCTGTAGTTTAACGAAAGCGGAAGCTTTGAAATCTGGATTCGTAGTTTGTATGTTTTCGCTCCTCTCTCCTTTTTTGATTCTCCCGAAATATCTCTTTGCATAAACTTTTGCTGTTGGAACATCGATATCTCCTGACAATATCAATGTTGCATTATTGGGTATGTAATTTTTTTTATAAAATTTCAATACATCCTCATATGATAATTCCTCTATCTCATGTTTCCATCCAATGATTGGTCTACCGTAATAGTGGTTTGGGAAGAGAATGCTTTTCATTGATTCATCAAGTTGAGATGGTGGATCACTTTCAATTCTTTGGAACCTCTCTTCAAGTATGACTTTTTTTTCAATTTTCACATTCTTTCTTGTTAAAGTTAAATTAGTCATTCTATCTGCTTCCATTTCCATAATTTTTTTTATTCCCGATTTTGGAACTACTTGGTAGTAAGCAGTATAATCATAGCTGGTAAAAGCATTCTCTGTTCCACCAATTTGAGAAATAAAATTTGAATAAAAATTTTTAGGAAATTTTTTTGTTCCTTTAAACATTAAATGTTCCATAAAATGAGCTAATCCACTCTTACCCTTATCTTCGATTCCAGAACCAAAATCGTACCACATCATTTGGGCAACAACTGGTGCTCTTTTGTTTTCTAATACAATTACTTTAAGTCCATTATTTAGTTTAAATTCAACAGGGTTAAAAAAATCTTCTGTTTCTGATTTAAAAGAAATTAAAAAAAAAATTGAAACCAGAAAAACTAATTTCATTTATTCAATAATAGGTAACTGGTCTAATGTATTATATTCATTTTGAATTGGCTGACCTAAATCTTGACCAGGGGAAGAATAACTATTTGTTTGCTCAATTGGTTTTTCATAAGGTTGAAATGAAAAAACATTTTGCTCCGGTACATATCTTCGAGAGAAATTATATCCTTTATCATAAATTGGCCTGTAGTAAAGGTTTCCTCTTCTAAAACTATCTACATATTGACCATAAACCCACTCTCCAATTGTAAATCTCTTGTTTTCTTTAAACTTTTCAAGTGAGTCTGATGGAGTTGAAGAAGAAGGCATATTAATTTTTGGGGCAATATAGTTGGTAATTTGAGGATTAGTCGTTGGCATTCTATTTCCATATGAATACTGTTCAATCATTACATTTTTTTGCTCTGGAACGATTTCCCTTCTAACTTTCTGCTGCTGAGGTGGGGTATTAAAATCTGGTGGGAGAACTAATTCCGGTGTTTCGGTAATTATGCTATCATCCATTTCTGGCTTACTTAAACCAGTTAATTCCTGAAATGTCTCACACGAAGAAACTAAAAAAAGTATTTGTGAAAGGATGATTATTTTTTTTTTAATCATAATCATCACAAGCTAATTGACCGGTTGAATAATTTTCTACCACTCTTACACAATTATTTTGGATTCCAAACAACTCCATTTCTTCTTCTCGAGTTAGCATTTTTGGAAGATTTTTTTGGGGTGGTTTGATAACTTGAGATTGCTGAGGGAAAGGATCAACTTTTGGTTGGTTTGAATAGTTGTTATAGTATGAATATGGAATAACTGGGTTTGCTTGATCAATAGAATATTGAGGAAATGGGGGTGGTGGCGGAGCTAACATAGGTGTGCCATTCGGACCTACATAATAATATTGTCTAGCACTTCTATATATTGGATCATAGTATTGTTGTGGTGAGGGTTGTGGTGGAGACATTTGAGGTTGAATTGGTGCTTGTTCAAAAACTTGGTTCTGATAATTAGGATCTGGTAGAGCGTATTCTGGTACCTCCACTGCCTCTTCAATAATGATAGCTTCACTTTGTTCAGGTTCTTCATCTTCCCAAAAATTAACAGTATCATAAATGTAATCTCCAGCTGAACTGATAGAATCCCAAGTGGAATCCATTGTAGATTCTAATGTCTCACAAGAATTCAAAGTGAAGATTAATAAAGTTATTAAAAATTTGTTAGAAAAATTCTTATTTTTCATCAGTACATACTATATATAGTGTCACCACTACCAAATTCTACAGACATTTTGTAAAAAGTCTAATATATTCATAACATTAGTTTAGTTTTTTGCAAAGTATAATTATCAATTCTGATTGGATTTATTAAAAAAAATCGTCCATATATATATTAACCCACCAATAGTGATGAATGAATCTGCTAAATTAAATGCAGGCCAGTGAATGTTTTCATAATAAACATCAAAAAAATCAACTACATAACCATTCCATACTCTATCTATTCCATTACCAATGGCACCGCCCAGAATTAGAGATAAACATACAAATTCAATCTTTCTTTTAGAATCAAATATCAGATAAATTATGTAAAAACTGATTAAAAAAGATAGTATTCCTAAATAAAATGAAATATTTAGATTTGAAAATAATCCAAAGCTTATTCCCTCATTTTCAACATAAACAATATTTAATCCATAAAAAATCTCCATACCATAGAGAAATTCAGATTTTTGTTTTACAACCAGAAATTTTGATAATTGATCAATTGAGATACAAAAAACAGTTATCACTGAGCATAAAATAGATTTTTTTTTTCTAATTCGCACCTACTACACTCTTACATCTATCACAAAGTTCAGTACTTTTATCAACTTTTTCAATGACTTTCCAACACCTTGGGCATTTAAAACCATCACTAACTTCAATTTTACAAAAAATATTTTCTTTACCTGGATGATTATCAAATTTGTCATCAATATTCTTGACAAACGAAACTTCAGAAGCAATTAATATTTCTGACAAATCTAAAGACTGAGCAATATCTAGATATTCAACATCTTTAAAGAAGAATTTAGCCTTAACTTGCATACTTGATTTAATTTCTTTAAGATTTCTTTTGCTTTCCACTGACAACAAAAAAACATCTCTAATCTCAAAAATTTTTTTCCATCTTGACTCAAGTCTTGATTTTTCCCATTTTTTTGGTAGTTCAGGTTTTTTTAACAAATGGCAACTTTCTTCAACACTCGAATCAATTTCACTTCTCCAACATTGCCAAGCTTCCTCAGTTGTGAAAGGTATTATAGGAGATAACCATCTTACCAAACAATTAAAGACTATCCCCATAACTGTCTTTGTAGATCTGACTAAAATAGAGTTTTTATCTTCACAATATAAAGTATCCTTTCTTATATCAAAAAAAAAGCTAGATAAATCATTGGCACAAAAACTTAAAATTGACTGAAATGCTCTACTAAAATTGAATTGATTAAAGAAAGTTTCAATTTCGGAGTTGGTTTTTTTTATCTTATGTAAAATATATTTTTCAATTTCAGGTAATTTATTATATTCAATCCTATCTTTTTCATTCCACCCATTAAGATTCCCAAGGATAAATCTTATTGTATTTCTAATTTTTCTGTAACTTTCTGAATGTCTATTTAGATTTTCGTAACTTATTTTAATATCTTCATTATAATTTGAACTCGCCACCCAAATTCGCAAAATATCTGCACCGTATTTTTTAACTATGTCTTGTGGTGAAATAACATTTCCTAAAGACTTAGACATTTTTTTTCCTTTTTCGTCGATAACAAATCCATGAGTCAGAACTGACTTATAAGGACTTTCATCATAAATACCGCAAGATTCCAATAAAGATGTTTGAAACCATCCTCGATGTTGATCTGATCCTTCTAAATACAGGTCAGCTTTACTAGTTATTCCATTTTTTTTTAAAACATATACATGGCTTGATCCAGAATCAAACCACACATCCAATATTGAATTAACTTTTTCAAAATCAGAGGGATTATATTTTTCAGGCAAAAAACTCTCACTTGAATTTTCAAACCAAAAATCAATACCATTTTCTTTTAAAAGAGAAACTATATTTTTATTTACATCAGCATCAATTAGTGGTTTCTTTTGTTTTTTTGAAATAAAAATAGTAATTGGAACCCCCCAACTTCTTTGTCTTGAAACGCACCAATCTGGTCTATCTTTAATCATTGAAAGTATTCTATTTTTGCTATTTCCTGGAATCCATTTGACTTTATCAATTTCTTTTAGTGCTTTTTGTCTTAATTTTTTCTTATCCATCGAGATAAACCACTGTGAGGTTGCACGATAAATTAGAGGAGCCTTTGACCTCCAAGAATGTGGGTAACTATGTTTATATTCATTATTACTTATGAGATTTTTTGATTTCTGCAACTCATCAATTACTTTTTCATCAGCTTTAAAAATATGTAAGCCACTGAAAATTGGGATTGATTCTTCATACACACCTTTTTCATTGATAGTGCTTTCATTTCCCAAATCGTTTTTCTTACCCACCTCAAAATCTTCTAAACCATGATTAGGAGCTATGTGAACAAAACCAGAGCCACTCTCATCAGTTACATGACTACTTTCAAAAAGTTTTACATTATGTATATAACCTGAATCTTTGAGTGGATGATTGCAATGAATTTCTTCAAGAAAATCTCTATTAACTTTGCTAATAACTTTACTAGATTTTATCTTATGTTTTTCAATAAAATGATTTAAAAGATTTTCAGCAATTATAAGTTTTTCATTTTTTTCTAAATTCAATCTTTCAATATCATCATTAATTTGTAGCATTATATAATTTAAATCATTTGAAAAAGCGATTGCCTTGTTACAGGGAATTGTCCAAGGTGTAGTTGTCCAAATTACAATAGATGTTTTGTCATCTAATTTTTTTACAGGAAATTTAACATAAATCGAATTTGATTTTTTTTCGTGATACTCTATCTCAGCCTCTGCTAATGCCGTTTGTTCAACAACAGACCACATTACTGGCTTAAAACCTAAATATAATTCCCCTGATTCTAAAAATTTCAACAACTCCTCAACAATGCTTAACTCTGAATCTGGAGTCATCGTTAAATATATTTTTTGCCAATTTGTTTGAATACCAAATCTCTCGAATTGATTTTTTTGTTCATTGACCCAATGATCTGCAAAATTTCTGCACTCATTTCTAAATTCTTTCAAATTCACTTCATTTTTTTTTTTTCCTAATTTTTTAAATTTTTCTTCAATTTTCCATTCAATTGGTAGGCCATGACAATCCCACCCGGGCACATAATCAACATCCATAGAATTTTGGAATTTTGTTCTACAAATAAAATCTTTAAGTATTTTATTTAATGCATGACCAAGATGAAGATCACCATTTGCATATGGTGGGCCATCATGCAAAACATATTTTTTTTCTTCATAACTTGCCTTCTTTAACTTTTTATAAATATCTTTGTCTTTCCAGAATTTTATCCAATTAATTTCTGTTTCAGATAAATTTGCCTTCATTGAAAAATTTGTTGACGGTAAATTAATTGTTTTTGAAAAGTTTGTCATTTTTAACCAATTTGATATCTTTTATAATCTGATCTTTTAATTTCTCAACAGATTCAAATTTTTTTTCTTTCCTTATGAATTTAATAAAGTCAATTCTCAATTTTTTTCTATAAATATTTTTGTTAAAATCAAATATATGAACTTCCAGGAGAGGTTCACTTTTATTGAAAGTAGGTTTTATTCCATAATTTGCTATACCAAAATATTTTTTTTTAGAATTTTCTTTAAAAAAAAAAACCTCAACCATATAAACTCCCTTAGACAAACTACAAAACGCGTTTATTTTCAAATTGGCAGTTTTGAAACCCAGTCCTCTTGCCTTTCTCTCACCCTTAATAACTCGTGAAACAACCGACCAATTTCTTGACAAGATCTTACTAGCTTTTTCTAATTTTCCATTTCTCAAAAAAGATCTGATCTGAGAGGAGGAAATCTCTGACGAACTTTTTTTTAATTCTGGAATTTCTGTGAAATCAAACTCATTAGTTTTTTTAGAAAATCTTCTCATTAACTTAACATCGCCCTTTTGTTTATTTCCAAAAACAAAATCAAAACCTGTTACCACGTGGTTGATCTTTAAAGTTTGAATCAGGTATTTTTTTATAAATTGCTCTGCTGATATTTTAACAAAATTTGAATTGAATTTAATGTTGATCATAAAATCAATATTCATTTCACTTAATAATTCAAACTTAGATCTAAATGGAGTTAGCCTGAAAAAATTAAATTTTTTTTTAAAAAAACATTTTGGGTGTGGTTCAAATGTCAGAACTCCAACTTTCTTGTTTTTTTTTCTAGAAATTTTCGTTGCTTCATTAATTACTTCTTGGTGACCTAAATGAACACCGTCAAAATTGCCAATAGCGATAACTGAATCAAAAAAAATTTCTGGTATATTAAATGATCTGAAAATCTTCATTTATTGAATCACATCTGATTTTGATGCAACTAATACTTCAGCCTCTCCAGTCAAAATTTTCTTTTCATTTTTAAAGCATTCAGTTAGGAGTTTTACTTTTTTCTTTTCTGAATCAATAGAGATTACCTTGACTTTAACTATCACCTCATCATTAATAAAGACTGGCGCTAAAAATCTTAGACTTTGACTAATATAAATGCTGCCTGGGCCAGGAAGTTGAGTTGCAATAACAGTTGAAATCAAACTAGCCGTAAGGAAACCATGGGCAATTTTTTTTCTGAAAATAGTTTTTTTCGCAAATTCCTCATTTGTATGTACTGGGTTTTTATCACCAGAGACTTCGGCAAAACTTTGAATATCATTTTCTAAAATTATTCTTCTGTATTCTGTTTCTTGATTTATCTCAAGCTCCTCAATAAAAAAACCATGAAGTTCTTTGAAACTGTTTTCATCCATAAATTTACAATAAAATTATATTGTCAAAAGTAAACAAGAATTAACGAAAAAAAAAGAAAGAACGCGTTTAAACAATCAAGCTTAAATCTTCTTAAACTATTCTTAAAGATCTAATAAAGCATCTGAAAATTCTTTAGCCTTAAAATCTATTAGATCTTCTTTTTGTTCTCCTGTACCAATAAATAAAATTGGTATTTTCAAAAGATCAGCAATTGGGACTAAAACTCCACCCTTTGCAGTACCATCAAGCTTAGTTATTATCAAACTATCAATATTACAAATTTCTTTAAATATTTCAGCTTGTTTGATAGAGTTTTGTCCTATGTTACCATCAAGAACTAGGCTTATTTGATTTGGGTAATTCT
>MDTE01022844.1_pt1 | contig 10401 bp, 11 predicted proteins | sample 811231 | NCBI WGS metagenome assembly MDTE01 (sample SAMN05326651, study PRJNA326480) | marine metagenome | isolation source: seawater | place: Indian Ocean: Red Sea | collected 2010 | reverse complement strand
AATTGAAATAAAAAATATTTTTTTCATTATCTATTTTTAATACCTTCTTCTATAAATAGATCAATATTTCCATCTAATACACTTGATGGATTTGTATTTTCTACTTTATTTCTTAAATCCTTTACTAATTGATATGGATGTAAAACATATGATCTAATTTGGTGTCCCCATCCGATATCTGTTTTGTTGTCTAGCTCTTTTTGATTTTCTTTTTCTCTTTTTTGAATCTCGTATTCGTAAAGTCTTGCTCTTAAAATTTTAAAACATGTTTCTTTATTTTTGTGTTGAGACCTTTCATTTTGGCATTGAACAACAATTTTCGTTGGTATGTGAGTTATTCTTACAGCGCTATCTGTAGTGTTGACATGCTGACCTCCAGCACCACTTGATCTGTATGTATCTATTCTTAAATCTTTATCATCTATCTTAATATTAATATCATCTTCAACTGCTGGATAAACCCACACACTTGCAAAACTAGTGTGTCTTCTTGCACCACTGTCAAAGGGAGATATTCTTACCAATCGATGAACTCCGGATTCTGATTTCATTAAGCCGTACAAATATTCTCCACTTACTTTTATTGTGGAGGATTTAATTCCTGCCTCATCTCCTTTATGCTCACTTATTATTTCGTAATGAAATTTTTTTTTATCAAACCATTTCAAATACATTCTTCTCAACATATCTGCCCAATCTTGACTTTCAGTCCCTCCTGCCCCCGCATGTATCTCCAAAAAGATATTTAAATCGTCATTTGGTCCTGAAAGGAAACATTTTATCTCACTTCTTTTTAAGCTGCTGTAAATTTCATCTATTTTTAAATTACAATCTAGTAATGTTTCCTCATCTTTTTCTTGAGTTGCCAATTTAAATAAATCTTGAGCGTGTAACATTTCCTTCAATGTACTCTCATAGGAATTAATTATTTCCTCAAATTTTTTCTTTTGATTTACAGTTTTTTTAACTAGCTTTTGGTCTTTCCAAAAATTATCTTTTTGGAGTGTTTTTTCTAGATCTTTTAGTTTTGCTTGAATTTTATTTTTATCAAAGATACCCCCTGATATTATTGAGAACTTTCTCTAAATCTAAAATTTTATTATCAAAATTTTGCATTAGTAAAATTGCCTATATTTGATAAGATTATCACGACCATTAATAGTTATTAAATTATTATTATCAATGTTGTTAATATCTTTTTCTTTTAACGCTTCAATTATTGTATTTTTATCATCTGGTGAAGATTTTAATCCTGTGTCATAGTTTAAAAAGGTTAAATATATATTTTCAGGAATTTTGAAATCTTGAAAATCCTCTTTATAAAGACTTTTTTCAATAAAGTTTTTAAATACTGGTAGTGCCGCTTTAGACCCAGTCTCATACTTACCTAAAGTTTTAGGATTATCAAATCCAATATAAACTCCAACTATCAAATTTGATGAAAATCCAATGAACCATGCATCGTAATTATTATTTGATGTACCAGTTTTGCCGGCTAAAGGCACATCCAAAGATTTTAATTTTTTAGCTGTACCTCTTTTAACAGCTCCATTTAAAATTGATGTCATTTGATATGCTGTCTCTTCACTAAAAATTCTGTCATTAGTATTTTCAATTTTTGGATAATCATCAGATTCGTCAAAAAATTTATCGCAACCTAAACATTTTCTATTTTGAACTTGAAATATTGTTTTGCCTCTCCTGTCTTGTATTCTTGAGATTAAGGTTGGTTGAATTTTTTTTCCTCCATTTACAAAAGAAGCGTAGGCTGATGTTAAATTGATCAAAGTTGTCTCTGCGGCGCCTAAAGAAACTGATAGAAGTTCAGGAATTTCTTCATAAATATCTAATTGCTTTGATAAATCTAAAATTTTATCTATACCTAAGATTTTTGCTATCCTAATTGTCATTAAGTTTCTGGAGTACTCAATACCTTTTCTCAAAGTAGAGGGTCCATAGAATTTTTTTCCATAATTTTCTGGTTTCCAATTTTTTAAACCTACCCCTTGGCTTTCAACAAAGGGTGCATCTAAAATAATTGAATTAGGTGAAAATCCATTTTCAAGTGCAGCAGCATATACTATCGGTTTGAAAGCTGAACCAGGCTGTCTTTTGGCTTGGGTCACTCTGTTAAATTCACTTGATTTAAAATTAAACCCCCCAACTAAAGCTTTAACATCACCTGTATATGGATCAATTACAATTATGCCTCCATTTACTTTTGGATACTGTTTAAGTTTCCAAAAATTATTTTCTTTTTTTACAAAAATTATATCTCCAATTTGGTGTATTTCTGATAATGATTTATTTTTAGGAATAGTCCATTTATAATCCTGATATCTTAAAGTTCCTTTTATTATTTTTTTGTTTTGATCTATGGTTTTAAAATTAATTTTATTTTGATCAAAACTAGTAATTTCGACTAAATTCCACTTTAAAGTCGGATCCAGTTTGAAATTATTAATCTTATTTTCCCACTTTTTATTTTTAATTTTATTTGAAATAGGTCCGCGCCAGCCGTGCCTCCTATCATATTCTTCTATTCCGTTCCTTAAAGATTTTAAGGCCTGAATTTGATAATTTATGTTTAAAGGGGTTTTGATGCTAAGCCCTTGAGAATACAATTTTTCAAATCCGTAATTTTCATTTACAGACCTTCTTACTTCCTCAGTATATGAATTTGCCTCATTAACTATTTCTATTTTTCTTTTTTTTAAACCTAGATCTGAATTTTTCAATTTTTTATATTCTTCCGAAGAGATGAAATCGTTATCCATTAAATTTTTTAAAACTAGATTTCGTCTAAATTTCCCTACATCTGGGTATCTATAGGGATTATATTTACTCGGTGCTTTAGGCAAGGCTGCTAATAAGGCAGCATCAGAATAGTTCAGTTCTTTCATAGACTTGTCAAAATATTCTAAACTTGCTGCTGCAATGCCGTATGTTCCTTGTCCTAAATATATTTGGTTCAAATATAGTTCTAAAATTCTCTCTTTTGAGTAAGCTCTTTCAATTCTAAAAGCCAAAATCGCCTCTTTAATTTTTCTTTTAAGCGAAACTTCATTTGTCAATAAAAAATTTTTGGCAACTTGTTGCGTAATTGTCGAAGCTCCTTCTAATCTCTTATTTTGCGAGATATTTTTAATATTTTTTATTATTGCTCTTAATATTCCTTTTGCATCTATGCCGGGATGGTCAAAAAAATTTTTGTCTTCTGCAGAAAGAAATGAGTATATTACTATGTCCGGAATCGACTCATAAGGTACGAATAATCTTTTTTGGATTGCATATTCCGCTATTAATTTTCCATCATCTGAGTAAACTCTACTCGATATTGGGGGCTGATAATTTGACAATTTCTTATAGTCTGGGAGCCCTATTGAAAAATACCATAATGTAGAAAAAATGAAAAAAAAGAGGACTATCAAAAAAATAATCGCAAATTTGATCGAAAAATTAAGAAATTTTAACATTTTACATTTATTAATAAAAATTTTGACTTTCTTTAGGCATAAAGCTTTAAAGCGTGAAATTACTCTAAAAATAATATAAAATAATGGAATGTCGATAAAAAAATTAACAGATTTCAATTTACTCAAAGGAATTCAATTAAAATGGAAAAAAATTTATATATTGATGCATCGCATCCAAATGAAACTCGTATTGTTCTTAAGTCTAATAATTATATTGAAGAGTACGAATTTGAAGACAGAAATAATTTAACCTTTAAAAATAATATTTATCTAGGTACAATAAGTAGGGTTGAGCCTTCATTACAGGCTGCTTTTGTGAATTTTGGTAGAGAGAGGCATGGTTTTTTAGCCTTTAATGATATTCAGTCAGATTATTATCAAATACCGTCAGAAGATAAAGAAAAAATTAAATATGCTGAAGAAAAAATCAGGGAGGATTTAAAAAATAAAGCCTTAAATGAAAATCAAGAAAATAGTAACTTACAAGATCCGCCTCCAAGTTCAGTTCAAGATAGTAAGTCCAATGGTGAAATTATTAAAAATGAAGAATTAGAGAAAAAAGAATTTAGAGAAGAAGTAAAAACATCTTTAGGTATAAAAAGGTATAAAATTCAAGAAGTGATTAAACCTGGTCAAGTAATTCTAGTTCAAGTGCTTAAAGAAGAAAGAGGACAAAAAGGAGCTGCTCTTACTACATTCATTTCTTTAGCTGGTAAATATATGGTTTTAATGCCTAATACACCTAAAGGAGGGGGTATTTCCAGAAAAATTTTCAATTCCTTCGACCGTCAAAAAATTAGAGATATTTTAAACCAGATAGATATTCCCAAGAGTATGGGAGTAATTGTGAGAACTGCAGGAGCAAATAAAACTAAAAATGAAATAGAAAAAGATTTCCAGAACACACTTAAAACCTGGGAGGAAATAAAAGATAAAGCACTAGACTCAAATGCGCCTTCTTTAGTTTACGAAGAAGGCGATATTATTAAAAGAACATTAAGAGATACATACGATAATGATACAAAATTTATTTATATCGAAGGAAATGAAGCTTATCAAAAAGCAAAAAAATTTATGAAAGAATTAATGCCGAAAAATGTAAGGAATATTAAAAAATATCGGGGAAAAATACCTCTCTTTCATGATGCTAACATAGAAAAAGAGCTTAATAATATTTTCGAACCAACAGTTAAACTTAAATCTGGGGGATACTTGGTAATAAATCCAACTGAAGCTCTAGTCTCAATTGATATAAATTCGGGTCAATCAACGAAACAAATGAATATTGAAAGAACTGCGTTGAATACTAACTTAGAAGCTGCAGAAGAGATTTGCAGACAAATTAAACTAAGAGATTTATCAGGGCTTATAGTTATTGATTTCATTGATATGATGAATTTTTATAATAGAAGAACTGTAGAAAAAAAAATGAGGGAAAGTATAAGAAAAGATAGAGCCAGAATACAAATTGGGAGAATAAGTAATTTCGGTTTACTAGAAATGACACGTCAAAGGTTAAGGGAAGGTTCAATTAAATGGGAAACCCAGCTGTCTCTAGAGTCATTTTCTCACAAAATATTAAAAAAGACTCAACTTTTAGCTTTCACAGATAAAATAAAGATAATTAAATCATATCTTCCAGAAAAAGTTAAAACTTTCATAGAACAAAATTTTTTTGAGGAAATAAAATACTTTCAGAAAAAGTATCTTTTAAAAATTGAGTTGCTTGCTCATAAACAGCTTATAATTCCTGAGTATAAGATAGAATTGCTTAATAAATCGAAAAAAGTAATTAGTACTAATGAATTTATAAGAAATATTACTGAGCCGAAGAGAGTTGTAAAAGAAAAAGTAAAGGACAAAAAAGAAAAAAAAGAAATAAAAAAAACGAAAAAGAAAAAAAAATTAAGAACTTTATGGATGAGAAGAAAAAAAATTAAATCAAACCCTTAACTGGTGAGCTTGGTGAGGCTATAAATTTTTTTTCCATCCTTCCGGCCAAATAAGAGCTCCTTCCGGAAATTACAGCATCTTTGAATGCTTTCGCCATTAAAACTGGTTTTTTTGCATTTGCTATTGCCGAATTTATTAAAACACCATCACACCCCAGTTCCATTGCAATAGTCGCATCAGATGCAGTTCCTATTCCAGCGTCGACGATCACCGGAACTTTTGATTGTTTTATAATTAATGACAAGTTAGTAATATTTTGCAATCCTAATCCTGAACCGATCGGGGATGCTAAAGGCATAATAGCCGATGCGCCATTGTCTTCTAACTTTTTAGCTAGCAATGGGTCATCCGAACAGTACACCATAACTTTAAAACCTTCCTTAACAAGTGTTTTAGTAGATTTAATTGTTTCAATCATATCTGGAAAAAGAGTTTTCTTATCTCCTAATACCTCTAGTTTTACTAATTTCCATCCACCCATTTCTCTTGCAAGTCTTAAAGTTCTAAGAGCCTCGTCTGAATTAAAGCAACCGGCAGTATTAGGTAGATAAATAATTTTTTTAGGATCAAGATAATCTGTTAAAATTGGTTTTTTTTTATCAGTAATATTTACCCGTCGCACGGCAACTGTTACCATATCTGCGCAAGAGGCTTTTACTGCGTTTGCTGTTTCAATAAAATTTTTATATTTTCCTGTTCCTACTATTAGTCTAGAATTAAGTGTTCTATTTGCAATTTTAAAAGTGTCCTTTTTCAAATTATCCTCCTCCTATAAAATGCACAATTTCAACTTTATCTTTATCTTTTAAAAATTTTTTTTTATATTTTGATCTTTGTAAAATATGCCCATTAAGCTCAATGGCAACTTTTCTCTCACTTAATTTATATTTTTTCAATAAATCTGAGATAGTAAAATTTAATTTAATATTGGTTTTCTTACCATTTAATTGTATTTTTGCCATAATTCAGTTAATCAATGCTAATAAATAATACTGATGAAAAAAATTATAATTCTTAATGGTCCAAATCTCAACCTTTTAGGTGAAAGAGAAAAAAGTCAATATGGAAACTTTACACTTAAAGATATTGAAAAAAAATGTAAAGAATATGGTCAGAAAAACGATTTAAGCGTTACTATGTTTCAGTCAAACTTGGAGGGTGAATTAATAGATAAAATACAGAATTCAAGAGAGAAGTTTAATGGTTTAATTATAAACGCTGGAGGGTACACTCATACGTCCGTTGCCATACATGATGCATTAAAGATTATTAAATTTCCAATAATTGAATTGCATATAACTAATATTTATAATAGAGAGGACTTTAGACATAAGTCTTTGATAAGCAGAGTCGCTAAAGGTGTAATTTGCGGTTTTGGTTCAGAGGGATATATAATGTCTCTACAAGCAATGAAAAAATATTTAGAAAATAATGAAAATAGATAAGAAATTAATCAAACAACTTGTAGATAATTTAGCTGAGTTTAATTTAACCGAGCTTGAATACCAAGATGGTACAACAAAAATTAAAGTTTCTAAATCTTCAAAAAATATTGAGTCAAGTAAATCAAGTGCAGTTACTCCGCAAAATAAAGCAGTTTTAAAAAGCTCAGATGAAACTGGTGGGATAAGAGTAAAATCTCCAATTATTGGAACTGCTTATTTGGCACCAGAGCCAGGAGCAAAAAAATTCGTAGAAGTTGGTGACAAAATTAAAAAAGGTCAGACAGTTATGATTGTTGAGGCTATGAAAACTATGAATCATGTTCCATCCTCTAGTAATGGAGAGGTTCAAAAAATATTAGTTGAAGATGGTCAGCCTGTTGAATTTGGTCAGACACTAGTCATTTTAAAATAAACAATGTTTAAAAAAGTTTTGATTGCTAATAGAGGCGAGATAGCCGTAAGGGTAATTAGAGCTTGCAAGGAATGGGGAATAGCTACTGTTGCCGTTCACTCTGATGTAGACTCTGAGTCAATGCACGTAAGATTAGCTGACGAGAGTGTGTGTATTGGCTCTCATCAACCTCAAAATAGTTATTTAAACATTTCATCAATTATGTCTGCTGTAGATCTCACTGGTGCTGAAGCAATTCATCCTGGATATGGTTTTTTATCAGAAAATGCTAAATTCTCTGAAATAGTCAACAAACATGGAATAAAATTTATAGGTCCAAGCGCAAATATAATTTCTAAAATGGGTGACAAGATAGAAGCAAAAAGGATTGCTAAAAAATATGGTTTACCGGTAATTGAGGGTTCTGAAGGTGGAGTAAAAACTTTAGACGAGGCTAAATCTATATCTAAAGAAATTGGTTTTCCTATTTTGATTAAAGCTGCTGGCGGAGGTGGAGGAAAAGGCATGAAAGTCGTGAGAGATGAAAGTGAATTACAAAATTTATATCTAACTGCAAAAACTGAGGCAAAAAAATATTTTGGTAATGATGAATTGTATATTGAAAAATATTTCGAAAATCCTAGGCATATTGAAGTACAAATAATGTCTGGTAAAAATAGGACAGTGCATTTAGGTGAGAGAGACTGCTCAGTTCAAAGGAAGCATCAAAAGCTTATTGAAGAAACTCCGAGTCCAGTACTTACTGAAGAGCAAAGAAAAGATCTTTTAGAAAAAACAGTAAAAATGGTAGAACAAATAAATTATGAGGGAGCTGGGACTGTTGAATTTATTTATGAAAATGGAAAGTTTTATTTTCTTGAAATGAATACAAGAGTGCAGGTAGAACATCCTGTAACAGAAGTCCAAACAGGTATTGATATTGTTAAAGAGCAGTTGTGGATTGCTTTCACTGGGGATACAGCTTTAAATCAAAATGATATTATGCCTAGAGGACATTCAATTGAGTGTAGAATAAACGCTGAAGATCCTGCCTTAAACTTTCAACCTAGCCCGGGCACCATAACAGTTTGTCATCAACCTTCTGGTTTTAGAACAAGAGTAGATGGATCCATTTTTCAGGGTTGTAAAATTACACCTTATTATGACAGTTTAATTGCAAAAGTTATTTGTAAAGGCAGAAATAGAACTGAAGCTATTCAAAGAACATTGAGATCACTAGATGAATTTGTTCTTGAAGGTATAACAACTACAATTGATTTACACAAAAAAATCTTGAGTCATAAAAAATTTATTAACTCAGATTTTGACACTAATTGGTTGGGAAAAGAAAAATTTTATTAAACGTTGAAACAACTTAATAGTTGTAAATCGTAAATAGCATGATCAAAAGGAGCAATATTTGGATCTGAGGCAAAAGTCCAACCATTAAATATAAACACTTTTTCATTTTCGTTTTTAGTTAAATCTTTTACCTGCATATAAGCAACATCATTTATCTTGTTATTTACTTTTACTTTTCCACATTTGAGAATTTTAATTTCAAGTGGACCAAATTTTTTAGTTTCGTCTAAATTGATCATTATCTCAGAAGATTTAGCTGTAATTTTATCTAAACCAATTAAAACTGCATGTGCATTTTTAGAGTTATTTTTTTTTCTTTTTTTTTCTTTTAAGGTTTTTTTAATAGTATTATTTTCAATTTTTTCCTCAGACTCTTCATAACTTGGTTTGATTTGATCTAAGTTTATTAAAGGTGAAGTAGCGATCTTATTTTCTGCAATAACATCATTTCCGATTAGAATTAAAAAAATTATTAGCAATAAAGTGATTTTATTTCCAAGATTCATATTTTTTAATTTTATTATTTTTCTTAATTTGGGTTGGTTTATAACTGTCTATGGTGCCAGTTTTATTTTCAACATGTTTTTTTTCCCAAAGATAAGTTCGTTTACCATCGCTCTCAGGTATTTTATCTACTGTGTGATGCATCCATAAAAACCAATCGGAAGTGATTTTAGTTGCTTCAATATCAGATGAATATATCACCCACCTTTCATCTTTTTTATTTTTGTAATACTTGTTTCCATATTCATCTTTACCTACATATTTTCCAGTAAATAATGTTTTTAAAAAAGTTCCAAAAGTTTGTTTGGTCCACCAAGTAAAAATAATTTTTAAGCTCATTTTTTAAAATTTAAATCCACACAATTTGCAATTGTATAATTATACGATAGATATTTTCTTATAACATATATATATCTTAAATATATTAGATTCCATTTTTATATGAAAAAATTTATTGTTGAAACTTTCTATACTTGCACCTTTAAAACAGTTCATAAGCTGGATAATTTGGATGATAATGAATTGTCGCAAATAGATAATAGAACAGATGGCGATGTAGAGGTCATCAATGTTAAATTAAATAATAGAAAAACCAAAAAAATAGGTGATGTAAAGGATAACGATGTATCAAAAGTTCAAAGCTCTAAACCAATTAAGGAAGTGCCAACAAACAAAATTTTGAATAATAATTCTGATGAAAAAATATTAGCACCCAAAAACCTTAAAACTAATAATAAAGCAAGATTTAAAATGCCTGATAGACGAAAGGGATATATTCAAAAGGCACAAATTGGTGATCACAAAGTTTATTTACATACTGGTGAGTATGATGATGGTAAGATCGGCGAAATTTTTATTGATACAAATAAAGAAGGTGAATTAGTAAAAGCTATGATGAATAATTTTGCAATAGCAATTTCTTTAGGATTACAATACGGAGTTCCTTTGGAGGAATATGTGGATGCATTTATTGATACTAAATTTGAACCATCTGGAAAAGTGTTAGGTAACGACAGAATTCTTAGCGCATCTTCGATTTTAGATTATGTTTTTAGAGAGCTTGCAATATCCTATTTAGGGAAAGAAGACTTAGCTCATACTCCCTCAATAGCTACAAACAAAAACTTTTCTACTGAAACTACAGATGACAAATTTTTAAAAATTGTCAAAAATATAACTTCTAAGGGATTTGTAAGAAGCAATTTAGAAGAAAAACTAGTTGATCTTTCAGATGTTAGAATAAATTTAAAAACAAAAAACTAATTTTTTT
>MDTE01075475.1_pt1 | contig 10402 bp, 9 predicted proteins | sample 811231 | NCBI WGS metagenome assembly MDTE01 (sample SAMN05326651, study PRJNA326480) | marine metagenome | isolation source: seawater | place: Indian Ocean: Red Sea | collected 2010 | reverse complement strand
TGGCTCTGAATATCGGGTTGTCTGAGAAGCCGATTCGATTTGTGGGAGATTTCGACAACGACGTGGGTCCGTTTATTCGCTTCGACAACTCTGAAGGGTTCGGAGTGGATGTGATGGCCACCGATGGGATCGACGGCTCCCCCGAGTGGATCAATGAATCCCTTTTGGAGGGGGACACCTACAACGTCTGGGTGGATGTCGAGAATCGATCGGTCGAGGACGGTGATCTCTTCAATATCCACGTCCAGAAGGTTGGCGACGATCGAAAGACCTTGATTGAAGGATTCACCTCGGATCGGAACCCGGCCGGTTCCGCGGATCTGGGTGCCGTTTTCCCGCAGCTTGACACGCTGTTTACAGTGGCGTTCTCGGGAAGTGAGTCGGATGGACTGGTTCAATTTGATGATTTCTATCTGACCAACAATGGATCATTCAATGAGTCGACTCCGATTGCGCTGCAGGCCAATGAGTTCTTGGCCGAAGTCGCCTCGCCGACCACGGAACCCCCGGCCACCGAAGAGCCGACGACGGAGCCTCCTACGACCGAACCGCCGGTGGTCGTGCCTCCGGTCGTGCCGCCGGTGATCCCTCCGATCGTCCTGCCTCCGATTCCTGGACAGCCGGTTCCGGGTGAAATCACGGGAATTACGGTGAACGGCGATGGTTCGGTGACGGTCGAATACACGGGTGTGCTTCATGGAAGCGGGACCGTGGACGGAACCTTCGAGCCTGTCGCTGGAGCCGCCTCACCCTTCACGGTGAACCCGGGAGCGGCTGCGGACGTTCAGTTCTACATCGCCCGATAGACGTCTAGCGTATTCTTCGAACAACAAGGAGGCTGGTTTGACCAGCCTCCTTTTTTGTGTACTGGCAAGGATTAAAATCGAAACCAGGCACACTTGATGCTGCTCCCATTAGGGTGAGGCTTGAAGGGTGAAACCCCTTCGACGGCCCGATTCAGAAAGGCAAGAGAAATGAGCGCGGTTGTGACTGCTCAGGGGGCATCAAGGGAGGACTTGATTTTGTCAAATCGACGAAACCGGGTGAGGGGTTGGGAGGTGTGGTTGTTTGGTGAGGATTCCATGCGCGGAGCGATTCGGGCGCTTCTCATCGTGGTGGTGGGATCCATGATGGTTCAGAACACCGTTCAGCCGCTTCGAGTGGGTGGGAACAGCATGTTGCCGACGTTTCAGAATCAAGAATACTTGCTCGCTGATCGGCTGGCCTATCGATGGAAGGCACCTGCCATTGGCGATGTGGTGGCCATTAGAACGGCGCAGAGCGGGGTGACCATCCTCAAGCGAATTCTCGCCGGTCCGGGCGATGAAATCCTGATGATGGATGGTCGACTTTGTCTCAATGGAGTGTGGCTGGAGGAAGCGTATATCAATGATGAGGGGGGGTTCAGCACCCCGCTGACATCGCTTGGAGCGAATGAATATTGGGTGATTGGCGATAATCGAAGGGTTTCAGAGTTTGGAAAAGTCCATCGCGCCAATCTGATCGGGAAGGTTTGGTGATAAGGATGAAAGCGCTCGTTCTTTTATGTTCCTTGCTGGGGGCTTTGGTTGCTGACGGGAGGCTGGACTGGAAGCCGTGGGCCACCGAGCAACGCCTCAAGATGAGGCTTTCGGAGAGTGCCGATGTGTTCTCCCGATACCTCTCCGAGGCGACTCCGGAAACTTGGTTGAACTTTGTCAATCGGCTGACTCCGGGGGCAACGATTCGACTTTCGCTGTTTGGAGAGGAAATCCAGCTCGAGGGACAGGCCGAAATCGCCAAAGTGATTCGGGACCATCATGCCCTCCTCAACGGCCTCGAAGTCAAGGCGTCCAACGCGGTCGTGGAATCGGAGGCGGGTCGGATGGCAACGGTATTGGTCCAAACGATGATTGTTGCGGAATCCCGGGGCATTGCCGAACCGGCCATGCTGCGCCTGGGCCTCATCCGGGTCGAGCATCAATGGCTGATCCACCACGTGAAAACGGTGCAGGGCTACATGCCTCTGATCTGAATCAGGGCGCACGACCATTCCACCAGGGCTTCTTTGTTTTCTTTGGATGGGGCCGCTCGCTCTTCCTGTGGATACCACCGTCAATCGTTTGCCTTTTCTTTTGGAGAATTTCGCTTACCGGGCCTGATCCTTGCTTCTATACTAGACAGCGTGATGAGATTAGAGACGCAAAGAGAAAGGAAGGACTGATGGCGCAGGCGGTCATGGACCCGGAGGAAGTACGCCGTTTCGCGAAAGAGTTGAAGCGTTTTAACTCTGGGCTCGAACAGGGAATGGCGCTTTTGGAAGCGCGCTTCAAGGCACTGGGTGATCGTTGGCAGGATCAGGAGCATCAGCGGTTTGCCGAAGAGTTTGGGCAGACGATGCGGGCTCTCAAGAAATTCGTTGAAATGTCCAACCAGCACACGCCCTTTTTGTTGCGCAAGGCGCAGCGGATCGAAGATTATTTAGAGCAGCGCTAAACGATGCCAGCCCGAGCAGAAATCAAATCGGTCGATGCCGTGGAAGGGTTTCGCCAACGATTGATTCGTTATTTGGAAAAGGCGACGGCGGTATTGGATGAGGTTCATAGTGAAGTCCGGGGAACTCTGGTTTGGTTGGAGGATCGCCAAAAGCCCTACTGGGAGCACCAGGTGCGTAGTCGTGCCCGGGCTCTTGAGGACGCCCAACACGAGATCTTTGGCGCTCGGCTCTCGCAGTTCAAAGAAGCGAACGATGCGCAGCAAATGGCGGTTCATCGCGCCAAGCGGAGGCTTCGTGAGGCAGAGGAGAAACTTCGTCGGGTCAAAGTGTGGGTTCGCCGCTATCAGAGCGATGTCGAACCACTCGCGCGGGAGGTGGAAAAGCTTCGAACGGTTCTCAGTCAGGATCTCAAGAAAGGGGCACGCCACTTGGAGCGAATCCTCCGAAGTCTCGAGGGCTATACCACCTCTCGGGTGGCTGTCGATCAAGGGACCACGAGTGGGGATGCGACCGTTGAGGCCCGATCGGAATTTGACGGTCGGGACGAGGCGATGGAATCCTCGGAGAGGAGGGGAAACGGATGAGCCGGTTGAGCGGAAAGAACCAACTCATGGTGCTGACCAAGGAGTTGCTTCGTGCCTGGGAGGCCACTCGAGTGAGTTGGCGGGACGAGAAAGCGGATGAGTTTGAAGGGGAGTATTTGAAGGACCTGGAATCGGGCGTCAATCGAGCGATTCATGGCATTGAGAAACTAGATGAGCGTCTGCTCAGAGTGAGAAAAGACTGTGGATAAGCTCCTTACAGTTGGCGAATCCATTGCCGCGATGGAGGCGTTGAGGGCGTCGGTCTGCCAATTGGTGGAACGGGAGGGCGAGATTCGATCCTGGCGGGAAGCTGAGCTCGAAGCGATTAGGCGAAAATACGATTTGTTGAAGGCGCGTGGCCGCCAGCGGGCGGCGGAGGAATCTGAGTCCGCAATGGCTCGTTTCGATCAGGAACGAGCGGAGCTGAAGGATCGGATTGAAACCCGATCCCGGTGGATTGAGGAAAGTCTCAAGCGAGCGACGGCTCGTTTGGAGACGAGTGTTGAACAAGCTCGGAGTCAGCAGAAATACGAAAATCAAAAAGACCTCCTAGGGGCCAACCGCGCCCAGGAGGCCGATGGGGAGGCTGCGGAGCAAACCTTGCGGACTTTTCTCAGCCGTCTCCAGCTCGAGGCGGAACGGCTTGAGGACTTCAGGTTCCGTGCCGGCAATTACATGGGGGGCTATCGCTCGTTCAGACGCTCGTTGATTGAGGAGCCGAACCGGTCTCCGGAGACATCGAGCGGGGACGAGGACTCGGTCCAGGAGCAGTTGGGCCTGGAACTGAACCGTTTGGAGGATGCGCTTTCGAATTCGTCCCGGTGGTTCTTGTCACGCTGCTTCGCCGGCATTTCGATATGGCTGCTCCTTTCCCTCCTCATGGGAGCGGGCGGATTGGTCGCCTTCATTCCACAAGTGTCGTCGGGGCTGGGAATCGCGAGCGGTGAACTTCTGGCCGGGCTGTTGGCCGTCGGCTTGGGATGCCTCGGTATCTATGGATTGGGTTATTGGTTGGCTCGTGGTCCAGCCGCAACAGTGGTCGATCTCTTGGGCCGCAGTCGGTGTCTTCTGGAGCAGGCACAGGCGGTCGCGGCCGAGGGGCGAAATCGCGACTTAGCTGCCGCCGAACAGCGGTTAAAGGCAACGGAGATCCGATTGGAATCGGCCTGGCAGGCAACCCGAGAGCGGGCAGACAAACAGCTCAAAGCGGGGTTAGAGAAGCTGGGACTCCAACATCACCGAATCAAGAAGCAGCACGCCGCTCGAAGTGCCGAGGCATTGAGACGTCTGGAGGCGCAAGATCCGGCTGAGGCCACAGGGTACGCGACGGGACGGGCGGTCAGGCAGATAGACGATGAGCGTCACCGTCTCGAGGAGGAAGTTGAGGTTCGCTTTCGTGAAGGCATTGACCGGGTGATGGAGTTGTGGAATTCCCAGGTGCTGGGGACGGTTTCGAGGTTGGAAGCCAGCGCGGATGCAGGTGCCAGGCATTTTTCGGACTGGGGGTCGCAGGTCTGGGAAGGTTGGTCGGTGCCGACGAAGGGCGAGCCAATGGGGCGACTTGGGGAGCTCAGGGTGGATTGGGATGACTTTTTTGATAAGAAGCCGGTCGAAGACGCTCTTGTTTTACCGGAAGGTTCGGAGCTCTCTGTTCCGTTGGCCGTGAAACTTCCCCGGGGAGAGTCGTTGGTTGTGGACTCCGACGGGCCCATGGGGGGTGATTTGCGCGGAGCACTCAACGCGATGGTCCTGCGATTGCTGTCGACGGCACCAGCGGGTTGCATCCGTTTTAGTTTTTTTGATCCCGTCGGTCTGGGGCGGAATTTTGCAGGGCTCATGCATCTTTCCGATTATGACGAGCAGCTCATCAACCGCCGAATCTGGACCCAGACCGGTCAGATGGACGAGTGTTTACGCGATCTGACCGAGCACATGGAAAAAGTGATGCAGATGTATCTTCGCAATGAGTATGAGACGCTGGCAGACTACAATCTCGCGGCGGGGAGTGTTTCAGAGAAGTATCATGTGATTGTGATTGCGGATTTTCCATCTGGCTTTAGTGAAAGCGCAGTGAAGCGGTTGCAGAGCATCGCCGTCAGCGGCTCCCGCTGCGGAGTTTATTTGCTGCTTCACCATGATCGGCGCCAGCCAGGGCTTGAGGAGGCGGTGGTTTCGGACCTGAGAAAACATTGTGTCTGGATTGAGTCGCAAGGGGAAACGTATCGCTTGGGCAATCCCAGCTGGAAGGGAGTCTCTCTTGAATGGGAGCGGCTTCCCGTTTCGGACAGACAACGCAACCTGATTCAGCGATTGGGGAGCCAGCATTCGAATGCCAAGCGGGTTGAAGTGGCCTTCGGGCAAGTGGCCCCCCCGGGCGATCGGATCTGGTCTCTTGAAACGGCGGAAGAACTTCGGGTGCCGATCGGGCAAACGGGTGCCGCCAAGCAACAGTTTCTTGAGCTTGGGAAGGGGACCAAGCAGCATGCCTTGGTCGCGGGCAAGACGGGTTCAGGGAAATCAACCCTCTTTCATGTCATCATCACCAACCTGGCGTTGTGGTGCCGGCCCGACCGGGTGGAGTTCTACTTGATCGATTTCAAAAAAGGGGTCGAGTTCAAATGCTATGCCACCCACCGGCTTCCTCACGCGCGGGTCGTCGCGATTGAAAGTGACCGCGACTTCGGATTGAGTGTGCTCGAACAGGTCGATCGGGAACTGAAGCGTCGTGGCGATTTGTTCCGACAACACGGCGTTCAGGATCTCCAAGCGTATCACCATGCCGCCGGAGGGTCGACGCTGCCTCGAACCTTGCTCATGATCGATGAGTTCCAAGAGTTTTTTGTCGAGGATGACCGGGTTGCCCAGAACGCCGCCATGTTGCTCGATCGAATTGTTCGGCAGGGACGCGCCTTTGGGATTCATGTCATCTTGGGATCGCAGACCCTGGGCGGCACCTACACGCTCGCTCGAACCACGTTGGCCCAAATGGTTGTGCGGATCGCGCTCCAATGTGATGAGGCCGATTCGTATCTGATCATGGATGAAAACAATGCGGCACCCCGCCTGCTTTCTCGACCGGGGGAAGGCATTTACAACGATCAGGCCGGAGCGTCGGAAGGGAATCATCCGTTTCAGACGGTCTGGCTGTCGGATCAGGAGCGCGATGAGGCCTTGCAGCGGGTCCATGCGGTCGCCATGGCGAAGACCTGGACGTCAGAGGGCCCCATCGTGTTTGAAGGGAACGCACCTGCCTTGGTAGAAGAGAATCGTGCTCTGCACGAAAGTCTGGAGGGGAGGCCCGCTTCGACGAGGGATCCGGTTCAGGCCTGGTTCGGATCACCCAACGCCATCAAAGGGCCAACGGCTGCCGCCTTCGGTCAGGGGGAGGGGGCCCACTTACTGGTGATCGGACAGAATGATGAAATGGCCTTCTCGGTGACGTTGTGCAGCCTCCTTTCATTGGCGGCGCAGCATGCCGCCGATGGCGCGCGATTCTTTATTTTGGATTCGTTGGGTGATACCTCCCCCTACCGAGGGCGGCTCGATGATCTTGTGAGGGCAATGCCCCATTCCGTATCGACCCTGAGAGAGGAAACCCTGGAGGGCATGATGGAGCGACTGGATCGGATTCTGGATTCCGTGGATGAAGCATCGCGGTCGGTTTCGACGTATTTTATCGTTATCGGTCTTCAGGCCTTCAGGAAGTTGAGGATGGAGGATGAATTCAGCTTTTCTTCTCTCGGAAGTGATGAGGAGGGCACCCAGCCCGGAGCCGCGTTTGATCGAGTGCTTCGGGAGGGCCCCGGGCAGGGCGTTCGTGTCATTGCGACGGTGGATTCCCTCAATAGTTGTCAGAGGTTTCTCTCTCGCAAGGCGCTCTCCGAGTTTGAGAGGCGGGTGCTCTTCCAAATGAGCGCCAACGATTCGGCGGCCTTGATCGATAGCACCAAGGCGAGCCAGCTGGGGCTTTATCGAGCGTTGTTCTACGACGAGCGAAAAGGCTATCTCGAAACCTTTCGCCCCTATGCTCTGCCGGGCAAGGAATGGCTCGCCCAAGCGGCATCCGCCCTCGGCAAACGACCGGTCAAGTCTCCTGTGGCGTGATCGGAATGAGGGACCCCGTCGTCTCAGCGACTAGGCCTTGAGCGCTTCCTGGGTGACCGAGTGAAGCGCTTCATATTCTTCCCGGATTCTGTCCTTGTTCGCCCGATCCATTCGATCGATGAAGAGAATTCCGTTCAGATGATCCGTTTCGTGCTGCACGGCCCGAGAGAGAAGACCCTCGCAACGAAAGTGAAGCGTTGAGCCGTCGGGCTGAAGGGCCTCAACCTCGATGGTGTTGGGACGATTCACCTCCCCGTAGATCTCAGGAAAACTGAGGCACCCCTCCTGGCCCATTTCGAAGTCATCTCTGAGTTGAAGGATCGGATTGAGCAAGACCAGCGGCATGAAGTCTTCGACTGCAACGGCCTCATCATCGACCCACATGGCGGATTCACGATCGCTCACCGCGCTGACGTCGATCACCGTGAGTTGAAGCGCCCGATCGATCTGCTGGGCCGCGAGTCCAATCCCGTTGGCTTCCTGCATGGTTTCGAGCATATTCTCGATCAAATCATCCAGCCCTTCCATTTCGGGATCGACGAGGCTACCCCGCTGTCGAAGGACGGGGTGACCATACTTTACAATCGGTAAGAGCATGTCGTTAGTTTGAATGCGCCAAGTCGTGTTGGGCAAGGGGAAAGCCAGCGGGAAATGCGCGTGGCGTGAGGGGATCGAGCCGGTCTATTCGGTTGGGTCTGGCCAATGCCTCAAGATCGCCAAGAGATCGGAGATCTCCGGGCTCCGTCCGGATCGAACGTAGTGTCCGCTGCTCGCGACGCCGAGATTCAAACAGTGTCTCGGGGGAAATCCCATGAGCGCGCCGAGAGAAAATCCGGCGTTGAAGTGATCTCCTGCTCCGGTGGTGATGACGGGTTTCTTGACGAAGGGTCCGGGAACCCAAACCGTTTCTGAATCGGTGACGGCCAACGCATAGGCGACGGGGTGAACGACGAGGGCGTCGACATCCAGCTGGGCATGGAGCTTCCGTGCCAATTCACACCGCCCCTCGGGGGTCGCCTCTCCGATTTCGATTCCCAGCACGTCGGCAAGTTCCATCGCTTCCTTCTCATTCAGCCCCAGAATCACCCGGAGATGTTGGCGGAACCGTCCCAGAATCTCCATGGCCTTGAGGATGTCGTCGTTTTCCCGCTTTTCGGGATCACACAAATCGAAGAACCCGATGCGATTAGCGGCTCGGTCGGGTAGGATCTTTTCCTCCAGAATGGATGTCCAAACCTCGCTCAGATTCGGGATCATGGTCCAGTTGAGGAATGAGATCAGGTGGGCGGCCTGGATCCGTTCTGTCAGCCGATCTCGCCCCATTCGCTCCATGAGGGTCTTCCAGGTCACGTCGTTCAGGGGTGTCATCTTCCCGAGCATGATCTTCCCGTCTTCGAACTCAAGGGCGTCGGTATGAGCGGCTTCGGCGATGGAGAACACCTCGCTTCGATCCGAGAGGGGCTGAAAAACGGGATGGAGATTGGGATACCCGAGGGCGCCAACATAGGTCACGTTGACGCCGAGGGAGGCCAGGGCATTTGCCATGATCGGTCCGTTTCCTCCCAACTTGACCCGCTGGGTGACCAACTCGATATTGGTGCTCTTGCCGGCGGCTTCCGCGATGCGGGCGGCGAATTCCGCCATGCTCGGGATGCGGTCGAAATGGTTGGCGTCCTCGCGTTTGTCGACGACGTGAATGATCTCATCGACAAAGCCGTCGAGGCCGACGAAAGCCCGCGGCTGATTGGGCGAGTGGGTAGCCTCCTCAAGGGCGGCAAGGCATTGGGCTCGGGCTTCTTCAGCGGACAACATGGTTCCTGAGGGCCAGTGCGAGTCTTGGGGTTGAGAACGTCACGAGCCGAAGACCGTCAGTCGGATTCAATGCCGAGCAAGTGAACAATACGCTCAAGGTCCTCGTCAGTGAAGAACTTGATATCGATGGATCCTTTTCCTTGGTGATACTTCAGAGCGACTTTCGTGCTGAGCTTCCGGCGGATCTGTTCCTCGACCCGCTGAAGATGAGGATCCCTCTCACGGGAAGACGCCCCAGATTCTGAGCTCGATTGGCCCTCTTTCTGTGGTGCAGTGCCTGGATGGATTAACCCCTCGGTTTCTCGAACGGACAGTCCTTCCTTGACGACTTTTTTGGCGATCCGAGTTTTTTGCGCATCGTCTGAAAGTCCGAGAATGACCTTGGCGTGCCCGACCGAGAGTTGTCCTTCCTTCAGCAGTGTTTGAATCGCTGGAGGAAGTTTCAGAAGCCGGAGGGCATTGGCCACGGCGGTGCGGCTCTTGCCGACCTTCTGTGCTGCTTCGTCCTGACGGAGATTGAATTGATCGATCAACTGCTGGTAGCCGTTGGCTTCCTCGATCGGATTGAGATTTTCTCGTTGAAGATTCTCGACTAGGGCCAGCTCAATCACTTCTCGGTCGTCGGCCTCTCGGATCACAACGGGCACTTCGGTGAGTGCCGCGATTTGGGCGGCTCGCCAGCGCCGCTCCCCCGCAATCAGTTCGTAGCCCTCTGCCGAGGTTCGAACGACAAGGGGCTGGACGATGCCCTGCGACTTGATGGAAGACGCGAGCTCCTTCAGAGACCCCTCGTCAAAGTCACGGCGAGGTTGGAAGGCACATGGCTTAATCTGGTCCATGGGAAGGGAGACGGCCCCTCCGGGAGGAGACGAGGGGTCCCCACTCTCTCGAGGCCACGGGGAGCCGCTACTCGCTCGCGGATTGGAATCCTCTGGAGCGGCCTGCGTGTTCCCGCTCAGCAGTGCGCTCAAACCCCGTCCAAGGGGTGACTTTGCCATGGCCGCAGCTTGTTTAAAGCGACTCGAGATGTCAAAATCAAAGCGGTGAGGCTTGATGGGGAATCAAGGAACGGCGTGGCGGATAAAAGGAAAAGGAAGAGGAAGAGGATTGAGTCATAAGAACCCAATCATTGCCCAACGGATTGCTGGATTTGAGGGCCGAGCATGGGATCCCCACTATTTGGGCTATTTCGACTGTTTTAATCAGGGACGATACTATGAGGCCCATGATGTGCTCGAGGCCATATGGCTGCCGAGTCGAAAGGGGCCAAAGGACCACTTTTACAAGGGAATGATTCAATTGGCCGGAGCCTTTGTCCACTTCCAGAAATCGCGAATGCGACCGGCGGGGGCCCTGCTCCGATTAGCGCGAGAGAATCTGATCCGGTATGCGCCTCACTACGATGGGGTGGTGGTGGCGGATATTC
>MDTE01078916.1_pt1 | contig 10403 bp, 14 predicted proteins | sample 811231 | NCBI WGS metagenome assembly MDTE01 (sample SAMN05326651, study PRJNA326480) | marine metagenome | isolation source: seawater | place: Indian Ocean: Red Sea | collected 2010 | reverse complement strand
TAGATGAACATTTTGTAAAAATTTCACGTCCATTAAACAAATACGTGCATATTTCTTCACTTGATAAACCAATAAAACTCCTACATGAAAAATTAATTGAATCACCATATGACATTTTAACAGAAAATAATATGCCTAGTATAATTACAATCTTAGATTCTGTGAAGTCAGCAATTTCCTCAGGTTCAATATCTGTAAAAGACACTGAGAAGTCTATTGAACAGATATCTAACGTTAAACAAATTTTACCAAATCTCATAAACGAAAAGGAAAATTTTTTCAAAAATAAATCAGTATATTTAGAAAACCTCAAAAAATTTGATTCTGATAGCCTTCAGTTATGTAAGGATTCTTTAGAAAAATCTGAGAATGAAATTTCTATTATTAAATCCAAACAAGATTCACTAGTAAAACAGATTGAGGAGAATGAGAAACGGGTGTATGATATTTTTCATACTCTTGAAGTTAATCTCAAAAGTGCATCATCAATCTCCTATAAAATAATTCCAGAGTGACCATGCTTTTCAAACAAAAAAAATCAGAGCGGAAAGTAATAATAAAAAATGATGTGAGAGATGGAATTATCTCGTATAGTAAGATAAATCACCCAAATTCGATGATTTTGATAGTAAGAGGAAAATCAAAAAACTCAATTATGGAAATTGATGGTCTTGTCATACCACCTTTTGATCATATAGGCCACACCTTTGCAGGATTCCCTGCTTCATTTCTTCCATTAGATCTAAGCTATATTGGGATTGTTCGTTCACACCCAACTGGCTCAGAAAAGCCATCAATTGATGAATTGAACAATTTTTTTGGCCTTGTTTCATTAACTGTAAAATCACCATATAATGATACTGACATATTTGCATGGGATAGTAATGGAAATCAATTACCACTTACTTTTTCTGAATAGTAATTAACTGTGGATGATTTTTAAAAAAACCTTATATTCTTTTTAAAGTAAAAAGAAGTATCTTGATAAACTACAAATCATATTTGATATTTTTGTTTGCATCACTAGCTGTTAGTATTGGTCTTCAGATGGTTTTACCTTTTCCATATGGACTAGGAGCAGCGTTAGCATTGTTTATTGCATTTCCATTAATTCTTAGAAGAAGAATGATGAATAGAATGCGTGGTGGTTATGGCGGAGGCAGTGGCTCTGGCTCTGGTTTTGGAGGGGGTTTATTTGGTCAAAACTCTGAAAATTCATCAAAGATAAAATATGAATGTCTTGTATGTCATAAGATCTATAATTCCAGAGAATGTCCACGTTGTGGATCTTCAATGAAACGTGCAATGTTTTAAGCAATCACATGTCTACAACAGAATTATCATTAGATATTATCAGAAAGAAAGTTTTTTTCCATAATTCAATAGATGTATGGATATCAGCATGTGAAGAAAAAAATTTAGATTGGTTTGACACGGAACAATATAAAAAATTCATTTCATATTTACTCGAAAATAATCTACATTTGAAAGCATTCAATCTTTGTTCACATGAAGCAGGTGCAACTGAAGAAAAAAAGACAAAATTTGCTGATATTCTGGCTGAAACAAAAAACACTGATCCAAATGCGGCAACTTACACTATAAAATTAAATGACAATACAATTGATGTCATTCGAAAATTTACTTTTAACCAATAATTATCGTTTTAATTTTGGATTTATTATTGTGTCAAGTGCATTTCCTATGAAGACAAACGCAAGACCCGTTATTGCAATTAATAGTCCTGGTGGCATAATCCACCACCAGAATCCTTGCGCTGCAGCACCATATGTGTTTGCGTCATGAAGGATCTGCCCCCAAGTTGGAAATGATGGATCGCCTAAACCAAGAAAGCTTAATCCGGCTTCTGTAGTTATAGCTGCTGGAACAGAAATTGCAATACTAGCAAAAACATATGGTAGCATTTGTGGTATTATATGCTTAAAAATTATTTTCGAGTCTTTCTGACCCATAATTTTTGCGGCTTCTACATATTGGCGTGTTTTGATCTGTAATGACATACTTCTAGAAACTTTAGCAACACCAACCCAACTGAAAATCATCAAAAATCCTATCATCAGGAATATACTGTTACTTATGGTCACTGCTAATATGATCAAAAATGGCAGTGCTGGTAAAGCATAAATCACATCATTGAAGCGCATCATAACTTCATCTGTTTTCTTTCCTTTGAAACCCGAATAAACTCCATAAATTAATCCTGCAATAACTGAACCGATTGAAACAGATATCCCAATAAATAGTGCTAATGGTGTCCCATAGAGTAATCCAACTGCTAGGTCTCTTCGTAATTCATCTGTTCCCATTATTCCAAACGCTTTCCCACCAATAATTAGATTTGAATAAAGAAACACATTCTTAGTTTCTAGATTATATGTATTGATAATAAACACATAATCACCATTTAGAACACGTCTATCTGATTTTTCTGTAAAGATTAGTTCTGTTGACCCTAGGTTTTTAGTTTCAAATTCATACAAATTTGACTGGTGTTCAAGATTCTTCCTTAGTAAACTATCAGCAGAAAAAATAGTTTGTTTAAAAGTTGTCAAGTCAGATGAGTGAGGGAGTGGCATATGTAATAATTCTAGTTCCATTCCATCTGGTCTAATAACTGTCATCGTCAACAATGGTGAACCAACATATTCCAAGTCAAAGTTGTACATGAAGTCATTTGGAAATTTATCAAAATTATAATTAAACCTAAATTGCTGTGACGATATAAAAATCCCATCATACTCAGCACTAATATTTTCTGGTTCAAGAATTTTATGCTCTGGAATTTTTTCTAAAGAAAAAATATTAACCCAACTTGGTACAGAAGTTTTTGGATATGAAATCCATTTCTCTGGATTATTCCAATCTTGAAATTCTGATGAAGGGATTGAAATTAAAGCAAAAACTGAAACTATTATCAATGCTAATAGAATTAAAATTCCAGTTACACCAATCTTACTATGAAGAAATTCACGTTTAATATCAACAATTGAACTATCACTCAATTTTTACCTCTCACCCTAGGATCAAAATAACCATATAGTAAGTCAGCAACAAAAATACTGATTAGGAATAAAACAGTTAGGACGTATGTTGAACCAATAATTACAGGTAAGTCCATTACTCCTATTGCATCAAAATACAAACGTCCCATTCCTGGCCAATCAAATACAGCTTCAGTGATAATAGCACCACCTAATGAACCAGATAGACTTAATGCTAGAATAGTTACAATTGGTGGGGCAGCATTTTTCAATGCATGTTTGTAAATAATTTTTTTCTTACTTACTCCCATTATTCGTTTTGCAGTAATAAAATCTTCTTGCAAAATTCCTACCATGAAATTTCTTACTAAATATGCCCATGAACCAAATCCAATGAGAGAAATTGTGATTAATGGAAGTGCCATATGATACAGTAATGAAAGTACATATCCAGGATCATCAGGTTCAATCGTAGGTGTTGCTCTTGCAGGAAAAATTTGATAAACAAAGGCAAAAAGAAAAATCATCAGCATTCCAATCCACCAAACTGGAAAACTACTACTTACAATTGCAAATGTAGACGTGAACCTATCAGTTTTTGAACCAATTTTATTACTTGATGCAGCGCCAAGAAAAATTCCAAGGATTGAAATAATTATAGTTGCAGTCGTAAATAGTAAAACAGTTTTTGGTATTTTTTCTAGAAGTATATCGGCTACACTGGAAGAACCTGAATCACTTGTTAAAAAAGTTGCATTACCAAAATCTAGAATTAAAATTTTATACATCGTTAATCCAACACGCTGAGGTGAGTACCACGGGGTGTCTAACCCCAATGCTTTAACTCGCTCATCAATTTTTTGTTCAATAAATGCTTCAAATTCTTCAGGACTTGCAAAACTTTCTGCAATTGCAGGATTCTCAATAATTTCGGATCTTACCTGAAACATTACCCCTTGTTTCAGAATTGTATCCATGTTTGAACCAACTAATAAAACTGTCAAAAGTAATGTTATCATCAGTACAGCAAACATTGTAATTGCTCGTGTAGCAAGATATTTTTTCAGACCCAATATTCTAAAAGTGATAATTCAGTTTATAACTTATTTTCGTCATGAGTAAATGACTTAAAAATAACCACATCTACACCGATCGTAATGCAGGAATTTGCTAATCCTCACTCATTAAGAAATGGAATATTTGATTTACTGTCATCAATAAAATTAGCAACTGTGGAAAATGTTAAACTGTTAGATTACACTACTGAATTATTTAATAAGAATGGGTTATCTAGCGATTATTACGGGTATCATAACATTGATCATGAATTAGAGGTTACATATGTCACTTTGTTATCTGCAATTAACTTACTAAATGAAAAGAAAATTTCTTTAGATGACACAAAATATCTATTTGCTTCTGCATTATTACATGATTTTGATCCCTCCAAATCTGCTGACAAACCACATGAAAAAAATGTTATTCAGTTCATATCAAAGGATAAGACAATTCAAAATCTTTTAAAAAATGCAGAACTAGATCCTTTACTTATCTGTGCATTGATTTCAAGAACAGTCTATCCATGGTCTGGGGAGACAAAAATCATTACAGAACAACAAATGAAAAATTATTTCGATACATCATCTGTAACAAAGAATGATCCAGAACTACATCAACATTTTAGAATGTTAGGACACTTTCTTTCAGTGGCAGATCGTGTTGGTGGATATTCACTAGGTGATTTTAGAAAGGCCATGGATATGGCAAAGATGAATGCACATGCATCAGCATGGCATCCAGCATTAATTGTTCGAAGATCCGTCTCATTTTTTGAAGACATGTTAAATAACGAGTCAGATATGTGTGAATTACTTTTAAATGGTCTTCCAAAGCATATGCGAAAAAATTTTCTTGATAATATAACCAGTTTTATGAAATTACGTCAAGAAGAAATCCAAATTTACAATAAATTTACCTACGAAGGATTGACATTAGTTCCTTGTATTGAAAAAAGCTCTAATGAAGAATTGATTGATGCATTATTAGAAATTTATAGAGAACTACCAAAACCACTTCAATTTACAAGAGAAGATTTTGTTGATTCAGTTCATGATGAGCAGACAATTCTAAACACATTAAGAATTGGAGAATCGAAAGGTCCAATTATTGGATTTGCAAAGGGCGGACCGTTGGAATCATATAATTTCCAATCTGAAATTAATGATAAAAATTATGGAAAGAATAATACCATATTTTTGGAACCTATTGCAATAAAAAATGGTTATTGGGGGTTTCATGGTGGTCGTGAAATACGTCAATTATTTATGATGCAGGTTCACTCCAAGGGATATAAATTCATGACCAGTTTTGCAATGAGAGAGGTAATTCAACACAGAATAAAAAATGAAAAAACTATTGAATTTGTGAAGAAATTTGATCCCGAAAAATGGGATTATTACAGAGTTACAACCTAAGATTATCTATTAGTGTCTAATATAGAATGTGTGAGTTCGATTGATGAATTAGTTGAATCTGGAAAAAAATTCCTTGATGAAGGGAAATTCACTGATGCATTAGGTTGTTTTGAACAGTTACTATTGTCTGATCCAACAAATCCAAACTTATTGAATCTAAAAGGTGCTGCATTACGTAGCCTTGGCAGATACGATGAAGCTCTAGAGTGTTATAATAAATCACTTGAATTAGATCCACGTGATAAGGCGTCATCATGAAAGTATTAAACATCCCAACCCATATAATTTAGATAAAATAATCTGTAGTGATGAAAAAATTATTGAACGATATGTTAGAGAATGCAGCTGATTTGTGTGATCAAGAAGAATTTTCTGAGGCAATAAAGATCTATGACAAAATTTTGGATGCAGAGCCAGAAAATATAGGAGCACTAATTGATAAGGCAGTCACTCTCCAAAGAGTTGGAGATAACAAAAAATCATTAGAATTATTTGATCAAGCATTACTAATTACTCCAAAAAATATTGATGCATTAATTGGGAAGGGTTCTCTGCTACATGCATTAGAAAGATATGATGATGCTATCGTTCTATACGATAAAGCACTCAAAATAAATAAAAAATTTGCATTAACATACGCATACAAAGGATTGACATTAGGAGAAAAAGGGAAGCTTAAAGATGCAGTGAAACATTTCAAGAAAGCACTTTCTATTGATAAAGATCTAGAATTGGCAAGTATTAGTAAAGAAACAGTACTGAAACTATTAGATTCTAAAAAAACTAAAAAATAGAAACGTCTCCAGGAGCAGGTTCACGCTTCTGTTGGTTTTCATGGAATTCAAAAAAATCTTTATGAACTGTTTTGTGATGTTTTTCTAAATCCTCCATAGTTTCAAACATATTATGGCACAAAAAACACTTTGGCTTATCTTCATCAACTAAAGGCAGTACCATATCATCTGTAAATTGTCATGTTTTATATTTTGATCAAAAGTATACATATTATGTTAGAGAATATGATTGGAAAATCCACTGCAATTGACCGTGCCATGGCAGGAAAGGAGCTTACATTTGATGACGGAATGGAATTAATGAACTATGATAATATTCACATGCTTGGTGCAACTGCCGAGATTTCAAGGAAAAAATTAGTTGGAAACGATGTGACATTTACAGCATCGTATTACATGAATTACACAAATGTGTGTGCGGCAAGCTGTCAGATGTGTGCTTTCTATAGAAAGGGCGATGAGGATGATGCATATACACTAACTCCAGAACAGATTGAGCAACGTGTATCATCTGCAGAACAATTAGGTGCAACTGAGGTACATATTGTTGGTGGGTTCCATCCTGATTTACCATTAGATTATTACGAAGAAATGATGAAAGTAATAAAAGAAAAACATCAGAATTTAACAATTAAAGCATTTACAGCCGCAGAGATTTTTTATTTATCCAAACTGACAAAAAATTCAATAAAAGAAATTCTTAGCAGACTGAAAGATGCAGGACTTGATTCAATGCCGGGCGGTGGTGCTGAATTGTTTCACCCTGACATAAGAGGTAAAATTGTTAGAGGTAAATGTACTGGTCAGGAATGGCTGGACACAATCGAACAAGCACATAATCTTGGAATAAAAAGTAATGCAACTATGTTGTATGGGCATATAGAAAAACCTGAACATGTAGTTGATCATTTAATAAAAATTCGTGAGTTGCAAAAAAGAACCAACGGGTTTCTTACGTTCATACCTCTGAAATTTAGTCTTGATAACACAGAATTAGAAAATGAACACCAAGTTACGCAAGAATGTTCATCTTTATATGATCTAAAAATAATTGCGTTATCACGTATTATGCTTGCCGGTGTTTTGAACAACATTTCTGTTTATTGGGTTGCATATGGGAAAAAACTAGCACAAGTTGCATTGTGTAACGGCGGAAATGATCTAGTTGGCACTGCATTCTCTGAAGAAATTTATCGCGCCGCTGGCAAACCAACAAATTCATCATTAGTTGAATTATCTAACTTGGTAAAAGAAATCAATAGGAATCCAATTCAAAGAAATACATTTTTTGATAACATTCAGCATTTCAAGTAGCTGGTTTTTTCTCTGTTTTCTTAGCCCCACCTTTTTTCTTTCTTCTTGCACCAAAACTTATCAGAACAAGCAGGAATCCAACACCAATCAAAATTCCAGCAAGAGTTTTGTAATCAGTGTTTTGTTGCTCTTCCATCAGAAATTCTAGTTGTTCTTCGGCTGTCATACCGCCCTGACCTATGGGTGTGGCTTCGCCAAGAATAGCTGATAATGCAATGCCTACAGCAATCATTGCCACCCCACCAGTAAGAATTTTCTTATCAACTAGCATGTACAATGATTAGTTATCTGCATAATTTAAGAAAAGCGAAACTAGCACATTTAAAAAACAAAAAATATCAGACATCATATGTCAGAGTTACCACATTTTTCAAGTAGGGCATTTTTAGCACCAATGGCTGGTGTGAGTGATCCTGCATTACGGTTAATCTGTAAAAATATGGGTGCAGGTCTTGTTATTACAGAATTAACCAGTATACACGCAATTGTTGCCAAAGAGAAGCAATTAAAAACTCAAATGAAGAATATTACAGACTTTTTGGAATTTTCTGAAAAAGAGCGCCCATTATCAGTACAATTGTTTGGTTCTGATCTTATTGCACTGGAAAAGGCAACAAGAATTGTAGAGCCATTCTTTGACATGATTGATTACAATATGGGATGTCCCGCACCACATATAACAAAGCAAATGGCAGGTGGTGCACTTTTACAAAATTCTGATTTAACACGTAGTATTTTTCGAACAATGGTAAATTCAACAACCAGACCTGTGTCGCTAAAAATGCGTATAGGCGTTTCTGATTCCAACAAGTTACTGTTTAAAGAAATTGCAAAAATTGCGGAGCAAGAGGGAATCAAAATGATTACACTACATCCTAGGACTGTCTCACAGGGATATTCTGGTCATTCTGACTGGAGTATGATAAAAAAATTGAAAGAAACCGTCGATGTTCCAGTTGTTGGAAATGGTGATATCACAACTCCTGAAACTGCCAAAAGTATGATTGAACAAACTGGATGTGACTATGTTATGATAGGCAGAGGCGCAATGGGAAATCCATTTATCTTTGAACAAATTAACGATTATCTCAAATATGGTGTCTACAAAAATTATAACTTCTCTAATAGATTAGAAGCATTTCTGAACTATGTTGATGCAACATCAGAATACAAAATAAAATTTGTAAACATAAAAGAACAGGCGATTCGGTTTACAAAAGGAACAGTTGGTGGAAGTATTTTACGAAAAAGATTGACAGCCACAAAAGATATTGACGAATTGAAAAGAATTTTAATTCAAACAGTTTCAGCCTAAAGGCTCTGAGATATTAATTTCAAATTTAGGGACAAGTTCTTTTTCACGTGCCATTTCAAACATTTTTCGAATTGATTTTTCACCATTGTCACCCATATTTACTGTAACAGGGTTTACGTACATCTTAACAAATTTCTCAATTAATTCTTCTGACTTTCCTCTACTATACTGCATTGCATATTCTAATGCATCTTTATCATGCTCTAATGCAAATTCTATTGAGTTTTTTAGATATATGTCAAATTTTTTGATTATTTCCTTGTCAAATTTGTTGCTCATTACGTTAATTCCAAGAGGAACAGGCAATCCACCCGTTTCTTTATTCCACCATTCGCCAACATCAAGTATTTTCATAATTCCCTCCTGTTCAAATGATAACTGTGTTTCATGAATAACCAAACCTACATCAACCTGACCGGTTTTAACTGCATTTGGTATTTCACTGAAATTCATTTCTACATAATCAAATTTTCCAATCATCAACTGCAGTAACAAAAATGCAGAAGTCATTTTTCCTGGTATAGCAATCTTGGATTTTTTTATTTCGTCTATTGTCATCTGTTTTGTCGCAGTGACAATTGGACCATAGCCTATACCAAAACTTCCTCCACTTCTAAGGATGGTGTAATCTGGAATGTACGCACATGCATGAACCGAAACTGCTGTGACGTCAAGCTCAGGGTTCTTTGCTCTGGAATTCAGATCTTCTATGTCACCAATAACATGTTTTACAACAAAATCATCAGATTTTATCTTACCAGTAAGCATAGCATAAAACATGAACGCATCATCTGAATCAGGTGTATGTCCAACAGAAATTTCCACAATTTATGACTAAAATTTGGTAATAAATAACATTAGAATCAGCAACCAACGGTTGTTTAGTACAAAAAGCTTTTCAAACTGTTAAAAGATATTAGAATATGATATGTGCTAACTGTGGAAATCATAAGCATTACGAGTGTATAGATTGTCAGAATAATCATACAACCGAATTATGTGACTGTGATTGCCACCAAACTGAACACCAGCATGAACAATAACTATATTATAAAAATGACCATTTTGATTTTTGTATGAATACTGATTCACATACTGACGATGAGATAAAGGATATTCTAAAAATGAAAAAAATTGCCGTAATTGGAATGTCAAAATATAATGAAAAGGCAGCACACTTTGTTCCAAAATATTTACTTGAAAATGGTTACGAAATTACTCCTGTAAATCCTACAACTGAGGAAATTCTTGATAAAAAATGCTATGCGGATGTAACTCAAATTCCATATCAAGTAGACATTGTAGATATATTCAGACCATCTGATGATGTACTTTCCGTAATTAATGGTGTGATAAAGAAAAAACCCAAAGTAATGTGGTTGCAAGAAGGAATTCATAATGATCATGCCGAAGATCTAGCAAGAAATGCAGGAATTGATGTTGTTTATAATAGATGTATGTTAGCTGAACATCAAAGACTGATGTAAAATGACCTCATTCAAAT
>MDTE01177790.1_pt1 | contig 10404 bp, 3 predicted proteins | sample 811231 | NCBI WGS metagenome assembly MDTE01 (sample SAMN05326651, study PRJNA326480) | marine metagenome | isolation source: seawater | place: Indian Ocean: Red Sea | collected 2010 | reverse complement strand
TTGACGACAGTCCAAGGCGATGCGGATCGAGGACGAATTCTGTACCAACAATGCGCCACCTGCCACGGGGTACAGGCAAAGGGGAAAAAAGAAGTGAAGGCACCCGGTCTGCGCGTACAGGAAGATTGGTTTCTTCTAGACCAACTAAGAAAGTACAAACTGGGACTGCGCGGAACCCACTCCGAAGATACATTCGGAAGGGTCATGTCCGAGGCCGTAAAACAATGGAAGGACGAGGACCTAAAGGATGTGGTTGTGTACCTGAACGGATTGCCTGCCTCAATGGACTAGAACATCGCTCATGGCTGACTTGAATTGGCGGAACATGAGGCCGAACAAAACCAGCACCGGCAGCAGGGTGAACATGGATGCCGCCATCACCACGGACTGAGGCACACGATGACTTGGGTCGTTCAGCATCGTCAAGGCTAGGGGCAAGGTACGCTTTTCATCGTCCAAAAGCAGGAGTGGGAGCAGGTGTTCGTGCCATGCCAGGACAAAGTGAAGAATTCCATAAGTCAGCAATGCAGGAACGACCATCGAGCACACGGTCATGAATGTGCGGATTTCCGTAGCTCCTTCGACCCGTGAAGCGTCGATGTACTCACTGGGAATTTTCTTGAAAATCTGAACAAAGAAAAGCAGGCCCAGACCGCTGACCATACCGGGGAGAATCACGGCCAAATATCCGCCACGCAAACTCAAGTATTCCAACCACTGAAAAATGGGGATGGATATCACCTGCCTTGGCAGGACGATTACTGCTACGGAAATCAAAAATATCAGGGCCCTTCCTCGAAATCGTTTTCGTGCGATATAATATCCGGATAATGCCGTAATATAAACAGCACCGAAAGACTGCCCTACCGCGATTATTACTGAGCTGGTGAAGAATTTAAAAAACGGGACGTATTGGCCGGTATAAAGCACCCTGAATGATTCAAAACTGAAAGCATCTGGAAAGAGCTTTGTCGGATCATAGATTTCCTGATTAGCCTTGGAGGTCGAGCACAGCATCCAAAGGTACGGATAGACGAACCAGAAAAGGAGAAACGCCATGATCAGAAATCCAATCCAGTCCAAGGGGTTTCGGGATGCCAATTTCTGCCTCATCAACGTCAGCGTTACGCACGGGTTAAGTTTGCGCCCTTTTCCGGACGCAAGACAAGCCAGCCGATCAACACCAGGAGCACAGGAGCAATGGTGAGACTTATCGCGGCCGCATCGGCAAAATTCCCCTTTCCAAATGCTGTGTGGTACACATGCGTGACCAGGAGCAGACCCGCGTTGTCCGTTCCACCGGAACCACCCAGCAGGCTGTAGGCTCCCGAAAACATGGAAAATGCATCGACGAATAAGAAAATTGTGGCGAAAATCAGGATGTGGCGAACCAATGGGAGGGTGATGCGAACAAGAATTCTCCAGTGCCCCATGCCCTCGATACGCGCCGCCTCCGCATAAGTTCTCGGAGTTGCATCCATTCCGCAGAGGATGAAAAAGGCAATGAAACCCGTCCATCGCCAGACGGATTGAAGCACCAGCGCAGGAAGTATGAAGTGAGGATCCTGAGTCCAGTTGATGGGCTCAAGACCGAATGGCTTGACCAGTAGGTTGTTGAGCATGCCCTGATCCCCATGAAAAAACAAAAGGAACAGGATGGCCAGAACCGATGGGGGCGTCAACCCAGGGAGGAGTAGGCAGAAGGTGAATATGGGTTGCAATTTCCGATGCGACTGACGAATCAAATGCGCTAGCACAAAACCCAAAGGGAGAATGAAAAGTATCGAAAATACACTGTACTTTGCCGTGTTTACCAAGGCCTTCTTGTAGGCGATGTCTGACAGGACAAATTTATAGTTCTCAAACCCAACGTATTCATAGACTGGATCCTTGTCGAAATCAAACGGATCCAAGGGCGTGTTGGAATGAAAGCTCATCTGTACGCCCCACGCCAGGGGGATGAGCCAAAACAAGCAGAAGCACAGGACAAATGGTCCTACAAACCAAAAAGCTGACCCCCTGCCCATCCCTCTAGACCCTCATCCAAATCCCTGATTTATTGATTTTGTATCATTTTGTTAAAAGCTAAGAATCTCCTGCACTTACCAAAAAATCTATCTTTTCTTTTCAATTAATTTTTTTAGTTCGATCAATCCATCCTTTGGGGTATTAATTTCGTACATAACGTTGGCAAATGTGTTTTCGCGGATCGTAAAAACGGCATTGGGGCGTCGGGGATGGGGCTGGACGGGTGGAATGTCCTTGGCTAGTTCGACAAGAAGTTGCCCCATGGGTTTCTTTCCAGTAAAGAAATTATGAGGCTTCAAAATACGCTCATCCTCAAAGGCAGGAAGATAAGCCGGAAAACTGTTGCCGTCTAGAAATCTTTTAGCATTCGCATCCTTGTTAGTAATCACAAATTTAATAAACTCCCAACACTCATCCGTGTACTTTGAGCCTTTGTAAATAAGTAGACCCTGTCCTGCGAATGAAGAAGTCCGGGGACCGGCCTTCCCATTTTCCTTCCACGCGGGCAGTGGCATGAATCCCCATTGCCCCTTCATGTGTGGGGTGAATTGCTGGATGAGGTCCAGGCCGTACCAGTCGGCCCCCGGGACGCAGAGGATTTCACCGGATTCGACATCACCGCTGAAGAAGACGGGATCGAAGATGGTACCCCGGTCTGGAAGGAGTGCGATTTCCTTCTTGGAGAGCCGTTGAATCCACGTGAGCGTATCGACGGCCTTATCGAAATCAGGGAGGAAGTTCCCCTTGGCGTCGAACAGGTCGGAACCCCGTTGGCGGAGGATGATTTCGAAGAAGGATGGGTCGAGGGCCATGAAGCGTTGTCCTTTTTGGGCGAGTTCGTTGCCGATGCGCTCGAAATCCTCCCACGTTTTCAGGTCTTCGGGGAGGATGTCATGCTCCTCGAACATGTCCTTCCTGTAATAGAGCATCATGGCACTGAGTGACTGCGGGAGCGCGTAGACACGATCCTTCCATGTGAAGACGGAGAGACGCTGGGGGTGGAGTGTCTTGTCGAGACCAGCTTTTTTGACGCGGTCTGTGAGGTCGACGAAGGGAGTGCCCTTCTCCCCAAGGAATGCGCCGTAGAAGATTTCGTCGAGCTGGACGATGTCGGGTCCGCCGGTGCGGGTCTTGATGGCGACGGTGAGCTTGTCTGGCATTTCGGCAAAGCCGTAGGCGGTGACGTTGGCCTCGAAGGACTTGTTGACCTCCTGACGAAAGAGTTCTGCCATACTTTCGTAGTAGGCCTTGTCCGTGTAGGAGCTGATCCAGATTTCCAGGGGCTTGGCGGGAAGCTGGATGGTGAGGAGTGCGAGGAGGACTGCGGCAAGTGCGGTTTTCATTGAATTTGAATAGAAACTGGAAAGATCAAATAGGGGCAGGGGATGTCAATTGGGAAAGATTGAGATGATGTAGCAATCTCCGTGCCCGCATTCCCCTCGGGATTTCTTCAAGAGACCCCAGAATGGCTTTCTGCTAATGCGCGTAATGGAGGACGCCGGGTCGGGTGCGAGCACCCCAGCCGAATAGACTGTACGACCTATGGGACTTATTCAACCCGTAGCGCAACACAGCCAGGGAACCCGTGCAGCATGGACGCAGCAGAGACCGCGTGAGAAGTTCTCACCAGATTCCGGGCAAAGCGCAGGCTGCCCTCTATACTTTAATAAATATGCGCTTGCGTGCGGGTGAACTTGTGATATTTTTACGAGTTCCTTGTTTCCAAGAATTGCGTCTGCAATCAGCCACCTACCGCCATGAGACCCTCAGCCCGACCGGTCCTAGCCCTAGCCTACCTGTGCTTGGCTACAGCCCACCTTCAGTCCACCCCTGTACCTGACGAAAATCTCGCCAACCTCATCAGGGAAAAGCTCTCCATTGCCGATGGGCAACCCATAACCATTGAGGCAATGGAAAACCTTACGAGTTTGAGTTATGGAAAGTGGAACAAGGCAAATAGCTCAAAAATTGCCAACCTAGAGGGTCTTCAACACGCAACCAACCTAACCTCGCTCAATCTATACAGGAACCTTGTCGCGGATCTCACACCGATTTCCGGCCTCAATAAGCTCAAGACCCTCAACCTCGGCCACAACTCAGTGACGGATATTTCCCCACTGCAAGGAATGGTTTCGCTGACCTCCCTCAACCTTGAAAACAACGCTATATCGGATTTATCGGCACTCGCCTCACTATCGGAACTCAACTACCTACATATTGCCGGAATTGCTGCAACTGACTCGACGCCCATTCATGGTTTAACCAAACTAAATGAACTAGTCCTCGGTCATCGTCATAATAATCGGCAGGGGCCATTTTCCGACATCTCCTTCGTTAGCAACTTCCCCGATCTAAAGAAGTTGCACATCGCAAGGAGCAACATTTCCGACATCACCCTTCTTTCCGACTTCCCCAGTCTTACCCACCTCGACATCAGCTACAACAGTATCTCCGACATTTCTCCCATTTCCAATGCCACAGGAATAACCCGTCTCTTTATCCATAAGAACAATATTTCCGACATCTCTATTGTCGCAGAAATGAGCGATTTGGATGAATTTAGCTACTCGAACAACCCCATCAACTCCCACCAGCCGGTTGCAGGTCTATCGAAATTAAGGAATGTATGGATGAGTGCAACCGGCGCAACGTCCATAGCCCACCTTTCCAACAAGCCGCTGCTCAGCAGCGTTGCGATAAGCAACAACGAAATCGAAGACCTTTCGCCCCTGGCGGCAGCACCCCTGCTCAAGTATCTGTACATCAAGTCGAACAAGATCACCGACCTCAGTCCCATTCAAAATGCCTCCCTACTCTATCGGCTAGAGGCTGAAAATAACCAGATATCCAGCATAGCTGTCCTCGCACAAAAATCGGACCTCTGGGAGCTTCGGGTGCAGAACAATCAAATCACGGATGCGTCTCCCCTTGCCTCATGTACAGGCCTAGGACGCTGCTGGATTGACAATAACAAACTCACCACACTCGGGGACTGGAGCCAGCTTAGCAAACTATATGATCTTCGCATCAACAACAACCAACTGGAGGACATTTCAACAGTCGGTAATCTCACGAAACTCACATACCTGAATGCCCAAAACAATCAGATTACCACAATTGGAGATTTCAGCGACTTGACCAAGCTTAACTCGCTGTACTTGAGCAACAATCTCATTTCAGATCTGGACTCCCTAGAGAACTCCATCGACATCAACTACCTGTATTTTAACGACAACAATGTGTCGCGTAGTGGTTTTCTGTCGGGGATGACCAAACTAATCAGGCTTCAAGGGAACAACAACTTGATTCACGATTTGGATTTCCTAGAGAACCTTGCCCAGATTGAGGAACTCCAATTGCGCAGCAACCGAATCCGGGGAGAGATTGCCCTGCCAGACAGCCTGGCAAAGGTTACCAAGTTCTTATTGGACAATAACTTCATCACCTCAATTAAGAACCTAGATGCTCTTTCCAGTATAGGAAATTCGACACATGATTTCTGGGTAAACGCCAATTATCTAGACAAAGAACCTGGCTCCACCTTGGCCACTTACGTCCAAGAAGCGAAGGACAAGGTGGATGGCCAAGAACCCCGCATTAGCTACGAACACCAGTATAGCCTGAATGGAGACCGGGACCAAGACGGACTGCCTGACGGGTGGGAAATCACCAACATGACCGACCCTGTTGTGTGGTATCCACATAAAGACCCGGATGGAGACATCTACACCAACCTCGAGGAGCATCAAGCTTCAACTGACCCGCAGGATGCGGAGAGTTTCCCGAAATACGCTCCCACCGCCATCCACCTTCCAGATTACCATTTGCCGGAAAACCAGGTGAATATCCAAGTCGGCCTCCTCTTCGCTGAGGACTATGACTCTGCTGGTGGATTTGAGGTGATCGATGGCAGTTTGACCTGGGACCAAGCCAGGGAGAACGCCCAGACCCAAGGTGGCTATCTGGCCACGGTCATCAATGACCTCCAGCAAAGGATGATACCAGCTACGATCTCAGCAGACAAAGAAGAATCATTCTACTGGTTAGGTGGAACCGACGAAGAGGAGGAAGGTACTTGGTTATGGATCACTGGAGAAGAGTTCGATTACCAAAGCTGGGCCAAAAATAATAATACGAGTGAGGTGGGTTGGCCGAATGATCAACCAAGTAACGCTCACGGATCAGAACACTACATTGAGCTTTCCAGAACTTTGGACGATGGAAAACGCTATTGGAATGATCGGGAAGTTTCACGCAAGCAAGGCTACATACTCGAAAAGAACCCCACCTTCGAACTGGCCTCCAGTCGAGGCAACGATAACAGCCAGTTCGAAATCCAGGGGAATGTATTGCGACTTACCAAGGCACAAGACTTCGAAGCCTCCAGCGAACCGCTCTCCGTCCGCGTCAAGGTGACCGACCGCCATGGTCTCACTTACGAACAAGATCTCTCGTTGTCCGTCTTCGACGTGAACGAGCCCACTACTGGGATCAACCTCTCCACCAACCAGACTCCCGAAGATCGTCCGGCCGGTAGCCTTGTCTCCATAATTCTACCGACGGATCCCGATCAGAGTGACACCTTCACCTTCACCCTGGCCGATGGCAGAGGTGACAAGGACAACGCCTCTTTCACGATTGAGGGCAACCAGCTCAGAAGCACCATCGTCCTTGATCGAGAGACTCAGGAAATCTACTCGGTTCGCATCCACTCCGTAGACGCTGCGGGGCATGAGGCAGAGGCTGAGTTTCTTATCGAGGCCCTAGACATGCCGGAGAACAACGCCCCTACCGAAATCAACCTGTCCAGTGAAGGACATTTGGAAAATCTGGCACCTGGCACAGAAGCCATTGTGCTCTGGGGGACCGATCCGGATGCCGAGATGTTCCGTGGCGGCATCGGAACTTTCAGCCTCGTTTATCAGAAAGGAGTGACCTTCCCAAAAGCCATCACACTTGCAGAACGGAAAAGCGGGCATCCCGCCGTAATTGGAAGCCAAGCGGAATGGGACCTCATGATCGAGCAGGTAGGACGCCAGAACCTCATTGGCAAAATTGCACTCCTGGGTGCATCCGACGAGGAAACAGAAGGTACATGGAGGTGGTCGACCGATGAACCATTTGCTTTTGAAAACTGGGGCAGCGGACAGCCGAGCAATTCTGGCAATGGCGAACACCACTTGGAAATCATTGGCATCAACGATTCCGGTGAGCCCGTTAACAGCTTGGACTGGAACGACGTCGATTCCGTTGCGAACCCCCGTTCCTACTACATTCTGGAACAACCCATGACCTACGAACTGGTCGAAGGCAGCGGGGACACCGACAACGCCAAGTATCGTCTGGCCGGGAATCGTCTTCTAGTCGCAGAGTCTTCAGATTTTGAGACCCAGAAAAACCACAACGTTCGTATCCGTGTGACCGATGTCGGAGGCTTATCCTATGAAACCAGTCTAAAGATTGCCATCGAGGATGGGCCCGACGCCCCAACCGGGATTCTACTCAGCAACAGCACGGTCGATGAAAACCTAAAGAAGGGAACGGTTGTCGGGAACCTTGCCGCGATCGATGAGGACACCGGTGAAAGACACACCTTTAAACTGGTTGATCCGGAAGAATCACAAGGAGCGGACACAGGAATAACCATCGCCTATGACAACGCCCTGTTCTCCATTTCAGGAACGAGCCTGAAGACCAACGGCATATTCGATTTTGAAAGCCAATCCGCCTACACCCTCCTGGTTGAAGTTGAAGATAAGGATGACCTCACTTGGCGACAGGAACTCAGCATCGGGGTCAACGACACCAACGACGCACCTACCGAAGCTACGCTCTCCCCTCTCCTCGTTTCCGAAAACCTACCAAAGGGGACAGAAGTCGGAACCTTTATGGCAACCGACCCGGATGCAGGCGACAGCCACACCTTCAAACTGCAGGGCGGGGTGGACAAATCATTGTTCAAGGTGTCAGGCGACAAGCTGCTGACAAATGCTGTACTGGACTTGGAAACCAAGGCGGAGCTAGAAGTCATCGTACGGGTTAGCGATGCCAAGAAAGCGTACATTGACGTTCCCTTCACGATACAGGTATCCAATGCCAATGACGCCCCCACGGACATCTTTCTGGACAATGCTACCGCCGTTGAAAACTCCGGCACCGGCACGAAGGTTGGCATTCTATCAGCCTCGGATCCGGACAATGCCTCAGCAGGAATTCCGCTAGCTTCCGACCTCGTCCTCTGGTTGCCCTTCAACGATGGGGCAGTCATCGATCTTTCGCCTGCCGCCAATGCAACCCACCTACATGGTGAACCTGCATCCGTACCAGACCGCTTTGGCAATCCCGACTCTGCCCTATCTTTTGATGCAGTCGAGGCTTGGATCGAAGCCAACTCCGTAGCCGAAGATCTTACAGAAGGCGCATCCTTCTCCTATTGGATGAAGACCACGAACCTCAGCAGAGAAGCCATTTTCAGCATCAACAAACCTGTTGAGAGCCAAGCGGAAGAAAATGTTCTGATTTCCTTCGTCGAACCCCTCACCGGAGGTAACAATGCCAGTATCCGCATCCGCTACAACACGGGCGACCAAATTGCACAGACGCCGATTTCCGATGGGCAATGGCACCACGTGGTCTACAGTATCGATGACCAGGATGGTGAACTTTATCTGGATGGAGAACTGCACCTCAACGTCGACAGCTCCGTACTCTTCAACCCAGACAACCAGATCTCGATTGGAATGGAGCTAGACCGAGGTGATGATTCCAAGGTCACCGAGCAAAGTAATTTCTTCAACGGAATCGTTGACGACTTACGCGTCTACAACCGCAAGATCACGGGAGAAGAAGCCCAAAGGCTACACCAACTGGAGAAGGTATCCACATCCGTCGACTATCCAGTCTTCACCTTGGTGGAAGGCCGGGATGACGATGATAACGCCCTCTTCAAGATCAATGGTAACGAACTCCAGTTTGCCCAGACGCTCGATTTTGAGCAGGAGGATGAGTACAGCGTCCGGATACGCGCAACTGATGCCGGGGGACTCACCGTTGAAAAGGGATTCGACATACTACTGACCAATCAACCGGAGGCTCCTATCGGCATCACCCTCGACAACACCGCCATTGAAGAAAACCTCAAAAAAGGAACCGAGGTGGGCACGCTGTCAGCAATTGACCAGGACGGAGGCGAAAAACACACTTTCAAGCTGGTTGACCGCCAAGACGGCGCAGCCACCGACAATGCACTCTTTGCCATCTCTGGGACCACTCTAAAGACCGCCACCCCCTTCGACTTCGAAGAAAGGAACAGCTACAGCCTGAATATTCAGGTGACCGACCGGGCAAAATTGACCTACACTCAGGAAGTCTCCGTAGAAGTCACGGATGCCAATGATGCGCCAACAGCCGCGGAACTCTCGCCTGCAGTCATTGCAGAAAACCTGCCAAAGGGCCTAGAGGTTGGTACATTCAGCGTCACCGACCCAGATGCGGGCGACACACACACCTTCAAGCTACAGGGAGGAGATGACAAGTCTCTCTTCAAGGTCAGTGGAAACAAGATTCTCACCAACGCAACCCTCGATCACGAAGCCAAGTCAGAGCTAGAGGTCATTGTACGGGTCAGTGATGCCAAGAAGGCCTACATCGATGTACCCTTCACAATCTCGGTATTAGACGCCAACGATGCGCCCACCGGTCTCCTAATTGACAATCTTACCATTGTCGAAAACAACGATCCAAGAGGCGTGGTCGGCATCTTCACCCCGATCGATCCAGATGGCATTATCGATGGTTCGGAAATGGATGCCATCAAGTCCTTCATGACCTTTGGAGGATCCTCCTTTGACGTCATCACCTCAGTTGCCTCCAACGCAGACGGGGACATCTTCCTTTCGGGAAATTACACCGGCACGATTGATATTGATTTAGGAGATACCGGACTAGCTGGTTCCGGCAACCAACATCAATTCGTTCTAGGGTTGAATTCACAACTCGCTGTCGATTGGGCGCACGGCTTTATCAACGGACATTCTAGCAACGGTGTCGATCATCAACGCCAGAGCATTACCACCACTTCGTCTGGGAATCTTGCACTGGCACACTATTTCAAGCAGGAGATCGAAATTGATGGGGAAACCCATACATCAAAAGGGGCCTCTGATACACTCGTGGCCAGATTCACAAAAGAAGGAACCCTCAAATGGTCCGAATCCTTTGGCGGCCCGCAGGAAGACTGGGGCACCCTTGTAGCCACAGACTCCAACGATAACATTTACGTTGCCGGGAACACCAACCGCACTTTCTACATCGACAGTACTGAAATACCAAATATCGGCTCCTCCAGTATCTTCCTCATCAAATATGGCTCCGAAG
>MDTE01115061.1_pt1 | contig 10404 bp, 2 predicted proteins | sample 811231 | NCBI WGS metagenome assembly MDTE01 (sample SAMN05326651, study PRJNA326480) | marine metagenome | isolation source: seawater | place: Indian Ocean: Red Sea | collected 2010 | reverse complement strand
CAACCTCGAAGAGGACGGCATAATACTCGAGTGGGATTCAGACTCGACAACATCACCTCATCAAACTAGGAATGACACCCCGCATCCCCAAGAAACACCATCTCCTCAACATTTTACAACACCATCTCCTCGAAATTTTACAACACCATCTCCTCTAACCAGCAGACACCCGCCTATTGTTAATAGGGGTAGAAGAGGGAGTACAGTTGATTCTGATGAAATAGTCGGTACTTCATTATTTAATACAGACGTTCCACCAATTCCTCCATCAATTCCTAATATTAATGATAATACATCGGATGTTCCGTTTTTAGGAATTCCAGCACCACCTGCAGTGGCGAGTTCAGCAATAGGAGTAATTAATGTTGATGATACAGGTATGATTATGCCTGCGGAAGAAGATGAATATGAAGAAGCACCTATTACACCGATTAATACACCACCACGTGGAATTAATAGACCTTCACCAATGCATTCACCTACTGGTACGCGTGCAAATATTATGCCACCTATAAATAATAATACATTCATTGGCTTTTATGGAAAAATATTTGAAAATAATACTACAGAGGATTATATCAGAATAAATCACATAGAAAACGAAACACCAATTGCAACTCATCTAAATAAATATAACTGGTTCGAAAACCCAGATGAAGAATTCGCCAGGCAGAATTATTGGATTCGCAGTGGTTTTCAATTTTCAGGATGTGGTAAGAGAATACTTTTTTATTCCTATAATAGTCAATACATTCATGATATTGATACACCACTGTACGATCGTATAGGTAGTGAAATAGCATCTAATTGGATTTATGATAGTAATATGATAGATACTTCTGGTAACTTAAAGAAAGAATTTGTATTAACAAAATCAATTTATGGAAAAGATCACAAAGGAAATAATATAATAGCTTCGCACTATTATGATACTAAAAACAACAAAAATCTATTATATATTACAGAAGAGATTTCTATAACTATCCGCTCTATTCCACAAAGAAGAATGGAACAGATTGAACCGGTCTATCAAATCCCCGATAATTTATTTCCTCATCCTACTAACATCGCTTGGGGACAACCACCAAGAATAGTAACAGATATTATGTTTTCAAATCAGCCAACTTTGTCATCTACCCACCGACGGGCCGCAAAATTTTTAAAGTTGCTTGTATCTTGGGACAATGGTGATATAATTATATATCGTTGTGATGGGATAGACAGCACTGCCCAGGATCACCAATTCACTATAATTTCTAGTTTAATTGGTAGGGATTCATTTCAAAACTTCGGTGGCTTGGTTAATGGTGGATTTAGTTTTAATAATAATTGGGTTGTTACTAAAGGAGTAATAGACCAAGGCCAGCAACCCGATATAATTGTTGTTAGAGTTTGGAAATGTTACCCAGACGGAACAAATCCTCTTAACGTAAGAAACCCGGTTACAGGCGATGGAACTATGATCAGCTGGGATGATAATTGGTATAATAATTGGGAAATTAGATGGTTAAATGATACTTCTGTCCCAACATCACCAAAAACAGTAAAGAATTTTGGTGATGTTTCATTTTCTCCACGTGATGAAAACATATTATTAATTAGCTCAGCAAAATCCGGTACAAGCGGATTATCACCTTCCGTTTATCTAGTAAGAACACCACATCTTGAACGAGAAGAAATGCCCGAAAGACCGACTGGTCAACGCTTTGTATCGTTAACAGGTCCAGAATACTTATGGAAACATAATCCGACGGTACTTACTACTGATTATGAAATACATGGAGCAAAATTTTCTTCAGATGGTGAATCTTTTTTTGTAATTTGTAATTCAGCTAGAGGGTTTTCGGTTGATATATATGATTTACCTATTATATCACGAGCGGTACATGGCAATTCGATCTTAGAAGATGTCAGAAATATTAATTCAGAACTCCGTCCAATATTTCGTAAACATTATGTTTTATTACATTATAACAGAATTCATGATATTCAGCTAAGACCACCTGTGGCCGGAGGCCGGACGAGGCAAGATGCACATCATCGTAGAGAAAGAACTGGATTTAACTCGCCAGTTCCTTCTCCAGATAGATATCGTTCTATACAAAAACCAAGAATATTACATCACCAAGATGCAATAGAACCAACACATTTTTTTAATATACATAAAAATATTAGAGAAAATGATGTTTTACAAATACCTTCAATAAATTTTGATACTTTACTAAGACCTATTATTTTCGAAACTATTGGCGATCCTGGTATTAGAAAGGAACATTTAGAAACTATTAAATCTTTAGTAAGATTTTCTAATAAATTTGGAGGAATAATATGCGGCGATTTCGCTTTATACATTGCCGAAATGTCAATGGGAATTCTTGGGCGCTCCTGGACGCCAGAACCCAAGAAGCGCAGAACACTTCGTACACGTCCATCGAATATACAAATAATGTTTATGATACCAGAAAAGCTAGAACATGAATTCATGGTTTATGATACGAATATGCAAGATATTATAGATAGTTTCGTCAATTTTTTTGATAAAATTAAGCATCAATTTACTAGATATCAATCAGATGTACTGAGGAAACGTCGTTTAAAAAACGATTATTGGGATGATTGTGCTTATGCTCATATTAGTAATATTACAAATTTTGATTCGGAAAAATGTTTGTCTGCTTCTTTTGTAAGTAAACATCCTAATAAAGATGAAACATTGAACCTATTTATTAATACTGTAGAATTGATATTTATGTATAACCGATATGATTATTCTGATTTAATTCAGAATTTATACGAATGGAGAGCTTTGCATTGCTATTTAAAACAAAATAACAATGACCCGAAGGTGGCACCGGCCGAAACAAGCGTTCATTTTTTAAACATAGACGTTAAGAATGATATTAGAAAAGGTATATTGACATCTCATTCTAAAGAGATAACAACACCACAGCCAAGACTCCCGGAAGGCTGGCAGCCGAACCTGCCGAGGCTGCTCTCGGACATCGTGCCGATGCTCTCGGAGGAGCAGCGCCACGTGTTTATGGAATTTGTGAAGAACCTGAAGGAGAAGCGGAACGCGGGCGAGATCCCCTCCTTGTCTGAGGCGCTGATGGAGAAGGCACCATCAGTCGTCGGCGCGGACCTGTGGCAGCAGTGCATCGACATTCAGCGCAATGAGGCACTCGTGAAACCGGCGGCTTCGGTCATTCTCGAACCGCGTCACCCCTATAAACATTTTTTAAATAATATAGATAAATCTTTCGAATTGATATTTAAAGGGTATTCACCACTAGATGTTGATGATTTTATTAAACATCAAAAATTAGAGTTTTTTAAAAATATTAATAAAGGACATGAGAAATCACATCACCATATTAAAAGCATGAGATATAAAGTCGATAATTATGGAGAAATTTTAGAATTTGCTAAAAAACACAATCTTAATAAATATACTGAAACTATTGCAAATAATGCAAGTATGAACACTATGAATTACAATGCCGATGCGGGACCGTTAATACGCTGCACACACTCAATTAAGAATAGTGATTTGCAAATATTAGGAGAACCGTTCAAAATTAGATATTTTAAATATAAGAATAGTGAATATCATTACGGAATAAACATATGTAGAAATACAAATTGTAAAAAAATTGTAAGTAATCCAGATATAACATTCTGTGTAAAATGTGGTGAAGAATTTTTTCCGAACGAATTTAGGACCAATACAATGTTCTTGGATTTCCACATAGAAGTATTTCAAAAAATTTGGAATAAGAACGATAATAGACACTACTACGATAAGCTAAATAAATTAGAGAATATGATAGCCACAAATACAGAATATGGATTCGGACAGAAAGGAATTTTATTAAACAAAAAATTCTTTTTGGATGAATTAAATGAATTGATGTTACACACCGGCGATAAACCAACCAAACAATTCAAACATGACTATAAATTTTATGAAGGTTTAACAAGACATAATTTTGATACTCCCCCTCTAAAACTACAAGAAAAATTCGAAAATCGTCGAAAATTATTTGTCACTCATGGTAGTAGTGGAGATACAAATGCACCACTTTTGTTATATTTACTAAAAAAACGTACTATGACTAATGTTATAAACTCATTCATGGATACAACGGGTTATCGCGAACAATTTAATAAAGGCGAAGGAGAACGTATGATTAGCATATTTGAAAATCTCCTAGAAATCGAGACTACACCATGGGAGATTCAGAGTTTTAAAAATATGATAAATAAAATAAAAGCCCTCCAGTATGAAGGAATAATTCACGACAAAACCATGGAGATCTTGCAAAGAATACCCGCATTCACACGCCAGGCAAATATTCCAAACGTGTGGAAGAAGTTCGATATCTTAATGCATAAATCATATTTCAGAGGGAAATTCTGGGATATTATATCAGATTCCGGAGAACTACGTGTGGATCTGAATTATTTGGCCGACCAAGACGCCGAAACCATCGGAACAGTTCCAGTCAGTCCTTGGACGGACCAGGGTCAGACTTTTCCTATAAATACTAAAGTACAAGCTATGTGGATAGGGAAGTGGTACAACGCCATAATTTGGCGGTATCAGGGTCAAATACCGACTCAAGACAACTTCGATGGCGAACATTTATATGAAGTAAAGCTTTTTCCGCATCCGCGTGGAGCCAACTTTACTGGAGACGTTTTGGTGCGAAAAGAGTCTGAATTGCGTTATCCAGTGTATGAAGATGAAAATGTGTATGAAGAAGAAGAAGAAGAACATGGATATCCTGAAACAAAGGAAGAAGAAAAAGAAGAAGAAGAAGAATCTTCATCTTCTTCTTCTTCTTCTTCTTCTTCTTCTTCTTCTTCTTCATCTTCTTCTTCTTCTTCTTCTTCTTCTGAAGATGAAAACAGATACTCTGAAACAAAGGAAGAAACTGAATTATCTGAAACAAAGGAAGAAACTGAATTCTCTGAAACAAAGGAAGACCACGCCACCACAGCCATCTCGGACGAGCTTGCGAAGAGTATTTCAACACATAATCTTATAGTTGAATATTCAAATTTACTAAAAACTATAATAGGATTACATAGTAGGACAGTTGATACAACAGGCAAAATGATTACACACTTAAAAGCATGGTCATCTCCTGATAATATATGTCATACCAGTAAAGAATTAATTAATGCAAATAGAACTATTTCATTATGGCGTCAATTAGAAACATCCATGGTCAGTACACAATCAAGAAGCAATTTAGAAAATTTTAAATTAATTGGAGATCAAATATCAAATAATGGAATTTATTTATATTTAACTCAAGGCGGCTACAACGAAGCACAATTATTCCAACGAAGCCCATACATTACGTTGAGTAAGAACGTGGCATCATTTTGGCAAAATCAAGTGTCTGAATTGTACGCACCACATGCAGCGAATCTGTCAGATTTGACTAACGAGGAACGAAAGCTCCTCGAGCCTTGGCGGCCCGAACCAGTCAGTTATAATGATATTTTAGGAATGAGTAAATATCCAAGCCTACATCAGTTTGCATGTGCATGGGATAAAGGAACAATAGACATGTGGACTGACAACAGTGTCAGTTATTCCTGGAAAGTCCCTGACAAAAGTCGAGGTACTATTCGAACAGACCTCTTTTTCACTAAATATGATTTCGGAGTAGGTGCAGGTGAATCAGAAGAATCGAAAAGAGAAAGAGCTACAAGTCCTACTTTTGCAGCACATGGTGATATAATGGACCATGGTGGTCCAACAAAATCTTTTTTTGATAGTCTAGGTAAAGAATTTAAGAAAATATTAAAAGATGCACCACCCGTCAATTATTTAGACAACTATTTCTTTAGACACATACGTAATTATACACCAGAAAGAGAGGCGGAAATGCTGTATTTAAACGAAGAAAATAGAACGTTTTTCCAATTACCATTATGGAAAAGATTATTGTTCTTTATGATTCTAGCCAGTATTAACGATTGTAGTTCAATGTTATCTATAGATGATGAATTATTTAATTTAGTATTTTTAACAATAGGTGGAGAAAAAGTTAAAAAAAATGCATATGTACCATTCGTGAAAATAATTTATGCATCAGGATTATTTTGTAAACCGTATTGTACAAATAATAGAGAGCAAAATTTGAAAATATTATGCAGAATTATCAAAGATAATTCGGAATGTGATTATATTGAACAAGCAAATTATAATAAAATAGCAGAAGAAATGGGTATGGATAAATATGAAGATATTTTTAGTTCAGATATTAATTTCAATAGAGATGGGATATTAATTGATTTAATTCGCAATTTTACAAACAATATACATATAACGGATGATGAAATAAAAGGAACACCCGAAGCTGCCAAATATAAGAAGGAGTTTTTAAAAGGTGTTGTTGAAGACTTTCAGCTTTTTAGAATGGGATTATTGTCTCATTTAGAGTGGTTATCAAAAGACAACTACTTTGATGATGACATGTCAGCATACGAAAGGCGCATCGGCTTTCTCGAAGAACCGCGACATTTTGTTTGGAGAGGAAACGTATATACGGATATTCAATTTTATTTAAATGTTATTGCCTTTACAAAAACAATTGAATTGAATTCTGAATATAGTAGAAATGCAATTTTGGCAATGTTTCAAAGTTCTATCCGGAGAGAAGAGTTGCGTGCATTTAACGATATTGAATATGTACGCTCGATACATCGGCAGATCACCGAGCATTTCATTGAATATATACAAGAACTATCTATAACACCAGAAAAAAAACCTACTTTAGAAGATTTTATTACCTTTGCAACTGCAACAGTTGCACCACCACCTAATATGCATTTCGAAATTCACTATGATGGAATAATCAGAAAAACAAGTGATGGTCGAGAAATACGCTCCATGCCAACCTCACATAGTTGTTTTAATCAAATAATTATTCATTTACCTCTAGTTAATGGATATCCGGAAATACCAGATTATGATGTTTTTAAATCATTATTAGACGATTCAATATTGAGTTCAACTGAAAGTGAACAGTTCGACAGCTCGCCCGCGGCCGCCTCGGACCGGGCGAGCTCACCATTCGATGCGAGTATCATTGAAGCAGAATCAACGCAATTAGGCGGTAGTAAAAATTGGTTTTTAAATTTATTTGTATAATATAATGCTGCAAGAGCAAGATTATTCTAAAAAATTAATTGATTTGATTAAAAATGATGATACAGATTCAGTATTAGAATTAATAAAAACGAGTATTGATATAAAAGATATGTCACTTGATACTGCTCTGCATAGTGCTACAGAAATGGGTAACGTTTCTATAATAACTGCACTTATTGCAGCAGGTGCAAACGTAGAATCAATCGACGAATACGGTCAAAGACCAATACATATTGCAGCAGCGTCAGGTGACTTAGATGTGTTGAGTTTAATACTTAATTATGCTTATATTGATTCGAGAGAGGGGAATGGTATAGGAAGCAGGGGTAATACAGCTTTACATTATGCCGCCGCAGAAGACTCGTCGAACTTGACACAACTTCTCATAAATACAGGAGCTACAATTAATATTAAAAACAACTTTCAAGAAACTCCATTACATATTGCTGTTATGAATAATTCATTGAGAAATGTAATTAATTTATTAAAATATGCCGACGATAACTTAATTTACGAAGAAAATATAACTGGTTCAACTGCAATCGATATAGCGACAAATAAAGATATACTAAATTTATTAAACAGATATGTAAAGTCATTATCGATAGGTGTTATGTCACGTTCAACGATGAATCCTGATGTTGTTGGTGTTATTGGAACATTTATCGGAGGAGCGCGTCCAAAACATCGGATGCTCCGGAAAACGATTGATGAATTGTTGAATAATCAACATACCAAGAAAAAAAACACCAATCGTTCCAAACGGGTAGGGGGTGGTCAATTACCACCGTCAACACCACCCCGACATAGCCGGCAACTTACGCCCTGGACACCAGATTCAAATACTTCAAAAACAGTCAGTGTCAATAGCTCAATGCTAGAATCTCCAGACTGGAGAATGACAAATGATGACATGACTATTCCCGTTTATGACGATGACATGACTATTCCCGCTGATGACGGCGATGACATGACTATTCCCGTTGATGACGATGATACCAATTTCGACGACGAAGCTTTTTATAATAGCGCTAATTATTCTTATAAAGATAAACTCCTTTATTCGGTAAATACTGGAAATATAGACATGATGATAGAAATGATTGGAAATGGTGTATTAGACGCGGAGATGTATGTTTTATTAAGAAAATCCGCAGTAGAAAGAGGGTATATGAAAATTGTAGAATTATTAGATGAGGCTTATAAATATATATATAAATAAACGCTAGATAGTTTTATAAATATTCATATATGATTTACAGGTTTCAATATAATCTTTTATAATAAGCAACTCCGCTTTTTGGTATGTAAACGATATAGTACCTCCATATCTCTCTTTAATAGATTCAGGACTTCCAAAAAAACGAGAAAATTTATCATAATCATCTGAGATGTTTCGATTTTCAAATGAAACCCAAAACAAATGTATGGAATTATTTAAAAATGTTACTATTACTTCATTAAACTGCTCAATATCTATGAGCGGATTGATATCTGACTGGGTGTTAAGGATGTCGCTGCTTATCATAACCTTATTTACAGATTCTTTATCATAATGAAATTGTCCTGTTAAAAATGTTATTACATCCATAATGTTAGCAAATCCAGTGTTCTTTTCGTCAAATATATTAAAAAGCTTAGAATTAATATCTAATAATTGATTTCGTACTGAATTTTTTTCTATTGAATCCATTCTAAATATGGATATTGCATTTATTCATAAAACCCATAAATTAAAAAATAGAAGTAACATTATATTTTATTCAAACTTCATCTCTATTTAAAAGAGAAGGAAGATCATCAACTTCATCTCTATTTAAAAGAGGAGGAGGATCATCAACTTCATCTCTATTTAAAAGAGGAGGAAGATCATCAAATTCATCTTCTTCAGTCTCATTTGAATAAGGGATGGGTTGATCTTGTAGAGAATTTTCTACAGCTTTTATTATATCTGCCTTTTCTTGTTCAGATATATGTTCAGATGTTAATCCGATTTCGAGAGCTTGTTCATTAGATGCGTCATCGTTATCATCAGATGCGTCTCCTTCGAGTAAACGTTCGTTTTCTAATGCCTCTAACGCCTCCTTTGCAACCCTCTCAGCAACTATTCTATCTAACTTAGATACCAGGGCAGCTCGAGTCGCGGCTGCAGCATTAGCATTATCCATCTCTATCTGTGCTGCTATTAAATTAGAATGCACGATTGCCTTATTTACAGCGGCTTCAGCCTTTACTCTATCCAATTCAGCAATCATGGCATCTCTCACCGCTTCTGAAGCCAATGTCCTGTCTTCCAATGCCTTTTGTTCTTCGTCATCTTGTTCTATTTCTTTTCCGTTAATTTTATTAAGCCACTGTTTTGCACTATATGATTCGCCACTTCTAACATCTTTTATCGGAGCGCTTTCTCTGTCATGGCGCTTTTTTTCACTATTTTTCATTTTTAAAATAGCTTTTTCAAGTTTTTCTAAATATTTCTTTTTCGAGTTATTGATTTCATCTAAAGCATTGTCTACATCGTCATCACTATGAAAATCTGGTGTATTTTGTAATTTTTTTGATATTTCTTTCATTTGTTTTCCATATTTCAAATATGCTTTTGCTAATTTATATCTTTGATGTCCATCAATACTAGTTGTCATATCTCCCATAGCAACAGCATCGTAACTAGCAAAATTTAAATCTCTATATACATAGAGTAATGTTAACAAAAGATTACTAAGTTGGTGATTATGTATTGATAGTCTTGTTATTAAATATTCCGTAACTCCCTTTTCTATAAATTCTTTCCTTGTAAATAAATAATCTATAAAACAAATTATACTCATTGTATAAAATCTTGCTTTTTCAAAAAAAGCAAAATTGTTCTCTATTAAAGTAGCATTTTCACGAGTAGAGGTATTAGAAATATTAGCTATTATTTGTACTAATTCTAATATCATAACATGATACCAAAGTGGATTGCGGAAACCTTTTGGTAGGTCATCTACCATTAAATATTTTTGAAAATGTTTTTGTAATGGATTATCTTGTACAATATTTCTATATCTTTCCGCTATTATCATAAATTTGTCAGAATCGATAAGCAATGCTAAGCCCTCATATTTTAATAATCCGTAAAATCCCAATAATAATAAGTCCAATACGCTTAAACCCGTTTTTTCATTTTGATTAGATACAAATTTGTTAAATTCACCATTTTCAAAATCACTACGCATATTAAGAGGTAATAT
>MDTE01077057.1_pt1 | contig 10404 bp, 5 predicted proteins | sample 811231 | NCBI WGS metagenome assembly MDTE01 (sample SAMN05326651, study PRJNA326480) | marine metagenome | isolation source: seawater | place: Indian Ocean: Red Sea | collected 2010 | reverse complement strand
TTCAGAACGCCTTTGTCGCACGCTTTTACGTAATTTAGATGCGCCATTTCAGTCGTTAATCTTTGATCGACCTCTTCCTCTTGACGCTCTATAAGGTCGGTAATCGTTTCAAAAGCAAGATAAGGGTTTACTGCGTTTGCTCCGTATCCAAGCAAGAGACAAAGATGATGAACTTCGCGCATTTCACCAGTTTCTATTATCAAGCTCACTTGAGAACGCGACTTTTGCCTCACTAGATGATGATGAACGGCAGCTGTAGCTAAGAGGGCAGGTATGGGTGCATGACTTGCACTTGCTCCCCTGTCAGAAAGCACTAGCAGGTTCTTACCTTCCGTTATCGCCTGTGTCGAGAATGCGCGAATATTCTCAATAGCGGCCCTCAAACCGCTTCCACCTTCATCCACTGGATATACACAGGGGATTATCTGCGTTTTGAAGTTCTCTAGACCATCCTGACCACTGATTTCGCCATCAATATCCAATATATTCATAAGTTCGCTATTGAGAAGTACGGGATGATTTATAAATATCCGTCGAGCAGATTCGGGTGTAGGATTTAACAGATTTCTTTCAGGCCCTAACCAACCACAGGTAGATGTGACGATCTCTTCCCTGATTGCGTCTAGTGGCGGATTAGTTACTTGAGCAAATAACTGCTGGAAGTAATCATAGATAAGCCTAGGTCTGCTAGAAAGCACAGCTACAGGAGTATCTGTACCCATTGAACCAATTGCTTCTTTACCAAACTGGTACATCGGAGATAATAAGATTTTTATCTCTTCGTTTGTATAACCAAATAGTTTCTGTCGTGTGAGCAGGGTACTGTCTTCAGGTCTTGGAACATGCCGTTCGGGTAGTTCACTCAGATCTACTTGGTTTTCTTTGAGCCATGATCCGTACGGTCGTTGAGAGACTAGCTTTGATTTTATCTCTTCGTCCCTCACGATTCTTCCTTCATTTGTGTCAATAAAGAACATTTTGCCAGGCTGCAATCGTCCTTTTTCAATTATCTTTTCAGGAGCTACGTCAACTACTCCAACTTCAGATGCCATAATCACGAGATCATCGTCTGTGACCCAATACCTTGATGGACGAAGTCCGTTCCGGTCTAAGACAGCTCCAACTACTGTGCCGTCAGTGAATATTATTGACGCAGGCCCATCCCATGGTTCCATCCGTGCGGACTGATATTTGTAGAAATCTTTTAAGGACTGATCCATGCCTTCATGATTTTCCCACGGCTCGGGAATCATCATTAGCACTGCTTCTTGCAATGGGTAGCCAGCCAGCACTAAAAGCTCTAGACATTCGTCGAAAGCGGCAGTGTCAGATGCGCCAGGAGTACAAATTGGGAATAAGTTTTCTAGCTCAGTTTCCAGAAGGTCTGATTGCATTAAGGCTTCACGTGCACGCATCCAGTTCCTATTTCCTTGAACTGTGTTAATTTCACCATTGTGAGCTACATAGCGATAAGGATGGGCTAGTGGCCATGACGGAAAGGTGTTCGTCGAGAATCTTGAATGCACTAGTGCTAGTGCGCTTTCCACTCTGGGGTCTTTAAGATCTCGGTAGAAGTCCCCTAACTGCGGGGTTGTTAGCATTCCCTTATAGACAAAGGTCCTTGAAGACAGACTTGGGAAATAGACACCTTGATGTGTTTTAGACATTCCGCCCATCCCTTGGGTCGCTACATCTATATGCTCAAATGCGATTTCGTTTTCGCAACGTTTGCGAAGAACGTATGCACGCCTGTCAAGCGCTATTCCGTCAATTAAATCTCCGTCCGCAGAAGTAGCTGAAATGAATACTTGCAAAAATTTCGGCATTGTTCCGAGCGCACCACTTCCAAGGAAAGAACTATCAATTGGGACTTCGCGCCAACCCAATACATCTAAATTTAGACTTGTTGCTATTGTTTCTATCTGAGTTATTGCCGAGTCACATTTATTGTCGTCTTGTGGCATAAACGCTATACCTGTTGCGTATTGCCCTTTTGGCGGAAGTTGAAAATTGACAACGTCCCTTAGGAACTTATCGGGGATCTGTATGAGGATTCCCGCACCGTCTCCTGTATTCGTTTCTGCTCCTAAAGCACCTCGATGCTGCAACTGACATAGGGCAGCAATTCCAGAGGATACTATTTCGTGACTGGCTCGTCCTTTTAGGTCCGCAATGAAGTTAACGCCACAGGAGTCATGCTCAAACGCCGGGTTATATAAGCCTTGTTCTATAGGCAAATCTGGGTTGATATTACTTTTCACACGTTTCCTTCGATGCTGTACGACTAGGACAGCGTGAGGCGACGTTGACCCAGCTGTTGCTAGTTTATCAATTCTTACGAAGTTTTAACTAGTCAAGGTAACTAAGTAGTGGTTGTCAAATAATAAAGGCATGCTGTTTAGGTGAATACGTTGCAAGAGAACCACAACGAGTTGTTCAACTTTCTAGACACTTCTACCTCTCCCTACCACGCAGTCAAAAACGTGAGAGATCATTTACTCAAAGCCAACTTTACTCAATTGAATGAGCAGACGCCTTGGAAGCTATCAACAGGAGGTTACTTTATTGAGCGTGATGGGAGTATCGCTGCATGGTACTTTCGGAACACAAAGGAAGCCTCGAATGGGTTAGCGATCGTCGCAGCGCATACTGATAGCCCGAATCTTCGTTTGAAACCTGTCTTGAAGGGGAATCAAGTTGGCCTGTCTCAGTTTGGTGTTGAAGTGTACGGTGGCGCCTTACTTAATAGTTGGCTTGATAGGGACCTAGGAATTTCTGGTCGGCTCATCACGCTTTCACCAAATAATGAGATCGAAGAACACTTGGTACAGATCAATGAACCAGTTGCGAAGATTCCCCAACTTGCCATCCATTTGAATAGATCTGTTAACGAGAATGGTCTTATCCTTAATCCCCAACAGCACCTCCGGCCCATTTGGAATGACGTTTCTTCTGACACTACGGATCTTGTTGGTTTCATCGCGTCTGAGTCTGGAATTGATCGACAAAGTATCCGATCTTGGGATTTGATGCTCCATGACCTCCAGAAAGCAACCTTTGCAGGAGCTGACAAACAATGGATAGCTTCAGCTCGTATTGATAACCTCATCTCTTGTCACGCTTCCTTATCATCATTCATAAAGAGTGTCTCCGGCGATAAATTTAAAAAAGTGCCCATACTATGCCTATTTAATCATGAGGAGGTAGGCAGTACTTCTGCTGCAGGCGCAGCTGGGAACCTATTACCGTTATTAATCCAACGGATCTTTAAAGACATAGACTACTCAGAGGCCTTGGCTAAATCGTTAATGGTCTCTGCCGATGGCGCCCATGCCACACACCCGAATTACCTTGAAAAGCATGATTTGGACCACGAAATCCGAATGAACGCTGGGATAGCAATTAAACGAAATAGCAACGAGCGTTATGCAACGAACGCAATTGGGCAGGCAACCGCGCAGAAGATCTGCGACAGTAATAATATCCCCTATCAACTGTTCAGCAACAGAAGCGATCTTGCCTGTGGGTCTACCATCGGGCCTATTAGCTCTGCGAATTTAGGCATCAGCACAATAGATCTTGGTATACCTCAATTGTCCATGCACTCCACACGCGAGTTGTGTGGCAAACGTGACGTAACGTTTCTTGAAGACTTTTTATTTAATTTTTTTGGGAGCTGATTACCTGATTTTCAATCTGTCAACAAGTGATAGAAACATGAGAAGCACAGCATAGATCTCGAGCCGTCCAATAATCATCAAGATAGCAATGATTGAGCGACTACCTCTCTCAAATTCTAAGAAGTTTGATGTAGGTCCAGCTTCGCCCAAAGCCGGTCCCATGTTACTCATTGCCGAAATTGATCCGCTTAGAGCCGTTACTAAATCTTCGTTGAAAAAGAACGTCAATGAAACGGTCCCGATTATAACCAATGAAATAAATAGGGCAATAAAACCTAGTATTGAAGCCACAACCTTCTCTTCAATCTTTTCTTTACCAACCTTTATTGGATATTCTCCATTAGGTCTTCGAATCAATTTCAGCTCTCTTGAAAGAGCCTTGAAACCGATTTGCATTCGGAAAATCTTCATTCCTCCGGCTGTCGAACCAAATGTACCTCCAACTGTCATTAGGAATAGAAGCAATAATTGGCTTGCCGTACCCCACAAAACAAAATTACCTATTCCATCAGGACGAACATTCCCGAACCCTGTGCTACTTGCTAGAGTGACTACGTTAAATAATGAATCTCTGAAAGCTATACCCACATCAACCGAATCCATTAACCAATTCATGAGAAATATCACTGTGACAAACAACAACGTGATTCTGACATACAGCTTCCATTCCGAAGAGCGAGTGAAAATACGAAAATCACCCTTATTCTTCCAAAATTTATATTGCAGGTTGTAGTTCATTGCTCCGATAAACATTCCAAATACGATAATTAGTTCGACAAGATAAGAATCAAAGCTTCCTATTGAGCCGTTCTTTGTTGAAAATCCTCCTATAGCTGCTGTTGAAAGCCCGTGAGCTACAGCATCGTAGAGGCCGACATTAGGAGTAGCCCAAAGGAGTAACGCAATCGTAAACGTCACCCCGAAATACACAATCCAAAGCGATTTAGCTGTATCAATAGAGCGGGCGCGTAACTTGTCGGATTCATGACCAGGAGACTCCGCAGTCATTAACTGAAGTCCGCCTACTCCTAAACTAGGCAAGACAGTAACTGCCAGCACAATGATCCCCATCCCTCCATACCATTGCGTAAGTTGACGCCAGAATAAAATACCCCTACTACTAGCTTCAATATCTTGGAGGACTGTTGATCCAGTTGTTGAAAATCCAGAAATTGTTTCAAATAAGGCGTTATCTATTTTGGACCACGGAAATACGCCAGCGAAAAGATACGGAAGCATTCCAACTAAAACACACCCAACCCAACTCCACGCAACTACTGAGAATATAGCTTTAGGCCTATCCATTGAATCATCTGCGATTGATGTGACTGCCCTGAGAGATAAACCTAACACTGCAGCAATTGCAGCGGTAGCAAAAAGAGAGAATTCATGGTGCGAATCAGAAGATACCCATTCGATTAACCCAGAAATCAGTAATCCCGGCGTGAGAAAAAGAAGGGTCAGTCCGATTATGTTTATTGTTGCAGACTCGAATAAACCCTCAAGGAAAAGTCGTCTAGAGAATTTCATCACTCTGCACCTCGTTAGAAACGAATCCACGTAAATTCAATCTGATTGCTTGCGATAACTTCAAAATCATGTACGCAGCAGGGAGTATTGAGAGTCTTCCCACCACCATCAAAATACTAAGAGTGAAATTTCCTAGAATCCCATACCCGTTTACCAAACCAGATTCAGTAATCGGAGGTCCTGCTGTAACGAATGCTGATAACGAAACAGCTACCGAATCTTCAATTCGTAGCGACTCGTTATCCAGTGAAAGCAGAAATGAGCCCATAGCAATAATAAATATAAAGATGGCCGTGTAACCCTGGAGCTTGTCGAGTTCCCGTTCATTCACTACTTCACCACTAACTTTGATTTTTCTAATTGCTTGTCGGTTGTATTTACGTGTCAACTCTCTACGCAAGTATTTAATCAATTCAATGAGCCTGTGAATTCCAAAGCCACCACCCGGTGACCCAGCCATTCCGCCTGTCGCAAGCAGCAATAACGCAATAGCGCTAATCCCTGAAGAGAATTCCCAACCTTTATTGATATAGCCAGTTGTACTGAGGAGAGAAGAGACTTTAAAAAACGCATCTCGTACTTGATAACCAAAGGGGCCTACAAAGTCTCCCTTCAGCCAAAATAGAAGTGCCCCACCGAAGAACATCAGCAAGTAGAGCCGCAATTCATTATTCGATTTAATATTCTGGAGTTTCCTTCTACCGAACCACCAAATGATCCCTAGATTAAGCCCCCCTAAAAACATTGCGCATATCAACACCCATTCAATAGGCCCTGACTGAAAAGACGATATTGACGATGCTTTCGTACTGAAACCTCCCGTAGAGGAAGTAGTTAACGAATGCGCAAAGGAATCAAATATTCCCATTCCAGCAACATTTAGAGCAACGAATACACATACTGTAAGGCCGATATAAAGAATACCGATTTCTTGCATACGTTTTAAAGGCTTTCGGGAGAATATTTTGGGCCCGTAAGCCGCAGACGGGTTATCACCGCTTGAGGTTATTGGAGTGGCTACAAAGACTAGAAAAAGGGCACCTAACCCTCCCACCCATTGTGTTAATGATCTGAATACATTAATTGAGGTCGGCAAAGCTTCTGGGTTAAGGGACGAAATTGCTGTTGTAGTTATTCCAGACGCCGATTCAAGAATAGCTACATCGATTGTGTCGACTACGCCGGAAGCTAGTAACAGAACTGATTGTAAAGCTATGAAAGCTAGAAGAAAATAGAAACTAAAAGAAAAGACTTCTGATGGTTTATTAACCTCAAAATTCCTTAAACCCTTAAAATTAAGTACAGCAAATGAAGATAGGAAGAACCCCGAAATAACTAAAACCAAAGAAATCCTTCCATCAGCACCGGAGGGATAGTCTGCGAAACCTGCGACGATTGAAGTAGCTCCAAGCGAAATAGATGCGAAAATGATAGAACCGTAGTTGCTTTGCAACCCTTTTGGGCTTTTGAAGTTGCGCATCTGGTTTAATTTTAGTGTGGCTATTCGCATTGGGAAACTCTATGACACCGAAAACTAATCTTCGGAATGCTCTGAAATAAAATAGTCTTTCCGTATGCCATCAACCTGTTCAGGTGGGGCTATAAGCAAAACAGTGTCGTCAGCCTGCAGTTGAGTTGATCCTCTCACGATAGAGGCTTCGTCATCGCGAATAAAAGCCCCTATCAATCCGTCTCGTGGCAGCTTAAGCTCACTCAACTTCTTTTCGGTAGCTCTGCTTTCCGCACCAACCTTAAGTTCAACTACCTCAAAATCCTGATCTACACCTAAAAAAGTTGCCACATCTTTGACATCATGGACATATCTAAGGACGCGATTTGCACTTGCTGTAACTGGCGAGAGAGTTGAATCAACATCTGCGAAGTCAAGTACGTCCATCAACTTAAGCTTATGGAGGATGGCTATAGTCCGGTCAGTCCCTAGAGATTTCGCGTACATACAGGAAAGAACATTAGCTTCATCTTTACCGGTGAGTGCTACAGCGGCGTCATATTTGCCAGCATCAATTTCAGAAATGAACTGTGCATCGGTGATATCGCCTTTCCTGATGTCTACTCCATCAAGCTTCTCAGCCAATTCTTCTGCTCTTACCGAGTCAGATTCCACTAACGTGACCTCGCGAAATTTCATTTTTATAAGTCGTCTCGCCAGAAACTCTCCTGTACGGCCTCCGCCTAGGAGGAGGATCCGTTTATGTTTCTTGCGTTTAAATCCCAGAGTTTCAAGTACTTTGCTTTTTTCACTTTTTTTAATCACAAGCCATATGTGATCACCCGCTTGAAGAGTTTCTTCAGAACGCGGAATTTTAGCTTCTCCTTCACGACGGAGAGCCGCTACCAAGAAGCTCCAATCGGGTTCATATTCAGCTCCTATCTGAGATAGGGTTTTCCCACAAAAATCAGCCTCAGCATTAATAGTTACACCGATAACTACAACTTGACCCCCACCCAATGTTGCGATTTCATCTGCCCCCCAGGAATCCAACAGTTCGGATATTTCACGTGCAGTGTCTTCATCTGGATCAAAAATAAGATCCGGTTGTTCGCCCCCCAAGAACCAAGGCTCTACTTTGGACGAGGCTTTGATTTCATCAGCTTCAATTCGAATTATTGATTTCTCTACTCCCCTATTCCGGGCGTAAAGATTGGCTAATAAGTTAACTTCATCGTTTGACGAGACCGCAACTAGAAGATCCGCTTCATCAATACCCGCCATCTCAAGCACTTCTGGATGACTCCCGCTGCCTTTGACCATAGTCGCATCTAAAACGCCGTCTAGTTGTTTAATGCGAGCAGAGTCAGGGTCAATAACAGACACATTCATATTTTGCGTTTGATGTTTGGGGTCGGTAAGCAGGCGTGTTATGTATGCACCTACTTCCCCAGCCCCTATTACAACTATGTTCACTTCTATTTGGTAACAGTTTTCTGACTAGAAATCATAGATACTTCAAAAAAACTGCTTTTCTTTCAATACAAATTACGTGAAATACTTACCAAAGCCTCTGCTTCCATATAGACTTCCCGATTGTACTTATAAGAGAGTCATCAACTCTCTTATCCAGTTAAGAGGAGCAACATTGGAATCAATCCCCTACCTAGCACTAGTAAGTGCCCTTGCCGCCTTGGCTTTGGCGTCATACTTTTTCACAACAGTTAAGGCAGCACCAGCTGGAAATGACCGAATGGTCTTCCTGATGACCGAAATACAAAAGGGAGCCAAGGCCTTCCTTCGGCAAGAATACACTTGGGTGTCATTTTTCGTAATCGCAATGGTAATTCTATTGGCAATTGTTATTGCACCTCTCGCATCTGTTGCTTATATTATCGGGGCGATACTGTCTGCTTCGGCGGGCTATATCGGGATGACAGTAGCCACTATGGCCAATGCACGAACAACGGAAGCTGCAAAAGAAGGACCTGCAAAAGCTTTACCAATCGCATATAGAGGTGGAGCCGTAATGGGATTTTCGGTAGCGGGATTGGCTCTTCTTGGCCTAATGTTCGTATACCTCTTATTCGTTATCTGGCTTGAAGTAGACGACGCCTTTGAAATTGTTACCGCCTACGGGTTAGGGGCATCATCAATTGCCCTCTTCTCCCGAGTTGGTGGAGGGATCTACACTAAGGCTGCGGATGTAGGAGCGGACCTTGTAGGAAAAGTAGAAGCCGGTATTCCTGAGGACGACCCACGTAATCCGGCCACAATTGCTGACAATGTTGGCGACAACGTAGGTGACGTTGCTGGAATGGGCGCAGACTTGTTTGAGTCCTATGCAGGGTCAATAATAGCACCGGTTGCCCTTACGGCATTTGCAGTGACAGGCGGACTAGAAGCTGCCAACGCAACTTCATCAGGAGTAATTGAGCAACTAATGTTTCCCATGGCTATTGCACTTGTCGGCATGATTGCATCAATACTCGGTTCATTTCTAGTCAAGGGCGGCGACTCAACTGACTCCAAGGCCCTAAGCCATGCATTGCATCGAGGAACCAACTTAGCTATGGGCCTGACCATAGTCGGGACCATAGCAGTATCTTTCTGGCTATTTGACTCAGCTGAAGGAAACCCAATCGGTTTAGCTATTTCAGTTATTGGCGGACTTATCGTGGGTTGGGCACTTGGGAAAACAGCTGAATTCTATACATCTGATCACTTTGCCCCAGTCAAGAAAATCGCTGCTCAATCAGAAACTGGACCAGCAACAACCGTTCTAAGTGGAATAAGTGCGGGCATGGTTTCCGTCGCAGCATCCGTGATTCTAGTACTTGCAGGTATCGGTATAGCTTATTGGGGAGGGGAAGAAACCCTAGGCAATGGAATATACGGTATAGCAGTCGCAGCTATAGGAATGTTAGCTACCACTGGAGCAGTCGTATCAGTGGACGCATATGGTCCAATTGCTGACAACGCTGGAGGAATAGCCGAGATGGCTGAACTTGATCCATCAGTTCGAGAAGTCACAGACGCTTTAGACTCCCTCGGAAACACAACAGCAGCGATCGCAAAAGGATTTGCCGTTGGGTCTGCTGCTCTCACAGCGCTTGCCCTATTCAAAAGCTTCGAACTAGCAGTCCAGCAAGCCGGTGGATCGCTGACCCTTAACGTAGGCGAAGTTGATGTCTTCATTGGATTATTCTTAGGCGCGGGTCTTCCTTTCCTCTTTGCTGCACTGACAATTGATGCGGTTGGTCGTGCTGCAACGGCAATGATCGAAGAGGTTCGACGTCAATTCCGTGAGGTCCCCGGGCTTCGGGAAGGGAAAGAAGGGGTAACCCCTGACTCAGCTAGATGCGTTGCAATCTCAACAGAAGCTTCACTTAAAGAAATGATTATCCCTGGTTCCTTAGCCGTTGTCGTACCGTTGGTTGTCGGATTTATTGATATAGATGCTTTAGGCGGACTATTGGCAGGTGCGCTTGTAACCGGATTCGCTTTAGCAATATTTATGGCGAATGCCGGAGGGGCATGGGATAATGCTAAAAAATATATTGAAGCCGGCAACCACGGAGGAAAGGGCTCTGATCCTCACAAAGCAGCTGTTGTCGGAGACACTGTTGGGGACCCCTTCAAGGATACTTCAGGACCGGCAATGAACATTCTGCTCAAAGTCATGACCATTGTGTCACTCGTTTTTGCTTCAGCTTTCGTCTAAGAGCAAGCTCGTATTAATGT
>MDTE01043431.1_pt1 | contig 10404 bp, 10 predicted proteins | sample 811231 | NCBI WGS metagenome assembly MDTE01 (sample SAMN05326651, study PRJNA326480) | marine metagenome | isolation source: seawater | place: Indian Ocean: Red Sea | collected 2010 | reverse complement strand
GGACAAGCAAATTACGCAGCCTCTAAATCAGGTATTATAGGATTTTCTAAAAGTCTAGCTCTAGAATATGCAAAAAAAAATATAAATATAAACTGCGTTTCACCAGGTTTTATACAAACTCAAATGACAGATAAAATTGATCCAAAATATAAAGAATTAATTGTTTCAAAGATCCCCTCAAATCGTCTTGGCTCAACCGAAGATGTTGCAAATGTGGTAATATTTTTATCCTCAGATTTGGCTAATTATATAACCGGAGAAACAATTCATGTGAATGGAGGCATGTATTTAGGTTGACAAAACTTCTAATTTATTTATTAAGAAAAAATCAAATAAAGGATTCAATATGGCAGAAGATATTTCTAGTAAAGTAAAAAAAATAGTAGCAGACCATCTTGGTATTGACGAAGCTAAAGTTACCGATGAAGCAAGTTTCATTGACGATCTTGGAGCTGATAGTTTAGATACCGTAGAATTAGTAATGGCTTTCGAGGAAGAATTTGGTTCTGAGATCTCCGATAGCGAAGCTGAAAAAATTTTAACAGTAGGTGATGCTATAAAATTTATAGAGACTAAAAGTAATTAATTTTAAATGTCCTTAAATAAGAGGGGAGCTATGATAATTCTATCTTCCCCTTCTGGTGCAGGAAAAACAACTCTTGTAAAACTGATTTCAGAAAATCAAAGTTTTTTTACATCAATATCACATACAACAAGAACACCCAGGTCTAACGAAATTGATGGCGTTGATTACTATTTTATAAAAGAAAATCAATTTCAAAAAATGATTAATGAAGATAAATTTTTAGAACATGCAAAAGTATTTAATAATTATTACGGAACCACAAAGGAAGGTGTAATAGATTATTTAGAAAAGGGAAAAAATGTTATATTTGATATTGATTGGCAAGGAACAGAGCAAATTTTTAATAGAAAATTAAATTATAAATTAGTTACAATATTTATTTTACCACCAAGTAAAAATGTTTTGCATGAGAGATTAGCAAATAGACACAAGAAAGATAAATCTATTGTTGATCAAAGAATAAAACAATTTGATAATGATGTATTACATTGGAAAAATTACGACTACGTAGTAATTAATGACCAGCTAAAAATTTGTTATGATAAGATAATAAATATCTTAAATGCTGAACTTGAAAATAAAAAAAGTGATTACGATAAAAAGTATATTGAAGATCATATAAAAAAATTAATTTAAATTTTTTTCGTATTCCTTAATTATCATTAGAAATTTATCAACTGTTAATCTTTGAGGTCTGTCTGTGAGTTTAACATTATATTTCTCAGCCACTGTATCAAAATCATTAAAAAGTCTCATAAAATTTTTTTTTATCATTTTTCTTCTTTGATTAAAAAAAAGATTTGTTATTTTTTCTAAATTTCTCGGATTTTTCAATTCAATAAAACTTTTTTTAGGGATAAACTCAAGTAGAGTACTTTTAATTTTTGGTTTAGGTATAAAGCAATCAGGATTTACGTCTAAAATTTTTTTAATGTTAAATTTCCAATTTGATAAAATTGTAATACGGCTATACTCTTTTGTATTTACTTCAGCAATAATTCTATCCGCTACTTCTTTTTGGAACATAAGTATTAATTTCTTGAATTTAATATTTTTACTTAAACACCAGTTTGCAAGTATTTTCGTTGAAATATTGTATGGTAAATTTCCAAAAATTATTACATCATCATCGTAAAAATCCCCACTTACTTTTAAGATATCTTTATGAAATATTTCTATCTGATCTTTAAACTTATTTGATAATATTTTTATCAGCTCATCATCTTTTTCGATAATTTTTAAATGTTTTGGATTTTTTTTAATCAAATATTCAGTTAAATTTCCATTCCCAGGTCCTACTTCAATAACTTTATCACTCTCAGTAATTTTTCCAATATCTGTAATTTTTTTTAAAATATTTTTGTCAATAAGAAAATTTTGGCCTAAACTTTTCTTATTTCTAAATTTCATATTTTTCTAAAAATTGTATTGACTCCTCAAGACTTTTCGAACTTGATTTATTTTTTCCTAACATTAGGACATTGGGTCCATGATCTGGAGATACTCTAATAAAAGGTAGGCCCAATGTAATATTTATTGCATTAAAACCAAATAAAGTTTTCATTGGCCCAAGAACCTGATCATGATACATCCCAAATATAACATCAAATTTTTTAGTATTTTCTTTTAAAAAAATCGTGTCTGAGGAATATGGTCCTGTAACTCTAATTTTAATTTTCTTTAAATATTTTATTGCTGGAATTATTTCCTTCTTTTCTTTGTTTTCTTTATCAAAACTTTCACAATGAGGATTTAATCCAGTTACTGCAATTTTAGGAACAACTTTTAAAACTTTTCTATAAAATTTATCTATTTTCTTTATTTTTATTATTATATTTTTTTTTTTTACGTTTTTAGAAACTTTTGAAATTGGTACATGAGTTGTTAAAGGGCTAACACTTAAAGCTTTGTTATAAATTAACATAACAGGGTCTTTAGAATTTGTTTGTTTAGCCAAAAATTCTGTTATTCCATTAAAGTTGCCTGACAAAAAAGTTTTCTTTGATATTGGCCCATTTATTAAACCAGCACAATTTTTTTTTCTAAGAATGTGAATAGCTTTTCTAAAAGATTTACTTATATGTTCATTAGATTTGTTAGTAATTTTTCGTTTAGAAAATGAGAAACCCTTAAATTTAACATTTATTAAATTAATTTTGTCTCTTTTTAAATTTGTATATTCTTTATTTAATTCGTTTAATCTAATTTTTTGGTGAAATTTTTTCATATTTTTATGCAACAAATCTTTAGATGAAATTAAAATAATAGGCTTTGACCTTTTTTTTATTCTTTTTAGGGATTTTAAAAGTATTTCTAAAAATATACTTTTAGGCTCTCCACCAACTATAATGATAGGCTTAGAACTCATTAATTATAGATTTGTTATAAACTCTTTTATACTGCAAGGTTGAGTAAATAGTTAACTGTCTATTTTTTTCAAAATTTATTGCTTTCTTGAATTGTTCTTCTTTATCAATATTTAATATTTCATCTTTCTTGTCATTTAACTTTAACAATATAAAGCCCCCAGGTGTAGTTATGGGTTTAGTCAATTGGCCAACATCGATTTTATCAATTTCATTAAGTATCTTTTTAGAAAGTTGTGTTTTATATACCCAGCCTATCTTTCCACCATTTTTTCTACTATCTGAAACACTGTAAATTTTGGCGGTTTCCTCAAATCCTATTTTATCTATACTATTTTTTATATTGTTAAATTTACTTTCAAGACTTTCACTATCTTTAATTGTAAATATAATTTCTGATAACAAAATATTTTCTGTTTTATTTTGTTTGCTTAATTTACTTATTTTGTCTTTAATTTTATCTTCATCTATTAAAATTGACCTATTGAACTTATTAAAAATATAATCGTTCCAAGCGATCTCGATTGAAATTTTTTTTTTTACTAATTCTAAACCAATACTATATTTATCTAAATATTGTTCGAATTCATTTATATTTGAAATACCTAGCCCTGTATATATATCTTTTATAACTTTATTAATCATTTTTTTGTTTTGTAGAATTTCGTATCTTTTTTCTATTTCAATTCTCTTTACATTTTCATTAATTAATGAGTCTGTTGCAAATTGATTAATTTCCTCTGTAGATAAATTTCTTAAACTTGGGTTAAGTGCTAGTAAATAATTTTTTTCGTTTTTCACATCAAAATTTGTTAAAATTTGATTATTTATTTTAGCTTTGATGAATATCTCCGAACTAACGATTTCAAAATTCCACAAATAAAATATTAAAATAGCTACAAATGATAATACCTTTTTCATTTTCTTTTACTTGGAGAATTTATTGAGGAAAATGGTACAATAGAAATTGAGAAGAAAATCTCTTCGTTAGGTTTTAAATCTTTATCAGAGTAATAATCTTTATTGTATTGTATTGCAGCAGTTAGACAATCATTTTTATATTCATATATTAGGTTATAGTACTCTGTTAAATCAGTTTTTTTATTTCTTCTAGTTCTGTACTTAAGTGAATTTGTTTTATCCAAAATTAGCTTCATCTCATTTGAATAGTAATTTTCAGTACCAAGTTCATCATCTTCCTGAAGAAATTCAAATGTTGTAACAAATTTGTTTATCTTTAAGTCAGTTTTAATTAAATTATAATTAGTTGAGCTCAAATCATTATCTACAGAAAAGCTGTAATCAAAATCAAAATTCTTGTTAGGTCTAAAATTTATTGAGCCAATTAAATCTGAACTTTTATTATTTATAGTTGAATTAGTTGGAAGTTTTATCTCATTTTTATCTCTTAAAACTGATGCAAGGCCAGCTGTCAAAATACTATTGTTTTCTTTATCTAATAATTCATATTCCCCACCAAGTGTTATTGATTGCCCCCCCTCAACACTATCGTTTAAACTTAATCTGTTTTGAGAAAAAATATTTTTGATATCAATCTTTCTATCAAGATCTTTAATATTTTTGTTTTTATTTGGGCTATACATTAAAGAGGCTTTTCCAGATAATAAACTATTGTAATAATTACCCTCTTTTTTCATTGGAAATGATAAATCGTATAAAAAAGATCCATAATTTTGAGTTCTAAAATCATTGTTATGCTCTTGTGAGTTTTTACTTTCGGTTGTTACATTTTTAAATAAAATATTAAATTTATTTACTAATCCTTTAGAACTAATTCTTGGAGATGATGCATATTTTAAATCATTAATTAAAACTTTTTCAAATACATTTGTGTCATAGTTTTTATTATATCCATTCGATACTAAGGTTAAATTATTATTAAAACTATTTGACAATTCAAAACTTGGTAATACAAATTGATAAGCATCGCTTGACCTTTCTTTTGTTAAATCTTCGTAAGCTTCTACTTTAGCCTCCACCGAAAGATTTTGTTTGCTACCCTTTAGTAATAAGAAAGAGTTTAATAACGAATTATTGTTTGTAATTTCAGATTTTATTTTATGAGATTTGAGGTAATTATTATTTGATGTTGTTTCAACATTTACTTCTATCTCACTATTTTCAAAAAATGATAAATCTAAATTAGCTATTGTTTTTGAAAAGAAATGCGATTTTGAACTATTCTTCTCTTTTTTTAAACTAAGATCTGTTATGTGAGATGAATTTTTGTTTTCTTGCCTATATTCGTTTTGCAATAATATTTCGCTTTCATTAAAGATTTTGGGAGTTAGAGTTAGATCTTTATTTTGTGCAATCACTCTAAAATATGGAATTGTTAAAGAGTCACCTAAAGAACTTGAGCTTTCAAATTTAGGAATTAAAAATCCCGATTGTCTTTTTACAGTAGGGTCCGGATGAAAAAACCTTGGAAAATAAAATATAGGTTTATCATAAATTTCCAGCCATGCATTTTTATAATATAAAGTTTTTTTATTTTTATCGTGTTTAATTTCTTTTGCTTTAAATTGCCAAGGTGGACATTTTTCTCCTTCTTTTTTTTTACAGGTTGTAAAAACACCTTTTTTAATAAGCGAGATATTGCTATCGCTATAAAAATAATTACCCCTTAATCTAGGATCATTTTCAGAATTTCCAAAAGTTTCTTTAAAAAAATCAATTTTTATACCATCCGCAACTAATTGATCAGTATTAAGATCTATAATTGCATTTTCAAAAAAATATTTATTTTTTAATTGATCAATTAATTCAACAGAATTAATTTTTAATAATTTTTTATCAACTAAAAATTTTAAATTTTTTGATTTGATTTCATTACCAAAATTATCTTTAAAATTAGAGGGACTATTTATCGTGATTTCATCACCTGATTTATTATAAATTGCCTGATTTGTTTTAAAATAAAATTTATTTTTTAATTCAACACTAACATTATTATAAAATATGATAATTTCACTTTTCTTATCGTAATTAATTCGATCGCTTAAGACCCTGATTTTGTCATCTGTGTTTTCAACAATTATATTTCCTTTAGCTTTAATAATTTGTTTTAATTTATCATAATCCATTTCATCCGCGTAAATAGTTTCTTTTTTGTTAAAAATTTTCACATTTTTTTTTGCTAAAATACGTTCATCTTTGTCAATTAACTCAATTGAATTAGCCTCAAATTTAATTTCCTCGCTCACTGATTTAGCTGAGATAAATAGGCTGATAAATATAAGAATATAGACAATGTTTTTAATATTATTTTTCATTAATCCTTACTAAACTTATTGTTGAGAATAAAATAATAATTATCATAGGCACCCATATTGAAATTCCAATTGGTATTTGTTCATTTTTTCCAAGCTCCTCAAAAAAGAAACTTAAGTAATAAATTATGACAGAAATTAGAATGCCTAAAATAAGATGAAAAACCTTAGATTTGTTATATTTAATACTTAACATAAGTGTAGCCGCCAGTATTGTCATAACCGTTAAATAAAAAGGAAAAGATATTAGTTTCTGAATTGCGGAATTAATTTCAGTAGATGAATAATTGATATCATCATATTTCTTCCTTAAATTATTCAATTCAAATATATTTAGTGAAGACAAATTTGAATATAAAGAATTTAAATCATTGTAATTTAAGTTTGTATCTAAATGAAAGTTTTTTATTTTTTTAGTTTTACCTTTAACATCTGCAATTAAAGCCTCACTTATTATCCATTTTTTATTTTCTATTAATATTGATTTTGAAATAATATTCTTTTTAAAATTAAAATTTTTGTCAAATTGTATAATATCTACATCATATAAGTACTTGTTCTTAAAACTATTAGCATTAATTATATTGATATTTTCTTCTCTCTGGTCTTTTATCCATATACCATTTTCTGTTATTACAGCTAAGTATTTATTGTCTTTTGCATATGTATTTTTTAAATTTAGATATGAAAATTTCAAACTTGAAGAAAAATTATAATAAATCGTAATTATAAATATTCCAAAAATAAAACTTAAAATTGACAGTATCTTTATTATTTTTAGATTATCTAGACCAAAGTTTTTTAAGACAATAATTTCATTTTGATCCATTAATTTTATAAATGCAAACTGTGCAGTTATAAGAAATATAAAAGGGAAAATATCAAAAATAACAGAAGGTATATTTAAAAAAGTCAAAAAAATTGGAACTGTTATTGACACTTCTAATTCTTTAAAAAAATTGACTTCCTCAAAAATATTTAAAATAAATGCAAGAGATACAAATACCATAAAAGTTTTTATTAAAGTTGAAGTAAAAACTTTGGACAAATAAATTTGATAAGTTTTAATTATCATAAATTTTTAATATCAAATTGTTTTAAAAAAAAATAGTAAATCGATATAAATAATATAAAAGGTATTAACAAAATTGTTAAAGTCTCAAAAACATTTATAGAATAAAACTTCGTTGATATTTCAGATATAGAAATAGCAGCTACACCTAATATAAAAATTCTTAACTTGTAATTAGAGTATCTTTCTGAATTCTTAGATTTAATAATTAATAATCCTCCAATTAAAGCTAATAAAGGTAAATATATAGGTTTAAAAATTCTCGAAGAAAGTTCTTGTGAAATTCTATTTTTTAATGAAATTGTTTCATCGCATTTAAACTTCAAATTTCTGGCTATAGCATCTTTATCAATAAATATATTTTTTGTTTTAAATAAACAATAAAACAAATGAATTGTATTTACCTCTTGAAGTTTAGGTGATCTTGTTGTCTTAGATGTATATTTTGATAAATTAATTTGTGTTTGATTAAAGTCAAATGAATTAGCTTTTCCTTCACTGATATTAATTATTTTACCGTTAGTAAGAATTAAAAAGTTATCCTCTTTATCTTCAGTAAAATATCCTTTTTTTGCATAAATAATTTTTGATTTAGAACTTGAAAATGCGTCTTTTATAATAATATTTTCTAAAATATCCTCGTCTTTTCTATCAGTATAAATTGTTAATTTCTCAACTGTATCTATAAACTTTTTAGGCTTAATAAGAAGAGGAAGATAGTCAATATTCGACTCTCTAATATAAGATCTAGCTTTATCTTGGGATAAAGGAACAATTAGTAGACTAAAAATAGAGTTTAATATTAAAAAGAAAAGAGAATAAATTACTATTACATTAAGCAAAGTTTTTTTTTTAATACCATTTGTCCAAAAAATTAAAGTTTGATTTTGTTCCTCGTATTTTATCAAAATAAAGAATACAGAAAAAAAGAACATAAACGGCAACAATCTATTGAAAATTTTTGGCAAACTATAAATCGTATACAAAAAATAAACTTTAAAACTATGTCCATCTTCAGTTACGAATTCTAAGTAATTTACGGCTTGTATGACCCAAACTATAATTGTCACAGCACAGCTAGATATTAGAAAAAACTGTGTAGTTTCAGTTAAAAAATTTTTAAAAATTATTTTTTTCATTGAAATTTTTTAAAATAATCATATACACGTTTTGTTAGAAAATTGAATAAAAATATGATTATTAAGGAAAAATACACTAATTCTGCAAGATTAAACAATCTGTCAGGCACAATTATATTTTTTGCTAACAAAAAATTTGAAATTAAAAATTTAAGCAATCTATTGAACTCTTCGCAAGTCAACTTATTAAAAAAAAATCTTAAAAATAATACAAAAAAAAAAGAAATTTTTTCTTTTGATTTAAGTCATAACCAAAAAATAATTATTTATTCCGTAAAAAATAATAATGACTCTTATGAAAAAAATGGTGCTAAGCTTTATGGATTTTTAAAAAATGAAAATCTTAGTAAGATTTATATTTATGGGGATACAATAGAAAATTCAAATAATATTAAATGTTTACATGAGCTGATACATGGCATGAAACTGAAATCTTATACTTTTGATAAGTATTTAACTAAAAAAAACTCTGAGATTCTAAATATAAATATAATATCAAAAAAAAAAATAGATTTAAAATTAATTAAAAATTTGAGCGCAATTGAAAAAGGAGTTAATTTTACAAAAGACCTTGTTTCTGAACCTGGCAATGTTCTTCACCCTGATGAATACGCAAGACGTTTAAAACAATTAAATAAAATAGGTTTGAAAATTACTGTTTACAACACTAATAAATTAAAAAAAATGAAATGTAATGCTTTACTCGGTGTAGGCCAAGGTAGCTCAAGAGGATCATATATCGTCACAATGGAGTGGAGAGGAAATAAAAAACAAAAAAAACCTCTAGCTTTTGTTGGCAAAGGTGTTTGTTTTGACACTGGTGGTATATCTTTGAAACCAGCAAGATTTATGGAAGATATGACTTATGACATGGCTGGATCAGCAGTTGTAGTAGGTCTTTTAAAAAGCTTAGCTTTAAGAAAAGCTAAAGTAAACGCTGTAGGTGTAGTAGGCTTAGTCGAAAATATGGTAAGTGGGAACGCACAAAGACCAGGAGATATAGTTAAATCTTTTAGTGGAAAAACTATAGAAGTTTTAAATACAGATGCCGAAGGAAGATTAGTTTTAGCTGACGCAATTACATTTACTGAGAAAAAATTTAAACCAAATTTTATAATTGATTTAGCTACCTTAACAGGAGCTATAGTTGTTGCGCTAGGTTCAGAATTTGCTGGCTTATTCTCTAATGATGATAAATTATCAAAACAACTTTTTGATGCAGGAAATAAAGTTGATGAAAAAGTATGGAGATTACCTTTACATAAAAATTACGACAAGTTAATGAATTCTAAAAATGCAGATATGCAGAATATTAATTATGTAGGAGGTGCAGGCTCAACAACTGCTGCACAATTTTTACAAAGATTTATAATAAATAAAACACCATGGGCTCATTTAGATATCGCAGGTATGGCTTTTTCAAAATATGCTGGGTCTTTAAATTCAAGTGGAGCAACAGGTTACGGCGTTAGGCTCTTAGATAAATTTGTTGAGGAAAATTACGAGTAAATGGAAGAGACTTTATCAATAATAAAACCTGACGCTATGGAAAGAAATCTTGAAGGTAAAATTAAAAATATTTTTATCAAAAATAATTTTGAAATTATCAAAGAAAAAAAGGTGAAACTTGAAAAAAAAGATGCAGAAATATTCTATAAAGTTCACGAAACAAAACCGTTTTATAATGATTTGTGCAACTATTTGTCCTCTGGTCCGGTATTAGTTATGATTTTAAAAAAAGAAAATGCAATTGCAGATAATAGAAAAATAATGGGAGCAACTAATCCAAAAGAAGCAGACGTGGGGACAATAAGAAAAGAATTTGGTATTTCTATAGATAAAAATTCTGTTCATGGTTCAGATAGCAAAGAAAATGCTGAAAAAGAAATAAATTTTTTTTTTAAAGAGTAGACAAAATTCTATCAATAGTTTTTGGGTAAATACTATG
>MDTE01035826.1_pt1 | contig 10404 bp, 4 predicted proteins | sample 811231 | NCBI WGS metagenome assembly MDTE01 (sample SAMN05326651, study PRJNA326480) | marine metagenome | isolation source: seawater | place: Indian Ocean: Red Sea | collected 2010 | reverse complement strand
TGCCAGAGCGCTATCCTATCCGACCTCTGCACTTTGCATCGGCGCGACGCCACCGACGCACGACTCAGACCAAGATGGCCGAGCCGCAGGAAGAGTACGAGGAAGACGGAGAGGTGCGTTCGCCTCCCGATACCGACGCGGACCGTGGATACCACCCCGCATCGGCCCCGGCCGTGCCGCTGGAAACGCCGATTGAGACAAATCTCGTGACCTAAACCCTAATGCCCACTGAAGCGCCTCAACCCCCTCGCCGCATCGCAGGAGTACGAGGAAGTCACCGACGAGGAGGAGGAGTACGAGGAGGAAGAGGAAGAAGAGGATGACGAGGAGGAGGCAGCCGCGCCCGCGCCTCAAGCGATGACCCCCCAGGCCGCCATGCTCCAGGCCATGCAGCGCCAGGCGCAGGCGCAGGCGCAGGCGCAGCAGCCCGTCGGGCCCAAGGAGTGGGCGGGCCTGAAGGACATGCCCGCCAAGACCCAGGCCTCCCTCAACGAGGTTCTCTCCAGGATGACCTCCAAGGGCCAGACCGAGATGACGGTCGTGTTCGTGGGCAAGCAGGGCGCGGGCAAGAGCTCCACCCTCAATTCCGTCCTCAACGAGCGCGTCGCCGCCGCGGCGCCGTTCCAGCCGGAGACGCTCCGTCCCCTCCTCGCCGCGAGGCGGGCGGCGGGCTTCACCATCTCCCTCCTGGACACCCCCGGTCTCCTCGAGGGCGATGCCGTGTCCCAGCGCGGCATGTCCAGCGTCAAGCTCGCCATGAAGGACCGCAAGGTGCACGCCGTGGTGTACATGGACAGGCTGGATTCGTGGCGCGTGGATAACTCGGACCGCGCCATCTTCAAGGCGCTCGCGGACAACTTCGGGATGGACATCTGGGAGCGCACGGTGCTGGGCTTCTCGCACGGACAGCTGTCGCCCACGCAGCTGCCCTACGACCAGTTCGTCGAGGCGCGCGCCAACGAGCTCAGGTCTGCCATTCGCGACACGCTCAACGCGCCGCACCTGGCGCTGCCGCACGCCGTCGTCGAGAACGGGAGCCGGTGCGCCACGAACAAAGACGGCGAGAAGGTGCTGCCGGACAAGGAGCGCACCGCGTGGGTGCCCAAGTTTGTGTCCACGCTCGCGGACGTCGCGACGCGTCTTCTCGACCCGATGGAGTTTGACGAGCAGAAGACGTACAGCAAGGACGACCCAAACAAGAAGCGCCGGCTGCTCATCCTGCCCATGCTCGCGCTCCAGGTGTTTGTGCTCAGGCCGTTCATCACGAACCTGATCAGGGCGGACATCAAGAAGGGTAAGGGGGGGCGCGTGTGAGACTTAAAACCATATTACTTCGTAACAACGTAACACTTCGAACAGAGCCGTCGTCGTCTTCTCTCGTCTGAGAAATTTCCGTCAGTTGTTGACATCGCGCTATTCAGAAGCACTCGTCATGGCGCCGAGTGCCAAACGCATCAAGCTGGATGAGGGTGCGAAGCTGCCGGACCTCCCGTATCCCTTCGGACCCGGACCCGCGGTGCGCGTGCACGTCCCGGAGGATGTCGTCATCCCCCCGGTGACGGGTCGGGGTCGGGAGCTGTTACGTCGGGCAACCTCGCAGTGGCAGTGGGACGCTTTCGAGTACGCCCTCCACGTGCAGACGTATCCGCTGGCGACGCTGATGAAGCACATGCTGACGCACTCCGGCCTGATCGACGAGTTCAAGCTAAGTTCGGTGCACGCGGAGAGGCGGCTCGATCGCTTCCTGGTGGCGGTGGATATGCACTATCACAGACCGATACGCAACCCCGCTGAAGATCGGGTCGACGTCAAGTCGACGCAGGGCGAGGAAGGAGGCGACGGGTTGCGGGTGGGATATCACAACGTCATCCACGCCTGCGACGTCCTGCAGTCCACGTACGCGTACATCCACCTGAGCGATTTGATCGTGAACCAGCCGTGTCCCAGGTTCCGGTACGAGATGCTCTGGGCGGCGATGGTTCACGACTTTGGGCACCCCGGCGTCGACAACGATTTTTTGGTCAAGACTAAGTCCGCCGCCGCGGAGGCTTGCGAGGAGGCGCCTCTGGAGCACTACCACTCCCGCTTCGGCAAGGTGGTCAAGTGCGAGTTCGACGCGTTCGATTACGCGACGGTCGTGGAAGGGCACGAGCCGGGCACGAGCCGGTACTTTCGCTGGGATGACTTCGTGCCCGCGATGGTGATGGACACGGACATGTCTAGGCACAGCGATGTCTTGCGGCGGGTGCTCGAGCCGGCGGGAGCATCAGGGTGGTCGCCCCCGAGCAGCGACGCGCGGTGGAATGACCTCGTCCAGGAGGCGAAGAAGTGGAGCGCGTACTGCGAGGAGCGCAGGGTGGAGGACAGGAACCGGAGGACGGAGGAGAACCCCGGCCGCTTCGAGGTTGGCGCGTCTGACGGAGTCGACGGCGTCGAAAACGGAGTCGCGGACGACCTCCTGGAGCGGGTCAGGCTGCTGGAGACGCTCGTGCTGAAAGCCGCCGACCTCGGCCACCTGGCGCGTCCCCTCGCGGTTCACAAGGAGTGGGTGGAGGTTCTCTTCGAGGAGTTCTGGCGCCTCGGGGACAGAGAGCGCGAGGCGGGGCTGGACGTGAAACCTCTGCACGACCGCGCGGGCTCGTCGCCTGTTCGGGTTGCCGAGAGCCAGGTTTGGTTCTTCAACGCGGTGGGCCTGCCGCTGTTCCAGGCTCTGGTGGAGGTGCTGCCCGAGGCGAGGTGCCAGCTGGAGGCTGTGCGGGAGAACTGTGAGTACTGGGAAGGGCGTCTGGAAGCGGAGAAGGCTGCGGAGAAGGTGAAGGAGGCGTCCACGACGAATGGGAGAAATTAGCTCAAACTGTGCAGCTGGCTGGCACAGCTGTCACGTTCAGCGTTATCGTCACCTGCTGAACACATAAACTGCCGCGCGACCCGAAACCTCCGACGGGGGGAGGGTTCGCGGCCTTCGCGGGTTTGAGAGAGTAGTCTCGGGACCTCTCGGACCCTCGGTAGCCGCGAGAGGCGTGGGCGATGGGTTGCGGCGCGAGCAAGAGCGCGGACCCTGGGGTCGCCCCCGCGGAGAAGCGCCCCGAGAAAAAAGAGGACAAGGATCATGTGAAAAAGTCCAAGCTGGACGGGGCGGATGACATCGGCGCCAACTTCGACGCAGCAGCGGCGGTTACCGTCGCCACCGGCACGGCCGCGCTCGTCGCCGGCACCGTGTCAAGCGATGCGAGGGGAGCCATGGGCTCGGCAGCGGCAGCGGCGGGACAGGGTCTCCTGGCTTTCGCGAAAGAATTGCCCTGGGTTGCCCCAATCGCATTCCTCATAGCGGGAGTCGTCCAAGCTTCGGCGGAAGTGCACTCGCTCAAGGCTGACGCGAAGGTGTTCTGCAAGAACGTGCAGAGCTGCGAGGCCATCCTGACGGAGGCCGCGACCAAGGGACATCTCGAGCACGTGCGCGAATCTGTTGAGGCACTCCAGTTCACGGTGCGCATTCGCCCCACGTTTGGCATCTCCCCTCCCAAACCCTCAGATATTTTCTCCGTCACCCAGACCCGCGCGCGACCCGACTGACGTGACGACTGCTGCGTTTCCGACCCAAACGCAGATGGAGGAGGGACTCGCGTTCTGCCAACGGCTCAGGATGCAGTACTTCATCACGCAGCTCATCATGAGCGGCAGAGACACCGCCAAGTTCAGGGAGATCTCCAACAGCCTCCACAGGCAGGTGTCCGTCATCGCCGCCGCGGCGTCCATCAACGCCCAATCCGTCATCGTCGACGACTTCCAGCAGGGCGAGCAGCTCAGGGCAAAGTTGGAGGAGCTCGGCGGCGCGGCGGCGGTCGCGGCGGACCCGGACAAGATGGCGGAGTGCACCTCTTTTCTGAAGGCATCCGACGAGCTCATGCTCGGAGCCATCAACAGCGTCGAGGCTGCCGTGCGGGCCGAGGCTGAGAAGAACCGGCGCGAGATGGAGGACATGAAGGAACAGCTGCTGGAGTCGCAGAAGCAGCAGACCAAGGTGCTGGAGGACCAGGTGAGCAAGTTGACCACCATGATGGAGGCGTTGCTGACGGCCCGCGCGGGACCCGGGGTTGACTTCTCGCAGCCAACCGGCGTTCCAGTCGCTGCGCCGCCGCCAGCCCCGGCTCCCGCCCCAGAGGCACCCCCCGAGCCCGAGGCACCCTCCGAGGCAGCCCCAGAGGCACCCCCCGAGCCCGAGGCAGCCCCGGCTCCCGAGCCAGAGGCACCCCCCGAGCCCGAGGCACCCCCCGAGGCAGAGGCGCAGGTAACCGAGACGCCCGCTCCGCTGACGCCCGAGGCGGTCTCCGCAAAGTTCGAGGAGGTGGTAAACGCCGACCAGATCAGGGACCTGATGAAGCACCTGCCCGTTTACGATAACGAGGCGGAGCGTCTCGTGGCCGTCAAAGAGGCGGGCCTGGAGACTGCGGACGTCACCGACATCATCGGCGCCGATGAGCTCACCTCCATCACCAAGGATGCCATGGACGAGTTTGGGGTGTGCACCGCGTACGTGGGATCTATTGACGCCACCAGGCAGACGTACCAGTCGTGGCGGCAGAAGCACCTCGACGGGAGCGTCCACGACCACGCGGGAATGTGGCTTCCCAACAAGTTCGGCATGTGCAGGCACACCGTCAAGAAGAACGACGTGCTGCAGGCCAACGGGAGCTGCGCGGAGAACACCTTGGAGGGCATGCCGATGCTCTCGGCTGAGGAGATGCAAGCAATGGCGATGGCGGGTGATAAGGAGATGGGCCGCATCTTTGGGGACGTCATGCAGATGATGAGCGACCCCGAGGGTAAGATACCAGACGAGCAGCTTGTCCAGGAGGACTGGAACCCTCACGGCGAGAAGGGCATGACATATGGCAAGACGCGTGGGTTCTTTCAGCAGAGCATGGTGCAATGGATGCCGCAAACGCATTACTCTGGCGTTCCCATCAAGGTAAACGGGGAGACAGTCGCGACGTTTTGCGTCCTCGACAGCAAGCACCGCCACGATATCAACGCGGACCGCATGAAGGAATACGCTGCGCGCGCACAGAAGGTCATGGAGGAGCGTGCCTTGGCTCGCAAGGTCGCGCAGGCTGCCTAATAAGCTAAATATACAATTATGTGCATATTTTCAATATAAAAACAGTTACACTCGTGTGATTATTTGTGATTAATCTTACCCGAAACTCCCTCTTCCCCCCTTCCCCCCGCACGTGCAGCTGTCAACTCACGCGGGGTTTAGGTTAAACTTTTTGCCTGAGATGTCTCGGCACCCCGACACGGCGGCGCACTTGGAGGATGTCGTCGCGGGGTGAATGGCGCGAGACCAAGTGGGTGTGTACCACCCATCTGGAGCCCGCGGTCGCATCCAAGGCTGCGTCGGAGGAACCCGACAGGTTCGCCCGCGCGGTCACGGCGCTGGAGCGAGCGCTGGATGTCGCCAAGTCCACAGGCGACTTCGCCTCGGTGCACAGTCGCTTCCAGCCGACATCGCAGTTCTTCAGCGCCCGGACGGGTCTGAGACCCGAGGATCTGACGCGATGCGCGCACGTGGCCATCGACGTCATGCATGCGGTGGACGGGGACGTCAGCTCGCAGGCGCGGTGGGGCACCATGGCGACTCGGGTGATGGAAACTCACGGGAAGAGGCTCCGGCTGTCGGTGGACTGGCGGCCGCTGCACCGGCTCCTCAGGGCGTACCTGGACGGAGATAGCGAGGGATACAACGGCGCTATACCCCTCGCGGTGCATCAGGCCGTGGTGAGCAGGCTGGCGAGGAAGTCCAGGCGGCACTTCGCCCCCGACGCGCCCGCCCAGATCTGGGCGATGCTCGAGCCCGAGATCCGCGCCGTCGACACTGCGGACTGCTTCGAGGGGCTCGGCATGCTCAACCTCCTGATGCCCTGCGCCAGGGTGAGCGACGACGACGACACGAACCCGTGGGACGAGTGGGTCGGCACGTGGGTGCGAATGTCGTCGTGGATGCACACGAACTCCTTCTGGCTCGCCGCGTGGCACGCCATCTTCGCGCAGCTCGCCAAGCACGACGTGCGAGGCCGAATCGACTGGTCCAAGCACCGCGCGCACATGCACACCACGTCGCTGTGGTTCATGGAATTGCCCGTGGGGGGAGGGGAGGGTCCGTGCCCGTTCGGCCGGCGGTCGCCGACGAGGGCGACGTACTTGTTCAACAGGTTTGTCAACGAGGACGGGATGCGCGTCAGGACCGCCGCCAAGGCTATGGTGTACAGGCTGGGTACCACGTCCGAGGCTATGGTGGACGGGAAGTGCCCGGACACGGACGCGATGGAAGCCATCGTGGACGTCGCGGAGACGTACGCGCATCCCAGTAACAACGGCCGGTGGCACCAGAACATCGCTCTCTTTGTCCAGCACTCGGTGCGGTACTTTCGGAAACGTTGCGCGAGCAAGCGCCACGTCGACTCGGCGCCCGTGTCCGACGAGCTGAAACGAAGGTTCGCGCGGTGCATGATGCGGCTCATCGACCCGGGGATGTACAGCAAGAACGGCAAGTTCCGCATGGTGGCGTCCAGCTGTGCCGGTCAGCTCGCGTACTTGTGTCCCGCCGCCGTGCTCCCGAAGGTGATGACGAGGTTCCAGGAGGCGATTGAGCACTCGACCGCGACGCACCAGCTCGCCGCGGCGCTCTCCGTGATGACCTCGTGCCTCCGACCCATGCTCCTCGCGCCCCCCGAGGCGTTCGCCGGCGGCGGGGTGCCACCCCCCGCGGACTACCTCGCGGCGGTGCTGGACGCGACGCTTCCGGGCGTGGACGCCAACGACTCTCACAAGACGCTCGGCACGGTGAGGCTGTACGCGTCGGTGGTGAGCAACTTTGGCGCGCTGGCGGACCCAGGGGAGACCGGGGCGTGCGACGCGTTTCCGTTCTTCTGGTCCGACTGGATTCCCGCGTTGTTTGACCGCTTTTTCGCGTTTTTCCGCAACGTGGACCCCGGCAACGCGAGCAAGAGCGACGGGGCGGATAAGCACAGGGGCGGAGCCGGCGGCGACGGCGGCGCGAGCTACCTCATGGGAACGTCCTCGATGTACTCGCCGCTGATGCGCTTGATATTCGCGCGAATGCACCCCAAGCTTCGGCCGAGGGCGGTCCGTCAGCTCGCGCAGTTCGCGCTCACCAGCACCCACAGCGGCCTCACCGGCGAGGTTGGGCAGATGGTGATGGCGGCGGCGACGCAGGCTCCGGAGGAGGCGGTGCCCAACCTGACGGTCCCGTTGCTTCGCGCGTTGGCCGCGGAGATGGACGACGTCGCCAGGTTGGTCGCAGACGGCGTTGTGGAGGCGCACCAGATCGTCTCACCGACGAAAGAGGCGAAGCTCAAGTGGCTCACCGGGTTGCTCGGCAGCGCGTTGCACAAGGGCGGGCCGAGAATTGTCGAGATTTCATCCGATGTGTCCGCCGTCCTTCGGTCCATGTTCGAGCTCAGCGTCACCGGAAAGTCGCTTCGACTCGCGGAGATGGCCGCACATCTATCCTCGATGCTGTGCGGCGCTCTGACGGGGACGTACATCGACGACCTATTCGCGGCGGATGACGCCGACCAAAGTATGCCCGCGCGCTGGGTCGCTTCCAAGGTGAGGGAGGGCGAGAGCGACGACCTCATCCCGAGTCGGTTCAACTGGCGGCGCCCGTCGCCCGATGAGATCAGGGTGGCGACGGAGGTGGACGCCGAGTTCCTTCGCGCGCCGGCGACTTTGCTGCTCGACGCGCTGGTCGGCGGCGAAGGCGGCGAGGGGAACGATCCCAACGTCGGCAAGGAAAAGGTTCGCGGCGCGCTCGCGTCCATCGGCGGCGTGGTCAGCGGCTTTCGCACCCGCCTCGAGGATTTTCAGCCCGCGGGGATCGAGCCCGCGCAGATCATCGTCGGCGCGCGGGACGTCATCGCGGTTCCGATCCCGGTGCAGTCGAGGGCTCTCGCGTGCGACGCCGTCGCCGCGGTGCTTGAGAAGGTTGGCGCCGACGACGCGGAGACGCTGGGTATGGCGCTCTTCGTCGCGGATAAGCTCCTGGCGCCGCACTCGCAGGACTTTCACGGGATCAAATCGGCGCTGCGCACGTGGCACGCGGACGCCACCGCGCTGACGCAGCCCAAGTTCGCGCCGGACGACCGAAAGGTTCAGCCGCGGTGGCTCGTGGCCGAGTACACTTTTCTCCGATTCCTGTGGAGGGGCAGTCAGGCGGCGTATCACCGCGGCGGGCCCGGGGCGGACCACCCGTCGCATCCGTCCTTCGTTAGGCTCGTGGAACAGTGCCGACGCATGTGCCTGCACAAGTACAGCAGCGTGAGAGCCGCCGCGAGGTGCGCCACAGAGGGTGTCATGAAACGGTTCCCCGACTCCATCCCGAGGCTATGCGACCCCGCGAAGGAAGCGCTCGCCGCGAAACCCGCCGACGAGGACAGGTGCGTCGCCGCCTGCAAGCTCCTCAAGGCGACCACCTCGGTGAACCGATTGCGGACGGACCCGGCGCACTTCCGGTCGGTCGCCGCGGCGCTCCTGGGTTCGTCGCACCACGACGCCGAGAAGGCGCAGACGGCGGTGAACGAACTGTTTCTCTCCATAGCCATCCGGTTCAGCCGGTCGCACCTGCGTCACACGGGAGACGAGACGTACGAGCTCCACGCGGATCTGAGGGCGGCGAGGGAGCTCATATTCGGGATGATGTCGCCGACGGAGAAGGACCCGGTTGCTGCCGCGGCGGCGGCTAACAAGGCTGACAAAAAAACGAGGGTCACCGCGCTGCACTGGAGCTACAGCCTCATGGCCAACGCGCTGCTCCTGTTCCTGGTGCATCCCAGGCTGGACGACGTCGAGATGTCGCGTCTCACGTCCTACGCCATGTCGTGCCTCCTCGGCGACCTCAAGGTTATTCGCATGCCCGCGGCGTGCGTTCTGCTGATGATCTCGCGGTTCGAGAGCTTCGAGCGAGCGGGCGGGCCCGTCGTGGCCAACGTCCTGTCCTCGCAGCCCGGCGCGCTCGCGACGATCGTCGCCAACCTGGGTCTGTGTCACGGCGTCGGCGATGGAGCCGGCGGCGCGCGGGGACCGCAAGGCCGGGCCGACGCGTTGGTTCAAGCCGCCGAGAACCTCTACGGAGCCGGGTCCGACATGAGCGGCAAACCGTGGCCCCGGACGAGGGCATGCGACGACCACGTCCTCGTCGGGAGCTTCGTGGTGGCGTGCGCGAGGCTCTTCGGGCTGTTCGCGCGCGTCGCCCCGCGCGTGGTGTGCGACGAGCTCGAGGCGCCCCTCTCCCGTTTGGCCTTCGCGGATGGGGACCGGGGCGCGAGGTGCGCAGCCGCCGAGGCCATCGCGGGGGTCCTCGCGTCCAGCTCGCCCCCGCGTTGGGCGGCGCCCCTTCTCCTCAGGGCTTTCGACGAGGCCGCGAACGATTCCACGGAGGAGTGGCTCCGCGCGGTTCGGTACGCGGCGAGGGGGGGCGACGCAGCCGGGGGCGCGGGATGCGAACCCCTGCTCGCCGCGCTCTCCGCCCCGGTTTGCCAATCGACGGCCACCGTGTCGCAGCGGGCGAGGCGTCTCGAGGCTGCGCTCATGTGCGTCGCCGAGCTCGCCGCGCCGCCCGTCTCCGACGCGTCCATCGCGTTCCAGGAATCGTTAATGGACCAGCTCCTGGCGTCTGGCGAGTCCAGCCCGCTGGCGAACCCGTCCAGGGCCACGCGGGAGGAGGCGGCCAAGTTGGCGGCGCAGCTCATCGGCGCGCACGGCGGCGACGTCGAGGACGCCGCACGCGGGGTGGATCACGAGAGATTCGCGGGGCTGCGCGCCAAGGCGAACGCGCTGCTGGCGCAGTTCGTGGAGTGCGCCCCCGACGCGTGCAGGGAGTCGCTCGAGCGCCAGCCCTCCGACGCTCGGCATCTCGACGGCGACGAGTCACCCCTCGAGGGGGATCCCGGAGATCCCGGCGTCGTCGTCATGGACCTGGACCACGCCGATCCCCAGACGAAGGGAGTCGCGACGACGGGGCAAGGGTTCACGGCGCCCGAGGGGCGGGGCATGCACTGGCTCGAGGGTTCGTTCCTCACGGTGATCCAGCTGGCGAAACACGGCGGCGGCGCGAACGTGTTCGGAAGTATCGCGAAGATGCTCCCGTTTGTCCTCCGCGTGCAGGAGTGCCCGGATCGGGAGTTCGCGCTCGTGGCGAAGCGAACGCTGACCTACCTCAAGTACCTCGTGTTTCCGCGGCGGCACCTCGCGGCGGCGGTGGCGGGCACGCTGGAGGGGATGAGAGATTCCGGTCAGTGGCACGCGAGAGCAGCGGGGCTCAAGTTTTGCCAGGCGTTTTCCTCCCGCCACTCGTTCACGCTGTCCGATGGCGAGATGGCGGCG
>MDTE01031585.1_pt1 | contig 10404 bp, 9 predicted proteins | sample 811231 | NCBI WGS metagenome assembly MDTE01 (sample SAMN05326651, study PRJNA326480) | marine metagenome | isolation source: seawater | place: Indian Ocean: Red Sea | collected 2010 | reverse complement strand
GATAATACATATGGAAAACTTAGAGAACCATTGATCAAATTTATAAGTTACTCACGGTCATTTAATTTAACATCATTAAATACATACGGACTATATCCATTTGCTTATCTTTATGATAAAATTGGCCAAGAGCCTTATTTGTATCCAAATGTATTTAATTTTTATAGATCAGATTTTCAACCATTAGGTGAGATTTTAAATAATAATTTGGAAGCACCAGAATTTCAGCCTTTTACCGATGTTACAGCTGTTGGTCTACCGAATAGTTTAAGATGGTTAATTTACCAAGGTATCAGAAGAGACACTGACGATACGGGAATTGGACAAAGGTGGTACTCTCAAGGTGATTTAGATTTGAGTTACGAAATTTCAATTGCGTATAATAACGATACGCTAATAGATCACTTAGACTTATTATTAACTGCTGGGCGATTAACAGAGGATAACAGACAAGCAATCAAAAATCATCTTCAATCAATTTCTGGAAACTCAGAATCTAATCGAGAACAAAAAGTTAAGGATGCATTGTGGTTATTTTGTATTCTTCCAGAATTTAATTCGTTATATTAGGAAAAATTATGAATATGAATAGAAGAAATTTTATCCAACGAAATTGTGCAGCTATAGGAACAGCTTCGATTTCGTCTACTTTATTTTCTTTACGAATGACAGCAGGAGCTACAACAAATGTTAGTGGTTATAAAGCGTTAGTTTGCCTATTCCTGAATGGAGGAAATGACTCGTATAACATGCTTATTCCTTACACAAATGATAATAATGGATATCAAGGTTATTCTTCTGCAAGAGGCGGTGTAGGTACTGATGCAAGTGGATTTAAAAGTAATAGTGCTGGCGCTAGAGCATTGGCTATTCATCGTTCAGCATTATCAAACACTGTGCTTAATAGTGTGAACAATCAACCATCTTCCCAATATGCTATCCATCCCCGTTTTCCATTTCTTCAACAACAGTTTAATCAAGGTAATTTGTCATTTGTTGCTAATGTTGGAACTATGGTTGAGCCATTGACTATACAAGATTGGAGAAATATCGGAACATCTCAGCAAAATAAAGAAATTCCAGTGGGTTTGTTTTCTCATCCGGACGCTGTAATGCATTGGCAAACTGTAGTCCCACAAGTTAGAGGGGCAGCTCCTAAAGGCTGGGGAGGAAGATTAGCAGACGTTATGTCTCAGGCAAATTTAAATGGTTCAGTAGGATTAAATATTTCACTAGCAGGAAATAATACACTTCAACTTGGAAATTTAACTGTTCCTTATGTAACAACTCCTACTGGAGCTATTACATTAAATCAATATTCTGATAATTCTTTAAAAAATGCAGTAGATTCAATTTTAGCTAACTCTTACCCAAATATGCATAATAAAACCTTTTCCGAAAATAAAAAGAGATCTGTAGAGCTTGCCGAAATTGTAAAAACTGCAGTTGATGCACAGAGCTTAAGTCAAAATGTTCCTAACACAACAATTAGTAATACGAATAAAACTGCTGATCAGTTAGCAGGAGTAATAAAAGTAATGAAAGCAAGAAATGTATTAGGTATGAATAGACAAATTTTCTTTGTTGAAAGGGGTGGATGGGATCACCATAACGAACTTCTTGATGCACAAGGTGGAATACCCTACCCAAATAGCAATTTAGCTGATGGATCAAATGGATTATTTTATGAGCTGAACGAAGCCCTTGATTTTTTCTGGAACGAAATTATTGCAGCCGGTTTAGAAAATGATGTCGTATTATTTACGGTTTCTGATTTTGGAAGAACTATGACATCAAATGGAAAAGGAACAGATCATGCTTGGGGAGGAAACCAATTTGTACTTGGAAAATCTGCTAACAATGGTGGATCTTTAAATGGCGGAGAAATTTTCGGCCAATACCCAATCCTTGATCCAAATAATAATGATCTCGACCTTGATGCACATAAAAATAAAAATAGAGGAAGAATGCTGCCAACTACATCCGCTGATGCATATCTTTCAGAGCTAGTTTCTTGGTTTGGGTTGGATTCTACTCAACTATCAACTGTATTTCCTAACGCTTCAAAGTTTTTCGATCCAATTGCTAACCCACATCCATTAGGAATGTTAGGTTAAAAAATGAAAAAAATAAATGTTGTTTTGTATGTATTACTTTCACTTAACTATTTAGTTTTTTCTGATTACATTATTGAAGATTTTACAACAAGTCCTGACCCTTGGGGTTCAGCGAAATGGGATATTGAAACTAGTTTGAATGGATTGTCGGCATCCAATCCATATTTATTAGTTGATGCTATTGGGCTAGCTCCAAAAAGAGGTGTAATCCTGAGAACTAATGACTCTTCATGGACAGGGAACTATATCTCTAGAGGAATTACTGGAATAGCTTTTGATGTCAGAAATATGAGTGAACAAGATTCTCTTCGCTTACGAGTTGCAATTGGGGATACTCAGAATCCAATGTCAGGAACATGGTTTGTTTCAAGTAATTTTGCTAACATTCAACCATCATCTAATTGGTCAAGTGTTTTTCTTCCAATTAACGAAAATGATTTATCAAAAGCAAGTAGTGCAATGAGTAACGGATCACCAGGTCCTCAAAATTTTAATCAGGTAATGTCCAATGTTTTTGCTCTGAGAATTATATCACAAGGAGCTAGCGGAAATGCAATATGTGAGGATTATATTGGAGACACATTAATTGATAATATTCAGTTAATTCCAGAACCAAATACGGTTGGTTTGACCATACTGGCAGGATTAATTTTAATCATGATAAAAAATCAAAAATCAGTACTAACATAAGCTTCTATCATTTTTTCATCATCAAAAATATAATATCCCTTAAAGTAATCTTTTGATAGTAAACTTGGAAGCCAGGTAATATCATCTTCCCACATATTTTCATAAGGTATTTCATCTATTGGACACCAAAAAGGCTTAGCTTCATTAGTTTCTTTTGGAGTTCCAGAATATGTATCTGTATAAAAAACATGTCCATGAATTGTTAATCCATCAACAAATTGAAAAAATAATTCCCCACCTTTATTAATATCTGATGGCTTAATACAAACTTCTTCAAATGTTTCTCGAATAGCGCATTCTTCTGGTGATTCACCCTCCTCTATTTTTCCTCCGGGTGCATTAATTTTACCTTTGCCTAAACCTGTTTTTTTGTGAATCAATAAGACTTCATTTTGATTGAATACAAATAATAATGTTGCCTTAATTTTTGGATTCCAATTATCCCAGTTTATATTTTTAATATTATTTTTCACTCTTTCCTTAGTCTAAAAATGTAGCTGTTACGAATGTATGATCTGATGGCTTATCTTTTTTTCTTGGATCAAGATCAATTTCACAATTAGTGCATTTTTTTGTTAATTCATCTGTAGTTAATATATAATCAATTCTCCAACCAATATTTCTTAGAATTGCGTCCTTAACTCGATAATCGAAGAAAGAATATATTTCTTTGTCTTCATTAAACTTTCTAAATAAATCAACAAAACCCAGATCACAGGTATCTAAAAAAGCTTCTCTTACATCTACATGATAGCATGGATCATTTTTCTTTGTTTTTGGATTTGATACATCAATGGGATTAACTGCAATATTCATATCTCCAATCCATGCAATAGATTTATTATCCTTTAAATATTTAAATATAAATTCCTTTAATCTTTTATACCATGAAAGTTTATATTTAAACATAATGTGATCAATAGCTCTGCCTTGAGGAATATATGTATTTATTACTAAAAACTTATCAAATTTAGCACAAATAAGTCTTGTTTTATCGGCTGGTCCCCCATCATCAAATCCTGAAATAATTTCAACAGGTTTCTCTTTAGAAATTATCGCCACGCCGTTATAAGATTTTTCACCTTCAAAACATACGTGATATCCCATTTCATTAAATATAGATTCAGGAAAATCTACATTCTGTACTTTTGTTTCTTGAATACCAAGTACGTCAGGTTTATTTTCTTTAATCCAATCTATAATAATAGGAAGTCTAGATCTGATTGAGTTTGCATTAAATGTGGAAATTTTCATTTTGTTTTAATAAATTTATATGATTGTAAATTAACACAAATATTATGAGAATTGAACAACTAATTAAATTTTAAAAAGTGTTATGATTGATAAAACAACAACAAATTTTATTCATGAGAAAATTGAAGCCGATTTATTATCTGGAAAAATAAAAAAAGTTATTACTCGTTTTCCGCCTGAACCAAATGGACATTTACATATTGGACACGCAAAAGCAATTTTTCTAGATTTTGAAACAGCTAAAAAATATAATGGTGACTGCCATTTAAGATTTGATGATACAAACCCCGAAACAGAGGATGATGAATTTGTAAAATCAATTCAGAAAGATATTAAATGGCTTGGTTATGATTGGGGAAAGAATATCTACTGGGCATCTAATTATTTTGATCAAATGTATTCATATGCTGTGAAATTAATCCAAATGGGATGCGCCTATGTTTGTAATCTTAGTAAAGAAGAATTTAAAAATTATAGAGGAATTCCATCAAAAGATGGGAAAAATCCTCCAAATAGAAATATGAGTATTTCTGAAAATCTAGATATATTTGAAAAAATGAAGGATGGAGTATTTGAGGAAGGAGACTATGTATTAAGGGCAAAAATTGATATGACTTCTCCTAATTTACATTTGAGAGATCCTGCTATATACAGGATTAAAAAAATATTTCATCACAATACAGGAAATAAATATAATATTTATCCAATGTACGATTTTGCTCATTGTATTGAAGATTCTATTGAAAATATAACTCATTCTCTTTGCACATTAGAATTTGAAGTTCATCGTCCTCTATATGATTGGATTTTGGAAAAATTGGAACTTTACAAACCTCAACAAATTGAGTTTGCGCGATTAAATATTTCATACATGGTAATGAGCAAAAGACTCTTAAGCGAATTAGTTGAAAATAATCATGTTAATAGTTGGGACGATCCAAGATTACCAACAATCAGTGGCATGAGAAGAAGAGGATTTTCTTCAGCAGCTATCATTGATTTTTGTAAAACAATAGGTTGTACAAAGTTTGATAGTTTAACTGAAATTGAATTACTTGAAAATTTCGTTAGAAATGATCTCAATGAAAAATCTTACAGAAGAATGGCTGTTTTAAATCCAATAAAACTTACAATTATTAATTATCCTAATAACAAAAAAGAAATATTAAAAATATTAAATCATCCTCATAATGATTCTCTTGGCTACAGAGAGGTTCCATTTTGTAATGAGTTATATATAGAAAAGGATGATTACATGGAGGATGCACCAAATAAATTTAAAAGATTTAGTATTGGGAAAGAAGTTCGTTTAAGAGGATCATATTGTGTAACTTGCAAAGAAGTAAAAAAAGATGCCGATGGAAATGTTATAGAAATTCTATGTACGTATGATCCAGAAACTTTGGGCAAAAATCCTCCTGATGGCAGAAAAGTAAAAGGAATTGTGCATTGGGTTTCAGTTAAGGATTCGTCAGATGCGGAAATAAGAGTTTATGATCGATTATTTACTGTTCCTAATCCCTTACATGACAAAAATAAAAACTTTAAGGAGTTTATAAATAAAAATTCTTTAAAAATAATAAAGGGGAAAATTGAAAAATCTCTTAAAAAAGCCAAGCCATTAGATAAATTCCAATTTGAAAGAATCGGATATTTTTGCGCTGATGACGATTATACAAAATCTTATCCTATTTTTAATCAAACAATTTCTCTACGAGGAAAATAATAAGAAATTAAACTAACTCTAAAAGTACTTTTTCAGTTTTAATTGATAAATGTGAGTCAATTTTATCATTCAACTCGTCTGAGAGTACTTCGATTAATGATTCGCCAGAGCATATAATAACTCCATTAATATTAATAACAGGATTATCTAACTCCGATTCTAAAAAACATAGAATAGGTTTCACAGGAATGCTTTTTAAATTATTATTATTTAAATAATTTATTAATTCTAAAGTATCATCCTTAAGTTGCTTAATCGGAGATTTTTTTAAATATTTATTATCAATACTTATACGATTATTAGAAAAACTTATTTTCCCAGACCAATTTTTAGTTTCAACTAAAAATAACCCGAAAGGCGATAAAACAACATGGTCAAAGTTATGCTTTCCATTTTCTAACTTTATTCCATTAAAAATGGAATAATTATAATCTAAAAATGCAAGCTGATTTGAAACCCACTCTTCTCCTCGAGCACCTTTCAGGTAATTATTAAGCTTTCTACCTCCTAAAAATAAAAATAAAAATCCCGATATTGATATTACAACTAATATAAACCCTGCTTGTGATTGAGATAAATATGGTTGAATCCAGATTGCCCTAAAAATATACCCCAATAGAAAACAAATAAGCAATAAAGGCCAAAATGCTTTAACTAATCCAATAATAATTGGTGCTTCTCCAGGGCTTCCAAATACTTTAGCAAATGCGGCTTTGGTATTTTTAATATTTTGATCCATCATCATATATTATTATTTTAAAGGGATAAAACGTCATTCATACTATATAACCCCGGCTTTTGATCGACTAACCATTGAGCAGCCTCTAAAGCTCCCATTGCGAATAAGCTTCTGTCAGTAGCTGTATGAGAAATTTCAATAGTTTCTGAAGAACCTGCAAATATTATCTTATGTTCACCAATGATATCACCACCACGAATAGAGTGAAATCCTATTTCATGGAGTTTACGTTTTCCAACTAAACCACTTCGTCCTTCAATTTTTGCATCGTCTAAGGCAATATTATATCCATCTGCAACAGATTTTCCTAACATTAAAGCAGTACCACTTGGAGCATCAATTTTCTTATTATGATGTTTTTCTATAATCTCAATGTCATAATTTTTATCTTTTAATGTTTTTGCCACTTCTTCAGAAATTTTAGAAAGAATATTTATCCCTAAACTCATATTTCCAGAAATCAAAACAGGGATACTTTCACTAACATCTTTTACCAATGATAACTGCTCTTTATTTAATCCGGTTGTTCCGATTACCCATGAAGTATTCCACTTCTTAATTCTTTCTGCATTTCCAGACGTACAAACATGTGATGAAAAATCGATTATTACGTCTGACTCTTCACCTATTGCATTTAGATCGCTTGATAATAATACTCCGGCCTCATTTAATCCAAGTGTGACACCTATATCATTATTTAAATTTTCAGCATCCCATAAATCAACAGCTCCAATTATTTCCAAATCAGAAACCTTCTTCTCTAATATACACTTAATTAATGACTGACCCATTCGTCCTGCAGCCCCTAAAATTATAACTTTTTTAGCCATCTAAAACTCCTGTTTTCTTCATTGTTTGAAATAATATTTCTTTTTTTTCATAAGACATTGAACATAGTGGCAATCTAAATATCTCTTCAGCTAATTGCATAAATGATAATGCTGATTTTATTGGTATTGGATTTGTATCAATAAATAGATCATCAAAAAACTTTTTATAAAAGTTATGAATTTTTTCCGATTCAATAAAATCACCCTCTAATGCTTTATTAATCATTTTACTCAAACTTTTTGGAATTGCATTAGACGCAACAGAGATGACTCCCTGTGCTCCCTCTTTAATCATTGGAACAGCTAAAATATCATCTCCTGATAAAACATCTAAAGTACAATTATCTTTAATTTTTTTAACATTTTCTACTGTCCCAGAAGCTTCTTTTATAGAAACAATATTCTTATGTTTCGATAGTTCTTTAATTACATCTAAAGAAATTTCTTTAGATGTTCTTCCTGGTACATTGTATAATACAACCGGAACTCCTATATCAGCAATTTTGGAAAAATGGCGAATTAAACCTTCATCATTTGGCTTATTATAATAAGGAGTAACTTGTAATGTGCCATCTACACCAAAAGATTTTGCTGCTAGGGTTAACTCTACAGCTTCAGCAGTTGAATTTGCACCGGTACCAGCTATTACTTGACATCTTTTATTTACAATTTTTACAACTTCCTGAATTACTTTTAAGTGTTCGGATGTATTTAAAGTTGGCGACTCACCAGTTGTTCCAACTGGTACAATTCCATCAATACCTGCTAAAATCTGTCTTTCTACTAGTTTTTTTAAGTTATCAAAATCGATATCTCCATTTTTTTCAAAAGGAGTAATCAATGCTGTAAATGTACCTTTAAAACTCATATCATTTTAAAATGCATCTAGCCCACTAAAATCTATTGTATTAAAATAATCATCGATAGTTTCAGCTCTTCTTATCTGAATGATATCACCATTTTCTCTTAATAAAAGCTCTGCTGATCTTAATTTTGCGTTATAATTAAAGCCCATAGAATGGCCATGTGCTCCGGCATCATGTAATACAATTGTATCACCAATATTTATCTCTGGCATTGCTCTATCTATTGCAAATTTATCATTATTTTCGCATAAAGATCCTGTTATATCATATGTAAAATCATGATCTCTATCTTCTTTTCCAAGAACAGATATGTGATGATATGCACCGTACATTGCAGGTCTCATTAAATTTGACATGCATGCATCTAAACCAACATAACTTTTGTAAGTTTCTTTCTTATGTAAAACTTTACTTACTAGCCACCCATAAGGACCTGTAACCATTCTACCACACTCAAAACGAATATCTAAAGGAGGCAACCCTTTATTAATAATTTCTGATTGGTATAGTTCTTCAACTCCTTTACCAAGCAACATCAAATCCACAGGTTTTTCATTGGGATGATATGGAATACCAATACCTCCTCCTAAATTTAAAAATTCAAAGGAAATATTTAATTCTTTTGATATATCAGCCGCAAGATTAAATAACATTTTTGCAGTATCTAGAAAATATGGAATTTCTAATTCGTTAGAGGCTACCATTGTATGTAAACCAAATCTCTTAACTCCTTTATCTTTAAGTATCTTATAGCCATCAAATAGTTGGTCTTTTGTAAATCCATATTTTGCTTCTTCGGGCTTTCCTATAATTACATTTCCTCCTTTAAGAGAACCAGGATTATATCTACAACATATTAATTCAGGAAGTCCTACATTTGACTCTAAATAATTAATATGCGAAATATCGTCCAAATTAATTATTGCTCCTAATTCATTGGCTTTAGCGTATTCATAAGCAGGCGTATCATTAGAAGTAAAAATTACATCTTCACCAGTTATTCCAACTTTTTCACATAAAATCATTTCTGGATATGAAGAACAATCACCTCCAAAACCTTCTTCTTTTAAAATTTTTATAATGTATGGATTAGGTGCGGCTTTAATAGCGTAGTACTCTTTAAAACCTTTATTCCAAGCAAATGCTTTATTTAGTCTTCTTGCATTATCTCTTATTCCTTTTTCATCATAAATGTAAAAAGGTGTAGGATATTCTCTCGAAATTTCTTCAACCTGTTCTTTTGTTAGTGGTAATTTCTTATTTGTCATTATTTATTCCTAAATATGAATCCTTATTTTATACCAAAATTTTTTCAATTATATAATATCAATAAAAAGTTATTTTTAAAATTTTTTCAATTAGGTTCGAAATCTAACTGTTATTCTTACTAAAACTATGATTAATCCACCATTCTATTATCTCTTTTTCATCATTAGTAATGTATGGTTCAGAAGGCGGCATATGAAATTTATCATGAACAGGAAGATTTATCCGCCTTATAATTTCAGATGATTGAGAATCTCCAATTGAAATTGCCGAACCAAATAATCCACCTTTAAGAATACTTTCTTCCGTCATCATATTTAATCCGCCTTGAGACCTTCTATCATTGTGACAATAGACACATTTTGATTCTAAAATTGGATAAACAGAAATTTCAAAAAAACCGTCTGAAGAATTTTGAAGCTCAGTTTTCTCTTTTTTTGAAAAGTTTTTACTAATTCGTTCACCTAAAGTTCCATGAGTTATTGTAGAACCTAAATGGCCTGTATAACCCAAACAAAAAGTAACAATAAGTGATGAAATCCACAAATTTAAAAAAGATCGCTCCTTAAAATGATAAATACAGAAAAATGATACAAAATAAATAAATATTACCGCTGCATATAAATGCGCGTTAATAATATCTCCAGTATATCCATTAAGTTTTAATGCTAGACCAGTTAAAAATGAGAAAACTGATGAAATTAAAACCAAAATTGAAATTATTTTTAAAAATGGAAAAATATGAATTGATTTTTTAATAGTTCCAATTAAAAGGAAGATAATAAAACCAAACCATAATCCAATTGGCAAATGGACAAAAAGAGGATGGAATACTCCTAAAAAACCTAATACGAAAAGATTATCGTTATCTAAAGATAAGAAAATTAAACTAGTTAAAATTAAATTAAAAACTAGG
>MDTE01189882.1_pt1 | contig 10405 bp, 8 predicted proteins | sample 811231 | NCBI WGS metagenome assembly MDTE01 (sample SAMN05326651, study PRJNA326480) | marine metagenome | isolation source: seawater | place: Indian Ocean: Red Sea | collected 2010 | reverse complement strand
TTAGATAAATTTAAATGGAAAATATAATTAAAAGATTGTTTGATAAGAAGTCTCCACCCATTCTTATAGCAGAAATTTCAGCTAACCATAATGGTTCAATCAATAATGCTAAAAAATTAATGTTAACAGCAAAAAGAAATGGTGCTGATATTGTAAAATTACAAACCTATGAACCAAAAAATATGACTATAGACTCGTCGAAAAAAGATTTCCTAGTAACTAGTGGTTTATGGAAGGGATACAAACTTTGGGATTTATATACAAAAGCTCAAACACCCCTTTATTGGCAAAAAGAGTTGTTTGATTATGCAAAAAAAATAAAAATTCCATGTTTTAGTACTCCGTATGATGATGAGGGTGTTGACCTTTTAAAAAAACTAAAATGTAAGTTATATAAAATTTCCTCATTTGAAATGAGTGATGTGAGTTTAGTAAAAAAAATATGTAAATTAAAAAAACCTGTAATTATTTCTACTGGACTAGCTAATTTTGCTGAAATTAAAGAGATTTATAAAGTTGCTAAGAAAGCAGGATGTAGAAAATTAATTATGCTGTATTGTGTAAGTTCATATCCAGCAAAAAATGAGGATTTTAATTTAAATAATATTGATATTTTAAAAAAAAAATTTAATTGTGAAATAGGATTTTCTGATCATTCAATTGATAATTCTGTAGCTATGCTTGCAGTTTCTAAAGGTGTCAGAGTTATAGAAAAACATATAGCTTTACAAGGACAAAAAAAAGGACTCGACATAGATTTTTCGCTAAAGGGAAAAGATATAAAAAAATTTAGAGAAGATATTAATAAAGCATGGACGTTATTAGGTAAAAAAAATTTTTTTAGAACTAGAAATGAATTAAAAAATATTAAATTTAAAAGATCAATTTATGTAATTAAAAAAATAAAAAAAGGTGATAAGTTTTCTGAAAAAAATATAAGAAGAATTAGACCAGGTTTCAGCTTATCCGCAAAAAAATGGTCATCTATACTTGGAAGAATATCAAAAAAAAATTTGAATGTTGGATCTAGATTAGATTTAAAATACATCAAATAATGAAATTAAATATTGGCAGTATAATTAAAAAAACTTATTTCTTTTTTTTATTATGTTTTCTATTAAATATAATTTATAGGGACCAACTAGTAAATAATGGTGAGCTATTCCAAAAATATTTAGTACTTTATATTTTATCTTTTGTTTTATTTTTAGTTTTTTTTTTAAGTGAGAGTTTAAAGATAAAATTTATAATTATTCTATTTTCTACTTATATCTCACTGGTTATTTGTGAAATCAGTCTTTATTCATTCGAAAAGTTTAATAAAAAAAAATTTGATTTTAGATCTAAATATGAAATTTATAATGAATTATCTAAAACAAGCAATGTTACAGTTACTATGCCTCCCACTACATTTGTTTTTGAAAATGATAAAAAGGTTTTTCCAATTGGCGGCATATCAAACTCTTTAACTATAAATTGTAATGAAAATGGTTATTGGGCAACTTATAACAGTGATAGACACGGATTTAATAATCCAAATTCAGTTTGGGAAAAAGATATAGATTATCTTTTAATTGGAGATTCTTTTTTACATGGATCATGTGTTAATGAAAATGAAACAATTTCCTCTAAACTAAGAAATAATACACAAAATAATATCGTAAATTTAGGTTATGGCAGCAATGGATTACCAAACTACTTTATAACTTTGAGAGAAATAATTCATTATAAAAAAATAAAAAATGTTATTATCTTTTTATATTTAGGGAATGATTTAACTGAAAAAAGTTTTTCATTATTTTTAAATGATAAATTTTTTAAAAAGTATATTAATGATGAGTCATTTACACAAAAAATTTTTTTAAATCAAAAGGAAGTTGATAAAAAATTAAAAAAAAAGGTTCAAGTTGAATTAAGCGAAATTTCAAAAAATCAGAAAAAGACTGACAAAACAAAAAGAAGTGAAATTTCAAAAATTTTTACTTTATATAATTTAAGAATTTTAACAAAAAGTAAGTTTAAACAACCGAAAAAGAAATTAAAAGATAATTATATATATTTTGAGGAATACATTAAAAAAATTAGAGATTTTGTAGAAAGTAATCAAATAAATTTTTATATAGTGATTTTACCTGATTATGATCTTTTACTTGAACAAAAAAATAATTCACATACTCGTTACGAGAAAGTTAATGAAATTTTAAGGAACAATAATATCGAGTCTTTGGATATATATGAGAAAGTTTTTTTATTATACAAGAAACCATATAAAAAATTTTTTTCAAGCATGAATTCACATTATAATGCTAAAGGATACAACTTGATTGCTAATGAGATAACTAATTATTTGTTTGAAAAATAAATAATTAATTAATATCTAGTAGCTTTGAATAATTTAAATAAATTAAAATTTAAAATTATATTATAAATTATGAATTTAATAGTTGGTACAGCTAATTTTGGGAAAAAATATGGTTTAAGAAAAAAAAAAATTATTAATGTTAAAAATTTTTTAAATTACTTAGACAAAAAAAAAGTTAGGTTCTTTGATAGCGCTTTTAGTTATCAGGGAAGTCATAAAGTAATAATTGAAAGCAAATTAAAACAAATTAGACTAATTACCAAATTAGATTTAAAAAAAAAAAATTGTCATCAAATAAAAAACTCAATTTTAAAACTGAAGAGCGATCTAGGAAACAATAATCAGATTTATGCTATACTAATTCACAATGTAGATGACTTCATAAAATTTAGACAAAAAAAAAAATTATTAAATTTACTAATGGATTTTAAAAAAAAAAATATAATTAAGAATGTTGGAGTTTCTATATATAATCCAGAGGAATTAAAATACATAATTAAATTTTTTACACCAAAGATAATTCAAATACCTTTAAATGTTTTTGATGATCGATTAATTAAAGTAAAATGGATTTTAAACTATATAAAAAAAGAAAAAATTGAAATACATGCCAGATCTTGTTTTTTGCAAGGTTTATTATTAAAAAAAAATCCACCAAAAAAATTATTTCAATTCAAAGATAAATTGAATTTCTTTTTTAGATGGTGTGATGATAATAATTTAAGTTATATTAATGCATGTTTGAGTTATGTTAAAAAATTCAAAGAAATTAAGTATTTAGTAGTTGGTTCTGATAGTCTAAGTCAGTTCAAACAAATTCACTCAATATTTATAAGAAAAAAAATTCCTAACGTGCCAAGTTTTAGTCAAAAAAATATGCAAAAAATGATTGATCCTAGACTATGGTAGATTTTGGCATAATAATTCAGGCAAGAAGTAATTCAAAACGTTTCAAAAAAAAAGTTTTTAAGAAAGTTTCTCAAAATCAAACTTTACTTGATTTACTGATAAAAAGATTAAAAAAAAATAAAAAAATAAGATTTATTTGTTTAGCAACACCGAAAAATGATAATCTTTTAAAATTTCATAAAATAGCTCAAAAGAATCAAATCAATTTTTTTAATGGTTCAGAAAATAATGTTCTTAAAAGATATTATGATTGTGCAAAAAAATTTAAGATTCAAAATATCGTAAGAATTACTGCCGATTGTCCGTTAACATGTCCCAAATTATTAGACAAAATGATAGAAATTTATAAGAAAAGAAAACTTGATTATTGCTCTAATATTATAGAGCCATCTTTTCCAGATGGATTTGATATTGAAATTTTTAATTTTAAATCTTTAAAAAAGAGTATATTAAATGTTAAATCACAGTATTATAAAGAACACGTAACAAAGTACATAATTAATAATAACAATTTTAAGAAATATAATTATAAGTATCAAGAAGATTTATCAAAACTTAGAGCTACTGTAGATTACCCAGATGATTTAAAGAACATTAAGTATATTTTGAAGAAACTTAGAAATAATGCAAACTCTGATTATATTACAATAATAAACGTTCTAAAAAAAAAATTAAAATTGAGTAAAATAGAAAAATTTATTCACAGAAACATGAGTGAACATTCCAGTGTAGGTCAAAGAATGTGGTTGAGAGCAAAAAATATTATTCCAGGGGGATCTATGTTATTTTCAAAAAATCCCGATCTATATTTGCCAAAAAAATGGCCTGCATACTTTATCAAAACCAGCAAATGTAATATTTGGGGAATCGATAAAAAAAAATATTTAGATATGTCCATAATGGGAGTAGGAACAAATATACTGGGTTATTCTAATAAAGAAGTAGATAGAGCTGTTTTGAAGGTTATTAATAATGGAAATATGAGCTCTTTAAATAATCAAGAAGAAGTTTTATTAGCTGAAAAACTTGTTGAAATGCATCCTTGGGCAGACATGGTTAGACATGTTAGGACTGGAGCAGAGTCTAATTCATTAGCTATAAGGCTTGCTAGGGCATATACAGGAAAAAATAAAATTGCAGTTTGTGGATATCATGGATGGCAAGATTGGTATTTATCTGCAAATTTGGATAATACCTCAAATTTAAATAATCATTTAATAAAAAATTTAAATGTAAAAGGTGTGGATAGTAACTTAAAAAATACAATTAAAATTTTTGATTTCAATGATGAGAAAATTTTGAGTGTTTTAAGAAAATCATCTAATTATGCAGCAGTTATAGTTGAGCTTGCAAGAGACCGTAAACAAACAAAGTCATTTATTAATAAAATAAGAAAAATTTGTCTCAAAAAAGGAATTATACTTATTTTTGATGAATGCACTTCAGGATTTAGAGAAACATTTGGTGGGCTTCATCTCAATTTTGGTATTAATCCTGATATTGCAACATTTGGTAAAGCCCTTGGAAATGGTTATTCTATCTGCTCAATTTTAGGTAACAAAGAAATAATGCAACAAGCACAAAACACTTTTGCAAGTAGCACTTTTTGGACTGACAGAATAGGTCCTAGCGCAGGGTTAAAAACATTAGAAATTATGAGAAAACTAAAATCTTGGGAAATTATTTCAACTCAAGGAAAAAAAATTAAAAAGAGTTTTAAGAAGATATCATTAGATACAAAAGTTCCCCTGAAAATCACTGGGCTAGATGCATTACCAAAATTTTATTTTAATAAAAATCATAATATTTATAAAACATTTGTTTCACAAGAATTTTTGAAAAAAAATATTTTAGCATCTAATACAATTTATACCTGCATTCATCATGATGATAAAAAAATTGATAGATACATGAGTATTCTACATGAAATATTTTTAAAAATTAAAGAAAATCAAAAAAATAATATTAATCCACTTTCACTTCTCGATACAGATGAAGCAATTCGTTCAATTAGAGGATAATTTTTATGTATAACGTTATAGCATTTGGATTCTCATCAGAATTGGGCAAAAATATTATTGAGGAAATAGAGAAAAATTTTAATTTAGAAATTTCTTTTGATGATTTCAAAAAAGAAAAATCAATTCCATTGATGAATTTTATTTTGAATATTGAAAACTTTAATTACGATTCTGATGAAAATTATGATTTTGAATATAGTTCTTTCTTTAGAGAAAATTTTGATAAATATCATATCTTATCACTAACAAGAGGACTAAAATTTAAAGAATTTTTTGAGACTCAAAATGAATTTTTTATTTATTTCAACTTTTTTGTAAAACAAATTATCAAAAAAAAAATAGATCTAATAATTTTTAGTAATATACCACATCAAGGTCCTGACTACATATTATATAAATTAGCTCAAAAATTTGAAATTAAAACAATAATATTATACCAGTCGATTTTTTTTAATAAATATTTTCAATTCACTAATATGGATGACTTTGGAAAATTCCAAAAAATTCCAAATAATATTAATTATAGAAATAATTATGAATTAAAGGAATACTATACAGATTTATATGAAAAGATGTTGTCAAGACATTTTAAAAAGAATAAAAGAAAACTGTCATTAAGAGATAAGATAAGAAAATTATTAACTTATTTAAATATTATTTCAAGAGAAGATCAAAATAAGACCTATATAAAAAAAATATCTGAAATTTCTATTGATCTAAATGAAATCAATAAAATCGAAAAAGAAAATAATATTTTATTTATAACACTTCATGAGCAACCAGAATTAACAACAACTATGTTAGGTAAAGAATTTTTAAATCAACTTGACGCTTTGGAAAAATTATCAGTTTTGCTTAAAAAAAAAATCTATCAAAAAAAAGAATGGAAAATAATTGTGAAAGATCACTACAGACAAACGTCTTATATGCGAGGTAAATTATTTTTTAAAAGATTAGAAAAATTAGAAAATGTATTTGTTGCAAAAACAGACATACAATCTGAAAAGATAATTGAGCTCTCAAAATTAATAGCTACAGTTTCAGGTACAATTGTTTGGGAAAGCTTAAAAAAACAGAAAAAATCGTGTTATTTTGGTCAACCTTGGTACTCATTTTTTAAAAATTCAATGAATATAGATCGTCAAACCACATATCAGAAAATATCAGAGTTCTTAGAACAAAATTTTGATTTAAAACAGAATGAGCTTGATTTTGATTATTTAAAAAAAAAACTAAGCATCGGTGATGTTAATGAATTTTATATTAATACAAAAGACTATGACTATAAAAAAAATGCAGAAAATATAGTAAAAAATTTAAAAAATTTACTTCAGAGCAAATATGTAGAATGGTAAAATCTATTTATTTTTTGTTTGAAAGATATACACCGCATACTTCGATTTTTTTTTATCGTTTTTCAATTCAAAAATTTTTAAATTTCTCAAATCAAAAAATTTTTTATTAAATAATTTTTTATAATTTCTCTTATAGACTGTGATTTTTTTATCATGTTTATATTTTACTGAATAATTAAACTTAGTATAAAAATCTAGTATGATTAAATAACCATTGTCCTGTAATAAATTTATAGTATTTTTGAAAATTTGTTTATAATCAGACGGATCACAGAGATATAAACAAAAGCCAAATATAATTATATCAAATTTTTTTCTTTTGAATTTTTTATGCATTGAATCTGCTGTAGAAACTTTTGCGTTAATATACTTACTTGCAATTTTAACAGCTTTTTTTGATGGATCTACACCGTAGATATTTTTTAATTTAAATTCTTTTTTAATTTCTTTTAATCTAGCCCCTGTTGATGATCCTACCTCAAGTATAGTTGGCTTAAATTTATGTTTTTTTATAATTTTTTTTACTTCTAAAAAAACTTTGTCATTTTTTTTATTATACGACTCAATATTTTTAACGTTCCTTCTAAACCACTCATCCCCTTCATGTTTTAAAAAAATTTCTTTATTCTTTGGTTTCAACTTAATATTTTTTTTATAATAGAATTACTTTTACTCTTAATTAAACATTTCTCTGAACTTAATTGGAAATTTTTGGCAACTTTTTTAGCTTTCTCACCTGCTAAATTTATAGAAAAATTTTTCTTTTTATTCATTTCTATTGTTGGACAAATTATATAATATTTTTTGAATTCATAAACAAGATGGCTTTCATCTTCAGAAGTCATCAATTCATGTACTTTTTCTCCCGGTCTTATTCCAACAATTTTATGTTTAAAATTTTTATTAATTATTCTTGCTAGATCAACAATTTTTATAGATGGAATTTTAGGTATAATAATTTCTCCACCTTTCATTATTTGGAATGAGTAAATTACAAATTTTACTGCCTCTTCAAGAGTAATTAAAAATCTGGTCATTCTAACGTCCGTAATAGGGAAAAATTTTTTATTTTTTTTCACTTGATTTAAGAAAAAAGGAATAACCGATCCTCTTGAATTTATTACATTTCCATATCTGACAACGGAAAAAGAAATATTTTTTCTCCCAATTATATTATTTGCAGCAGAAAACAATTTATCACTTACAAGTTTTGTGGCTCCATATAAGTTAATTGGGTTTGAAGCTTTGTCAGTTGATAATGCTAAAACCTTTTTGACATTATTATTTATACAAGCCTTAATAAGATTTTCTGCTCCATTTATATTTGTTTTAATGTATTCAGATGGATTATATTCGGCAGTATTAACTTGTTTTAAGGCTGCAGCATGAACAACATAATCAACATTTTTAAGTGCTAATTCTAATCTATTATAATCCCTCACATCCCCAATAAAGTAACGCATACATTTATCAGTAAATTTTTTTGACATCTCGTATTGTTTTAGTTCATCTCTAGAATAAATGATGATTTTTTTTAATTTGAATTTTTTTAAAAGAATTTCTACAAATTTTTTTCCAAAAGAGCCAGTGCCACCTGTAATTAATATTGTTCTGTTATTAAACATAATTTTATAAGGTAATTATTTTACTGTCATTTTTTGATTTGTATACACCTCTAGTATCAAAAATAAACCTGCTAAATTTCAAAATTTTGTTGTAGTTAATTTTATCATGATCTGTAACAATTATTGTTGCAATTGAATTTTTAAAGGTATTTTGTGTTAAAGGTTTAGATTTCATATTTTTAAACTTTTTATACTTTCTTCCTTCTTTTATACTTTTAATATATGGGTCATGAAAATCTATTTTTATCTTTTTTTGTATTAATTTTTCCATAATATAATATGCTGGCGTTTCTCTATCATCATCAACATTTTTTTTATAAGCGACACCAATAATAATTATTTTTTTATTTTTATATGGAATTTTTTTAATTTTAAAAAATTTTAAAATTTTACCAATTATCCAATTTGTAACCTCTTTATTTATTTTTCCACTTAACTTAATAAATTTAGGATCATATCCTATTTTTTTTGAAGCCCATGATAGATAATACGGATCAATTGGTATGCAATGACCTCCTAAACCGGGACCAGGTAAAAATTTCATAAATCCGAAATTTTTTGTACTTGCTATATCAATTACGTCATAAATATTTATACCCAATCTGTCACAAATCATTTTAAATTCATTGATCATTCCAATATTTACACTTCTAAAAATATTTTCTAAAAGTTTAGAAGTTTCTGCTATTTTGATTGATTTTGCTATCGCAATTTTTCTTACAAACTTAGAATAGATTATATTCCCAATATTAAGAGAAACTTGATTGTAACCACTTACAATTTTTGGTGTATGTTTGTAGCTAAAACTATAATTTCCAGGATCCTCTCTTTCAGGAGAATATATAAATGATAGTTTTTTTTGACTTAATTTTTCTGATAATTTAAATTTTTTTATAATATCATTACAAGCACCTGGGTAAACAGTGCTTTCTAAAATTATGACTTTGTTATCTAGCATGTAAGATTTAAACAAATTGAAAAAATTATGCACATAACTCATATCAGGTGAGTTATTTTTTTTGAGAGGTGTGGGAAGACAAATAATAATTACATCAATATCCTTCATTTTATTTATATTTGAAAAAACTCTATCTGAATTTTTTTTGAAATACTCTAGCTGTGTATTTTTAATAGTAGAAATATAAGAAATACAATTTTTGAGTCTTTTTATTTTCAATTGATCCTTATCATACCCAAAAACATTAAAATTTGATTTTACCAATCTAACAAGAAGAGGTAACCCAACATAACCAAGTCCCACAACACATACTTTTAATTTTTTTGATTTAATTTTATTTAGAAATTCTTTATACATACAAAATATTATTTAAGTTAAACTAAAATTTTAAAAATTTAATTTATGTACTTTAAATCAAAAGTAAACACATGTTTTTTTATAGCTGAAATTGGGTCTAACCATGAAGGATCTTTTTATAAGGCAAAACAACTTGTAATCCAAGCTTGTAAGAGCAAGGCTGATTTAATCAAACTACAACTTTATTCAGCTAATGGTATTGTAAATAAAAAATATGATCCGCAAAGGTTTGAGCACTTTAAAAAACTCTCTTTAAAAGAAGATCAATATATAGAACTAGCAAAACTTTGCAAAAAATACAAAAAAAAGTTTTCAGCATCTATATGGAATAGAGAAATGATAGCTACCTTAGATAAATATATTGATATATATAAAATAGGATCAGGAGATTTAAAAAATTTTGAAATCATTAAAAAAATAGTCACAACTTCTAAACCATTAATTATTTCAACGGGATTGACCAATTTAAATGAGATAAATGATACTCTTGCCTTTATCAAAAAAACTAATAAATCATATTTTTTAAAAAAAAAAATTGCATTGCTTCATTGCAATACGGCTTATCCCACTCCTTATCGCGACGTAAATTTAAAGAATATAAAGATCATAAGTGAAAAATTTAAGTTTCAAACTGGCTATTCTGATCACACCGTAGGAGATGAAGTTATAAAAATTGCATATTTAAATGGAGCAAAAATTATAGAGAAACATTTTTCAAATACTATTAATGCTAAAAGTTTTAGAGATCATCAAATATCATTAAATAGAGTTCAGGTAGATAATTTCTTAAATAGTATTAAACAATTAGATTTATTATT
>MDTE01157373.1_pt1 | contig 10405 bp, 8 predicted proteins | sample 811231 | NCBI WGS metagenome assembly MDTE01 (sample SAMN05326651, study PRJNA326480) | marine metagenome | isolation source: seawater | place: Indian Ocean: Red Sea | collected 2010 | reverse complement strand
GGCGGCAAGCTTTTGCCGCCGAGTTGACCGTCGACGGCCAACCATTTGGGCAAGTTGCCGAAGCGCAGGTGACGGTTGGGCAGGCTTGGTTCTAGTACGCTGGGTCAGAAGAACCACAACCGGTGAATGCCTAATGTCTCATGAATGAAGGAATCAGAACACTGAACGAGTTTGCTGATCGACGAAATCTTTAGAATAGAGTATGCGTTCTTTGGATTTGTTGAGACATCAGTCATTCGTTCCTTGGAAGACTGACTTGTCCAGGAACAACACCGTTAGCGGTCTTGTGCGAGGGTTCTTCCTCGCCATGGTACCGCCCCAACCAATCACCAAGGACACCGTCCCATGACTAAAATGATTCGACAATCCATTCAAAGCGGTGCAGTGCAACGAGTTCATTTTTTGGGAGATTCCATCACGCAGGGTTCGGGATTCGTGTCACAGCAGCAATCTTACGTTTGTCAGGTGATGCAAGAGATCCAAGGCCTCGCAGGAAATGTGGATGTGCAAGTCTACAACCACGCGGTCGGTGGTGCGACGTCAACCGATGGTCTCAACCGTGTGCAATGGTGTGAACGCGACGACCACCAGGCAGAGTTGGTATGGATCATGTTTGGCTTAAATGACTTGAATCAAGGCGTGTCGGTGGAGGAATATGGAGTCAATTTAGGAGCCATGATTGAACGTCTTCTCGGAATCGGAGCCCAAGTTGTCGTTTGTGGACCGACGCCATTTGCAGGACGCGAAGATGAACTTCTGGGTTTCATCCGACGCGTAGCTGACGTTGCAGAGGAGGCCAGTGTTCCATTCATCGAATGTTCAGGCCCGTTTTACGAAGGCGGCAATCTTCGACCGGGTATGCTTTGGCCGGATGGGGTGCATCTGACCGCCGAGGGTCACCAAGTTCTGGCCCGTCATTTGTTGGAGCATCTGTTCGTGGAGGAGCACAAGTGCCGAAGCTGAAATCGTGGAGATTCCGAATTGAGTGTTGCGGGGCCTATGCCCCATTTGCGATCATTCGACCGAATTCAGATAACTCAGCAGGTCGGCCATGTCGGTTTTATTCACGTTCTTTTCTATTCCTTCCGGCATGAAGGAATAGCCGCTACTACGCATTTCTTCGATGTCGCTTCGTTGTAAGGTGACACTTGTGCCGTCTGGCCGGGATATCGTGATGTTGTTAGCTGTTTCGGCACTAATCATGCCCGTCAACACTCGTCCATCCTCTACGGCGATGATGTAGTTCAAGAACTCTGGTTTGACTTCTCGATTAGGGTCAAGAATATTGAGCAGTACGGATGCCATGCCACGTTGACGAATACCTTTGAGCTCTGCTCCTAGGGCCCTTCCAACGCCTTCAAGTCGATGACAGGCGGAGCAATTTTTTTCGAAGACCATTTTGCCACGTCCTGCATCGCCGTCCATTTCCAGTACGGGGCGGTAGTGTTCAAAAACGGCTTGGCGTTCCGATGCCTGCACATGGTTGAACAACTTGTCAGCTCGTTCGGCGATCTTTTGGTCAGGGTGTTGTTGTAACAACTTGACTCGGGCAGCGTCGATGCTGCCTCGCGGAACGTTGCCCTCTTCGATAGCGTCGAAGAGAACATGCACCCAGGCCGGCCGAGAAAGCAGTGTTTCGGCTGCACTGGTTCGCAAAGTTGGGCCCAACGCAGACCACGTCTGCAATAAGGTAACTGCTGCGGCCATTTCTTCGAATTCGGCGATCGTCTCCAAGGCGGCCACCTGTACAGGTTGAGGTTGTGCGGGGTGTAGCAATTCGTGGATCAAAGGTTGAACGGCAGCGAATGGTGCGAGTCGCAGCTTGTGAATCGCGCTCGCTCGCACGTTATCGTCGGCATCTGAATCGTTGGCTGTCCGTTTCGCTTGGTCCAATAGATTCTTCAGGATCGCGGCAGCTTTTCCATCTTCAGCTGCCAATAGATTCTTTCTTTCTGGTTCTTTGTGCCTTTCGAGGAGTGCCAACACAATGGATTCAGGTAACGTGTCCTGGCTATCGGCGAGTAGGTCAAGCGACTGTAGAACCGTAGCGATTTCGCTTTCACGATGGTCAGCTCCTATCTGTCGAGCAAGCGAGACCAGAAGTTCTTGTCCGTGAGTCGATGAGGGCAGGGTTGAGTGAGAAGCAAGCAATTGAAACAAAGTGCCAGCCAAGTCGCTGACAGAACTGAGAATGGCGACACGCATCCAGCGATCCTCGCCATCAAGTACCGCAATTCGGAAAAGGGCTGCAGCAGCTGTCGGCCCAGGCATCGAGCCAAGTGAAAAGGCGGCTTGATAGCGAACCAACTTGTCGACATCTTCGGCCAACTCAATCATCTTCGCCGCCACCAGTGACGATTCTGTCACTACGCGTTCAGCAAGTCGCAGGGCATGAATTCGCACGTGAGGTGAAGTGTCACTCAAAGCAATGAGCACGGAGTTGTCATCCAATGCGTCCAATCCATGGAGGGCATAAAGAGCCGTCGCACGGCCAATGGGGGATGGTGAAGATGTGAGGAATTCGCGAAGCGGTCCTGTGGCAGTAGGATCCTGCCGTTCGTACAACAGTCGAGACGCAGTATCGCGGTGCCAACCGTTAGGATGTGCCAGCATGGCCACGAGTTCTGTAGTGGTTGCGCTGTCGAGTCGTGGTGACTTTCTGAGCGGATTCCCATCGTTGGCGACCATGCGGTAGATTCGCCCGCGGTCATTACCGCTTAGAGCGTCCAGGTGCTCAAAAAACTCTGGTGGTAGAAACGCAGCGCCTTCGATCAGTTCGCGGTACATGTCCAGGACGTACAGAGATCCATCCGGTGCGTTGGCGAATTGGACCGGGCGGAACCAAATGTCACTGGAAGCCAAAAACTCGACGTCCTGGTCAGCTCGTCGAGCTACCAACTGTAGCTCATCTGGTTCCAGAAGAGCTCGATACATCAGGTTGTTGGCCACATCGCCGACCAAGAGATTGCCTCGATACTCGTCGGGCCATGCATCACCACGGTAAATGGTGATGCCGGTTGCTGCAGTGAAGAATCCAAACGGTTTACCACCTTCATCCGGCCCGCGGAATTGCCTTTCGCGACGCAGTCGTGTACGTAGTACACGCCACGGTTCCGGTGGACTGATACGAAACAGTTTGGTGTGTTTGCCGTCCGGCGCAATGTCGATAGCTGGTGGTGGTGCTTGGACATGGGGATTTCGTGCGATGTAACGGTCGTCGTACATCAACGTTTGTGCAGGCACGCTGTTAGAACATACAAACTTGCGGCCCCAGTCATCCATGCTCATGCCGTGTTGCCCGGAGCCGGAAGTCAGTTCGAACTTCGTCCAGTCGCGTGGATCGAAAATGATTCCTCGGTTACGCACGGAAACGGGTTGTGCCTCTGGATCTGCAACGGCTTTTACCTCGCCTCCGGACATGCTGGTCGAAATGTGGAAGCGATGATCGATTCCCCAGCGGATCGAATTCAAATGCGTTTCACCGGCTTTGTCGGAGCCAAACCCAGTGAACACGACGTGTTTCTCGTCCGCTTGGCCGTCACCATCGGTGTCGCGAAAGAACAGCAGATCCGGTGAGTTGCCAATCAATACGCCACCATCCCAACAGGCAATGGCCGTCGGGTAACTTATTTCATCCACAAAGGAAGTACTTTTGTCGTAGCGGCCATCTTTATCAGTGTCTTCAAGTAACACAATGGATCCGTGAGGTGTGACGTTTTCCACAATGTACGAGTTGTAGGGTGGTAATTGAACAACGTAAGCGCGACCATTCTCGTCAAAATCGATCGCGACAGGATCGTGCACCAGCGGTTCGGCCGCCACCAGTTCGACTCGGAATGCAGCGTGGGTGGCGATTGTGTGTAGCGATTTTTGTGGTGACAGGAACGGTACACGAGGAAGCTCTTTGCCAATTTCCTGAGAATTCAACTGGCCGTAGCAAATCGTCGAATCGTCGACAGGGAACGTAACGAACAGTGTGGTAGCAAGTGCGATGAGAAAAGAAAACTTGATTCGCTGCACATTCACGTTGTTAAGTCTCCGATCTTTATGTTCGCAGGGTCGTTTCGAAATGAACTCTGAAACGCGATGTAATCAAACTTGTCTCAGACTATTTTATTCAACATGTGTCGCTCATGCTCCAGTAAATCTGTACAGGTAGGTACATGGCATTTTCTGCCATACATCGTTCTGCCTGTGAGAAAAACAGGTCCTGGGCAGAAAGATATAGACGGCAGGAAACTGCGGCACGGATAGATATGATAGGGCATGGTTTCTGGTGCTGGAATCATCGTATCATGTCGTCGCGGTTTCAACTTGGTGTCCAGCCGATCACGCCGTTACCCGTTGTGACGACTTTTGCAGCTACAGTTTGAGCAAAGTCAACGGCTGTATTCAACTCATGTCCGGCCATCAATTGAGCAACCAACGCTCCGTTGAACGCATCACCGGCACCAATGCTCACATCACTGCGCGTGACACGCTTTGCCGGTTGGTGTTCGAATTGACCATTTTCATCCAACAGGGCGGCACCATCTGCACCCATTTTGACGACTACGCGGCGAGCACCTAACTGCTGAGCACGTTGGGCAACCTGCTTGGTTGCGTCGGCACCGGTCCAGAACATCAACTCGTCCATGGTGCCAATGAGCAGGTCCACATGTGACCAGACCATGGCCATTTGATCCGCTGGATTGGTCTGCATCCAGCCGATGCCGGAGTCGAGTACGGTGATTCCTCCCCGGGAACGAAATAACTTGAGAGCCTGTTGTACCTCATCCAGTTCGCCAGTTTCGACCTTGGAATGGCCGGCCAGTAAGAACCAAGAAGCAGTCGTTGCTTGGGCAGAAAAATTCCAGTCGACTTTCGGAGACGCAAAATGCAAAACACCAAGCCTTTTTGCGTCACCGTCTACCGGTACGATCGAAAACATGGTCGCATTGGACTTTGGAGCGATACTTTCAACGTTGGCCTCGCGCAGCCATTCTCGAACCATGTTTCCAGCTGCATCCTGGCCAACCGGACTATTCAATTGGACTTGCCAGCCGAGCATTCCCAGAATGTACGCCGCAGCTGCACCGTTTCCTCCCAAACCCAATTCGGGTGGATGATCCAAGGCACGGATCATGTCAGGCGTATAGTTGTCGCTGCGAATCAGGCCGATTTCGTCGAGTGGCGGTTGACGCAACGTCATGTCGACCCCCGCCGTCCCCGCGATGGCAATGGTCTGGTTCTCCACTTGTCTGGATTCTTCGACCACGGGTCCTCCTTAAAAATAATACTACCACCAGGTGTCGTTCTACTCTTGATTCGACGGTTCTGAGCTTCATAGCTACTTGGCATACGCGCTTAGTGTACAACGTTGCTTTGTGTGCTGAAACCAACATGACATGCTGGGAACGGTTGGGGGCCAGCATGACAAATCGTTGAACCGCTTTGTGACCCACTTTTATGGCTGTGTTCTATGAAGTCGATTACTTTAGGTCGCTCGTCGGGCCCGAAACATTTGGTACCGGAGGCAGGCATGATCATGAAGAACGTCTTAGACATCATGGCGATACTGGGCGATGGTCTGAGGCGAAGGATTAAGCTGGACTGTCGTTTGGTGAAATGGGATCGACTGCCAGTAACTGTACGCGCGGAGTCGACGGCGACGATGCTAGGCTTAAACGTTCTGTAGGCCCGTCAGAAAACGAAAGGGCCAGGTCTGGAGACCGGTCCTGGATTTCCAGACCAAGCTTTGAAATACGATCCACAAGCAAAACAGCGTCCTCCATTCCCTGGATTTCCTCTGAATGCACTTGCAAACGGTACCGTGTGAGTAGCCAGGAAAGAAGTCGGTAGGTTATAGTGTGACTCTCGTAATGTTGACGAACACAACTGTGAACCCAGAATCACAAGGAGAAATAGCTGTGCGTTCCTCGAATACATTCCCGGCCGTGGTTGCCGCCTGTTTTTTTGCCTGTGCCCTTTCCAGCTCGATCAAGGCAGAGGAAGTCAAACTCTTTAATGGTCAGGACCTTAACAGCTGGGAGCATTTTCTTACGGATCCGAATGCGGAATGGAAGGATGTCTGGAGTGTCGAAAAAGGGTTGCTGGTTTGCCAAGGGAATCCTCAAGGCTATCTTTGTACCCAGAAGGAATACACCAATTTCAAGCTGGTTGTGGAATGGCGCTGGGCACCAGGTACAGAGCCGGGAAATAGTGGTGTGCTGATGAGAATTACCGGAGAGCCCACCATGCTGCCCAATTGTGTCGAGGCACAACTAAAAGCCGGAAGCGCAGGCGACATGTATGGCTTTCAAGGGTTTGTGATCGACGGAGAAAAAGGTAGAAGATTCGATAAGCCCAACGTGGCTGGTGGCCTGAAAGGATTGCGTAAAATCGAAGGCAATGAGAACGAGGCTGGTGAATGGAATAAATACGAGATCACCGTGGACGGCCCAAACGTCCTGCTTGTGGTCAACGGCAAGAAAGTCAATGAGGCGACTGGGTGCGATGTGCGTGCAGGCAAGATCGGCCTTCAATCAGAAGGGGGTGTCATTCATTTCCGCACGGTTAATCTTTACACCTCTCGGTGAAGATTCTCGAGAGTAGGCTCTAGGATGGTATCTGGATCGTTCGTGTAAAAGTTTGCTTTCTCTTCGAGCAGTTGTGCTCCTGCGGTTCACCAGAAGAGTATGGTCAACAGAAGCGGCTGTGACCTATGAATTCACGCGTGTAACATTCCTGCGAAAACTGTTTGAACATGCTTCACAGCGCCGTCGTGCGGTACCACCATCCCTTCGTCAACACTGTTTCAGAAACCATTGTAGTTGGCATCTGCATTGAATGGGGACATGGTTGGCATGGCGCCCTGTACGGCAAAGTGATCTCGTCTGGCGTCCATCGTGTGGGGGGAATTCATTGGCGAGAACCTGGGCTGTTGGCCAGCTAAACGATGTGATTTCCGGCTTCATATAGACGCACTATGTCAGAAACATTTCTCACATAGTGTCCAACCTCCTCCATGGAAACCCTCAGCAAAGTAGAGCCGGATAGTTGACAATTTGGCTGGTTGTATTTACCCTAGCTTAGGGTTAGAGGACCAAGACACATTTGGGAGGCCGTTGGCCAGTGATGTCCTTATTCTTTGATTGCACTTCTTGCTGGATGATTCTCACGGGCCGAGCATGTGGATGCTGTCGAAAACGGTCACATCTATTTGTTTAGCCTTGTTGTCGGGTGCAGATAACGGTTGTCCTAAGCTCAATTAAGACCATTGAGAGGTTTCAATGATTCGTCCAAGAATGTGGGTGTTGTTGTCTTCGTTTGTCTTGACCCTTGGTGTGGCCACAAGCAGTTACGCTGGGACTTATGCTGACGCCGTGCTGGCGGATAATCCCATCGGCTATTGGCGGCTGGAGGAAGACCCAGCATCCGTGAGCACGGCTGCAGACTCTAGCGCCAACGCGGGCGCTCAGAATGGCACGGTTGTGGGTGGTGGAACTGGAGTTACCTCCGTAGCCGGGCCTATTGACACCGAATCCTCGAATAATGCCATGCGCTTCGATGGCTCGAGCGGATACATCGATGTGCAGGATCCGAACGCTGTGCTCGGTTCGAATTTTCCCGCTTGGTCGATTGAATTTTGGATGCGGCCTGAGGCAGGTGGGATGGCCCACCAGAATCCGGTTGTCAAGGGGCAGTACTCGGGAGCTGGCGGTACCTTTTTCAACCAAACCACCGGCCTGAACGCATTTGGATTTGGTATCAACAACGGTACGCCCACGACCGTCGACGCCCCCCTGGCAACGAATGACGAATGGCAACATGTGGTGGGTACGCTTGAACGGGACATGCCACAGATCGGCGAGACAGTAGCCACTATCTACGTCAATGGTGGAGATGCGAATGGCGGATCTACGCATCAAGGAACTATCCAGAATGTTCAGTCTGATAATTCCACTGAACCGGTTACGATCGGTGGGTTGTATTTTCAACCGCCCGGTACTCCCTACACTAATTACTTCCTGGGAGCTTTAGACGAAGTAGCGATTTACGATTATGCGTTGACCGAGGCTCAAGCAACCGTACACTTCAATGCCGCCGGTATTCAGGCTCCGACGATATTCGAATGGAATGGAGATTTTTCGGGTGATTACAATTCTGCCAACCAATGGAACCCCAGCGGAGGTCCGCCGAATACCTCGAATCTGACGGCCGTATTCGGAGGTAATATCCAGTCGACGCAAACGGTGTTTACCAACGACAGTGTGACCGTCAATCGGATTGAGTTCGATAACCCCAACAGTTACTTCATCGCTGGAGGCGGTCAAATCAATCTGGGTGCCACAACCGCCAATCCGCCGATTAACCCTTCCATTCATGTTGCGCAGGGATCTCACACGTTCCAGGCGGCCGTTGCCATGCATAGCGCCACCTCCGTAACCGTGACGGGCAGCGACTCGCAATTGGTTTTCGATGGGTCCCTCAACCTGGGTGGAAATGATTTGACCAAGTCAGGTGATGGAACGATGGTCGTTAACAATCAGTTGCTGACCGCAGGAGGTATCCTCAGTGGCAACGTCAGTGTCGCGGAGGGGGTCCTTGGCGGCAGTGGCAGGATCGCTGGTAGTTTGGACAATGCAGCCACGGTGGCGCCTGGCAACAGTCCCGGTGTCCTCACTGTCGATGGCAACTATACCCAGAGCGCTGGTGGAACGCTGGCGATTGAAGTAGCTGGGACAGCTACAGGGACCGGACATGACCAATTGAACGTCACCTTTACCGCTACCCTGGATGGAACCCTCCATATCCAGACCGATGCGGGGTTCACGCCCAATGTGGGAGCCTCACCCGGGACGAATGGTGATCAGTTTGTGATCATCACGGCAAGTAGTGTCGTCGGAACGTTTGGTACGATTGACGGTCGGCACGTAGGTAGTGGCCTTTTCTATGAAGTCGACTACAACACTACCAACGTGACATTGGGCGCTTTCCAAGCCTTAGAAGGTGATGCCAATGGTGATAAACGTATCGACATCACCGACTTTAATGTCCTTTCCTCTAACTTTGACCCAACCGGTCAAAATGCGAACGACTGGACCAACGCGGACTTCAATGCAGATGGCAACGTCGACATTACGGACTTCAATGCTTTGTCATCCAATTTTGCACCGGGCGGCTATGGCGATGGACCAGGCCAAGTGCCCGAGCCTACCAGCTCGATTCTGTTGGGGTTAGGCATGCTTCTGGGGATCGGACTGTGGTCACGTGTGCGGAATTATTGAGCTCATGATGGCACCTGCTGTGGCTCTGCTGATGCTGGCTGAGCCACAGCAAATGGTCCCAACTAGATAGTTGATCAGACTTTATCTCATGGAAGGTGTATGGATACATTGGCCGATGTGGTTGGTGCAAAATTCAGTTATTTTGACCAAGTTCTTTACAAGGCCGGGATTTTGATTAAACAAGTTTCACCTCCAAACTATATCGCGAACTAACGAAGCACGTAAAAGCACTAAGAATCTTTCCCCGTTCATGTTGGGGGAGTGTTCTTGGTGCTTTTTTTGTTGCCGTCGCAGAACGTATGTAGTGATGAGTTGTATTTCAATCCTGGTCTAAGAGCAGCTACTGCAAGATCATCCTGGGTGTTGGGAAATATTCACGGGTCATGAGCGGCTTGGGTCGCTTGCCGAGTCCGCCGTGAAAAATTCCGAACACCTTTTTTCGTGCGCGACCATGCTATGCGGCAGTCGGAGCGACTGCCGTACGGTTTAAATCAACAGATTTTTATCAGGAGGTGCCACATGTTGAATTTTGTGTATGTCGAATCAACAATTCACAAACACCATGAAGGGAAATTGCAATGATGATTTGATGTCAACTCGTTCGATACTTCACCGTTTTTACGGTGTTGTGTGCTCTTTTTTTAATTGCTTCAGTTGCGCAAGCGGGGCTTTATGAGGCTGCTGTGCTGGCGATAATCCTGTTGGCTATTGGCGTTTGGAGGAAAACCCAGGATTCCTGAGCACGGCTACAGACTCTAGCGCCAACGCCGGCGCGCAGAACGGCGCGATTGTAGGCGGTGGAACTGGAGTTACCTCCGTACCCGGGCCGATTGTCAATGAGCCCTCCAATAACGCCATGCGCTTTGACGGCGCTAGTGGACACATCGACGTGCAGGATCCGAACGCTGTGCTCGGTTCGAATATGGCTGCTTGGTCGGTAGAGTTTTGGATGCGGCCTGAGGCAGGTGGGGGGCCTCACCAGAATCCGGTTGTCAAGGGTCAGTACTCGGGAGCTGGCGGTACCTTTTTCAACCAAACCACCGGCCTGAACGCACTTGGATTTGGTATCAACAACGGTACGCCCACGACCGTCGACGCCCCCCTGGCAACGAATGACGAATGGCAACATGTGGTGG
>MDTE01112980.1_pt1 | contig 10405 bp, 11 predicted proteins | sample 811231 | NCBI WGS metagenome assembly MDTE01 (sample SAMN05326651, study PRJNA326480) | marine metagenome | isolation source: seawater | place: Indian Ocean: Red Sea | collected 2010 | reverse complement strand
GCATTTAATGAAATTGATACCATTTGAATAATTTCAGATGATGTTTCTCCAAACATATGACATCCTAGGACTTTATCAGTGAGCTTATTCACTACAATTTTTAACATACATTTTGATTTAACCTCTTTAAAAGTATTTGACATTGGAGTAAATTTACATTTAAAAATTTTTATATTTTTCTCGGAGTAAATCTCTTTTGCTCTTCTCTCACTTAAGCCTACAGTTGAAATTTCAGGAATAGTGAAAACAGCCTTAGGAATATATTCATAATTTACTTTTCTTTTTTTGTCATTAAAAAAATTATCCGAAAAAACTCTACCTTGTTCTATTGCAACTGGGGTTAAGTTTGGTCTATTTATGATATCGCCTACTGCAAAAATATTAGCATTGCTAGTTTGATTAAATTCATCAACATCTAAATAATCCCCATCCATCTTTAGATTTAAAAATTCTAAATTTAAAGGGAGAAGATTTGGCTCTCTACCTATAGCAATAAGTATATTATTAGTTTGGATCTTATCACCCGATGCCAGGGTGGACTCCAAATTCCCATTAATACTTTCGATAGACTTTAATTTGTTTTTGGAGAATATATTTATTCCAGCAGAAGCTGTTGCTTCTTCTAAGCATAAAGATAAATCCTCATCAAAACCATTAAGTAAACGTTCTCCTCTAATTAATTGGGTTACCTCTGTACCTAAATTTCTGAAAATTGTGGCAAATTCACAGGCAATATATCCACCTCCAACTATTAATATTGATTCAGGGAACCTATCTAATTCAAAAATATCATCACTTGTCCATGCTAAATCTATCCCAGGAATATTTAATTTCTTTGGTTTTCCTCCAACTGAAATAAGAATTTTTTTTGAACTTATCTTTTTTAAGATTTTATTTGTTTTTGGACAAAGTATTTCTAATTCATTTTGAGATATAAATTTTCCCAAGCCCTCAAAAATAATGACATTCAATTTATCTAAAGAATTTTTATGTAAATCACTTAATCTCAAAACCTCATCTCTAACATTTTTTAGTAAAGTGTTAGATTCGAAACTAATGTTTTCACTTTTTAATCCATATCCTTCAGAAGAAGTCATGTTTTTTTTATTTTTAGCAGCATAAACCATCAACTTTTTAGGGACACAACCCCTTATTACACATGTTCCCCCTATTTTATTTACTTCAATAATTGCAACTTTTGCTCCATAGCTTGCAGCACGTTTAGCTGCCGCCAGTCCCCCTGATCCAGCGCCAACAACAATTAAATCAAATTGAAATTCCAAGACTTTTTTTAATCAATTATTATATCGTAAGTTTATATCTTTAATTTTAGGAATGAATGAAATTTTGACATGGGAAGATTTAAAAAAATACGAAATTGAAGATCTAGATAGAGTTAATGGTATAAATAATTCCTACTCAAATTTAAGATTATTTGGTTACTCCGAAAATGATGTCATAGTTACCCTCTATAGAGATAGGCATTCATGGTGTCCTTATTGTCAAAAAATATGGTTATGGCTCGAATTTAAGAGAATTCCTTACAAAGTAAAAAAAATAAATATGTTTTGTTATGGCCAAAAAGAAAATTGGTTCCTTGAAAAAGTTAGTTCAGGTAAATTACCTGCCATAGAATTTAAAGGAAGAATTGTAACTGAGAGCGATAATATTATAGCTTTCTTAGAAAATGAATTCGGATCACTTGGATCTTTTATAACCTCAAGTAACCTAAGAAAAACAAGGGAATTAGAAAGGGAAATTTTCAGATCATGGTGTAATTGGCTTTGCCGAGAAAGTTATAATTCTATTGACAACTCTTTTAGAAAAAAGAGATTTAAAGAATCAATTTCTAAATTAGATGAAATCTTGGGCGGATCAAAATCAGGTTTTATTGATCCATCAATATCTTATTTAGGTGCAAAAGAGCCTGGTATTGGAGATATAATTTTTATTCCCTATATAGAAAGAATAAATGCATCTTTAATTTATTACAAAGGATTTAATTTAAGATCAAATTACCGAAATATAGATAACTGGCTCACCCTTTTTGAAGGGGAAAGCACTTATAGAGGAACTCAGGGAGATTTTCATACTCACTCTCATGATTTACCCCCGCAAATGGGGGGATGTTATAAAGAAAGCAATAAAGAACAGATTAAGCTTTCTAAATTAATAGATACTGGAGAAGGTCTTGGTAATTTTGAACTGAATAAAAATTATGATTCAAAATATTACTCTAAAATTACTCTTAAAAGAGTAATAAAGCATAAAGATAATTTAATTAAATCAAACCCATTTGATAAAGAATTATTTGATGAATCATTAAGATCTGTCCTCACGCATATGGTTACAGGTGAGGTAAGAATCCCAGAATATATTGGAAGTAATTCATTAAGATACTTAAAAAATAGAATTTCAGTTCCAAGAGATATGCCACTTATTTCTGCAAGATTATTTAGACAATCTTTGTATAAAATTGAATCACTTTATAAAAATCAAGTAGATGACATAATCCCAACTAAACATAGATATGATCAAGATCCCGCAAAATTTATAATTACCTAAAGATTATAAATTTTTTCTTGAATCAATTTGAAGCAAATCCTTTATTTTTTGAACTTGACTTGCAACATTTGGATCACTTGACAATTTTTTTTCAACTTGTTCTATTGCATACATAACAGTTGTATGATCTTTACCTCCAAATTCGTCTCCGATTTTTGGAAGACTTAGACTTGTACCCTGCCTCATGAGGTACATCCCTATTTGCCTTGCTTGACTAACTGGCTTTCTTCTACTGGAACTAACTAATTCCTCAGATGAAACCTCAAAGAAATCAGAGACTTTTTGTATTACCTGCTTAGGAGTTACAACTACTCCAACACTATTAGGATCAAGCATTGGAGCAATTGATTGAACTGTCAAAGGTAATCCTGTTATTGATGCGAATGCTACGGCTCTAGTAAATGCTCCTTCTAATTCTCTAATATTTGAGGAGAATCTTCCTGCGATAAATTGAATTAAATCTCTAGGGAGATTCATTCTTTCTTGTTCAGCTTTTTTCTGCAGTATTGCCATTCTCGTCTCTATATCAGGAGGTTGAATATCTGCTATTAATCCCATTGAAAATCTAGAGATTAACCTTTCTTGTAATTTAGGTATTTGACTAGGTGGCCTATCACTTGCGATTACGATTTGTTTCCCCGCTTCATATAAAGCATTAAAAGTATTAAAAAATTCCTCTTGGGTATATTCCTTCCCCTCCAAAAATTGGATATCATCAATCAACAATAGATCTACCGATCTATATTTATTTTTAAAAGCGTGCATTCCATCTTTTCTTATAGATTGAATTAAATCAGTACTAAAAGTTTCAGTTGAGACATATAAAACTTTCGCTTCTGGATCTATCTCAACCCTATAGTGACCAATAGCTTGCATTAAGTGGGTCTTCCCAAGACCAACACCTCCACAAATAAATAATGGATTAAATTCTCTTCCTGGAGATTCTGCAACTGCTAAAGATGCTGCATGAGCCATTCTGCTATTAGGACCTACAACAAATCTTTTGAACACATAACGTGTATTTAAAGAATGAGACTTTTTTGATCTATTAATTAAATCATTTCCTAAGCTTGTAGAAAAAGATTTTGTCTGAGAATTTATAATTTGTTGGCTTACATCATCAGAAATAGTTGAATTGTTTTTGTTATTAATTTCAGATTTAAACACTACTTTCACATTATGTCCACAAATTTTTTCCGCAGCTTTTTCAATAGTTTGAGTATAATTTTTTCTAAGCCAATCACTTGTAAAGTTGTTTGGAGTAATCAAAGTTAACAAGCCATTTTCAAAACAATTAAATTTAGCTGGCCTTATCCAAGTTTCGAAGGAGGGTTTGCTTAAGTTCTTCTGTAGTAGTTGTTGAACTTCTGCCCAAATAGGATTGGTTGCTTGCACAAAATTTAATCAATAGGTTTTTAATCTAGTGGGGATTTATCAATTGGTCATTATCAAATCATAAGATCACAATAAATTTAAAATTTATTAACAATGCATTTTATAAGTTTTGAAAAAATAAAATTCATTTAATGCATAAACCTTATAATAAACTCAACGTCTTTAACTTTTATTGAACAAACCTCTGCTAATTGTAATGGCTAAGTGGCATGCTTATGGTCGTTGTAAAACTAGATTATCAAGAGATATTGGGAAAATTTGTTCTTCGAATGTTCAAAGAAAAATGACAGAGCATACAGTTTCAGTTGCTCAATATATCGAAAGGAAGGGTTTAATCGATATTTCCTTAGCTATATCTGGTCTCGGATTCAAAAAGAGTAAAAGATGGTCAAATGAGTTAGGAATTAAAAACTTTAGTTTACAAGGGGAAGGATTTTTAGGAGAAAAGATGAAAAGGCAAATTCTCAAAAATAGGAACTATGGCTTAAAAAAAAAAAGAAATATTATTTTTATCGGAACTGATCTCCCAGATTTTTGTCATTTGGATTTATTAAACACACTAACAAAACTTAAAAATAATGATCTCATATTAGGACCATCAAACGATGGCGGATATTGGCTAATTGCTTTTTCAGAAAGATTATTATCTACTAATTTATATTTACCTTTCATAAATATTAAATGGGGTAGCCAAGATGTACTTAAACAAACCTTAAACAATCTTAACTCGAAAGACTTAAAGTATGAATTTCTTCAAGGGAAAATAGATATTGATACAATAATAGATATTGAAAAAAGAGAATAATTAAGTTGCCTAAAATCTCTATTATTATTCCTTCATATAATGAATCTCAAAACTTACCATTACTTCTTTCAGATTTATCAACTTTTAATGAGGGATTAGAAATTATAATTGTGGATTGTAATAGTAAAGATAAGACAAAGGATATAGCAAAAATATATAAGACAAATTTATATAAATCAAAAATAAAAAGTAGAGGTTTGCAATTAAATATCGGTGCCAAAAAAGCTAAAGGAGAATGGTTTATTTTCTTACATGCAGATTCTCGGCTTAGTAAAGGTTGGTTAAGAAAAGTAAAATCGGTAATGAGCGACGATGAAAATATAATTTATTTTTTTAAATTTAAGATTAATAATAAAAAGATCATTTACAGAATTCTTGAAATTTTTGTAAACCTAAGAAGTTCCATCTTCAAAAATCCATATGGAGATCAAGGACTTATTATTCACAGGAAAACATATTTTAGAAATAAAGGTTACCGCAAAATTCCTTTGATGGAAGATTTAGATTTTATAAATAGACTAAGAAATAATAATAATTTAAATCTAAAAATGTTAACGATACCAATCTATACAAGTAGTAGGAAGTGGGAAAAAACTAATATTATCTTTCAGGCAGTCAAGAATTGGAATTTCAGGAAAAGATGGTTAAAAGGAGAATCTATAAAATCTTTATATATTGATTACTATAATGATTAAATTAATTTGCATACCAAAAGGCACATTTTGAACCTTTTGGTTCCAAGACCCAACCTTGTCTTTTATAAAAAGAGACTACCTCGGCATCAGCAAAAAGAGTAACCTTTAATATCCCAATTTTCTTTAATTCTCGCAAAATATAATTCATCAATTCTTTACCTAAACCCAGTCCTTGATAAACAGGATTTACAGCAACATCCCATATAGTTGCTTCAATAATTCCGTCACCAGTACATCTAGCAAAACCTACTAGCCTAGGAAATTTATCATCATGACGCCATAAACCTACTACTAAAATACTAAATTCCAAAGCTCTTTTTACTCGCCTTATTGGCCGCCTACTCCATCCAACCGTCTGCAAAAGTTGATCTAATTCAATAAGATCAAGCTCCTTAAATTTACTACAAACAAAAATTTCATCTTTGTCTTTAAGAGTGAATTCAAAAGAATTTAGACCATAAAATTCAATGAGGTAATCTTTGGGAAGAGTAGTTGTTTTCTTAATTGATGATCCTCTATTCCTAAAAATCATTAAAATCTAGCGAATCCTTTTTCTTGGAGCTTATAGAGCTGGTGATATAAACCCTTTTTGAGTCTAAGCTCTCTATGGGTTCCTTCTTCAACTAAAGCTCCTCCTTTTAAGACTAATATCTTATCAGATTTTTCAATAGTAGCTAATCTATGCGCAATTACTAATGCAGTTCTTTTATTCAAAATTTTTTCAAGATCTTTTTGCAAAGTCGCTTCTGTAGAGGGATCCATAAATGCAGTAGCTTCATCCATTATCAAAATAATTGGATTCCTTATTGCTACTCTAGCTACTGAGAGAAGTTGTCTTTCTCCTGATGAAAGATTACCTCCCCTTTCTCTTAAGAAAGTATTCAAACCTTTGGGCAACTTTTTCAATAAAACATCTAACCCTAAATCTTTACAAATTTTTTCTAAGTCTTGATTATTAATATCGGTACTTAGTTTCAAGTTATCTGCAACATTCCCACTAAAAATAAAAGTATCTTGAAGCACTACACCAAGCATATTTCTAAGTCTTGCTATTGGTATGTCTTTAATGTTTATATCATCAAGTAATATTTGGCCATTTTGAGGCTCATACAGTCTACAAAGTAACTTTATAATTGTAGATTTACCAGATCCAGTAGGGCCAACAAAAGCTACATGTTCTCCTGGATTAACTATAAAAGATAGATCTTTTATTACACGTTCACCTTCTTTATAGAAGAAATTCACATTACGGAATTCAATCTTACCCTTAAATTTATAATTATTGCTTGAAATGGCTCCAGAAATTTGTTGAGTATTTAGAGAGTCTTTAATCTCAATTTCTTCATCTAACAATTCATTTATTCTCTCTACAGCCGTAAGTCCTCCTTGAATCTGTGTAAACCTTTCTGCTAATTGTCTTAAAGGCTCAAAGAGTCTTTGGGAGTAAAGAATAAAAGTTGTTAATGTGCCTAAACCAATATTACCCGAAGTTACTAGGTAACCGCCCACTGCCAGTACCAAAGATACTGCCGCGAGGGATATCCATTCAATAAAAGCTGATATAGTGCTGTCGTAAAAAATCGTACCATTAACTGCTTTCTGATATGCAATACCTGTATTAGAGAACTTCTTACTATTAAAAAATTCTCTCCTAAACATCTGAACAACTTCTAATCCTTGAAGGTTTTCTTGAAAGTCAGAGTTTAGTTGAGACAACTCCTCTCTAACTTGATAATTTGCTTTTCTGTAGCGTTTCTGAAGCCAAATAATAAAATAGGAAACCGGGATCTGAGTTAAAAGAAGCAAAGTTGCTAATCCTTTATCTATTGATAGCATTGTTAATGAAATAACTATAAGACTTACGAAATCAGCAATTACTCCAACTGCCCCACTACCAAAAACCTCAGCCAAAGCATCTACATCATTAGTAAGTCTTGTTAGCAATTTGCCAACAGGCATTTTATCGTGATATCTCAGAGAAAGAGAAATAGAATGTTCGAAAAGCTCTCTTCTAATCCTTGCAGTCAATCTCTGTCCAACAGATTGAATATTATACGATTGATATCCTTGCAAAACTAGTCTAAAAAGAACAGTTATGAAAAGGCTTAAAATAACTAAATTTATAGACTGCCCAATGAAAGTTTTGCTTAACCAAACATCTGTGCTCTCATTTTTTAATATTGTTATCGCCTGACCAACCAATAATGGTTGTATTGCTCCCGCAAAAGAGACAGGCAATAATACTATTAGGATAAGAAAGATTGTCTTTTTATCTTTAGTTAAATATCTACCTAACTTTTTGATTCTATTAAAATCATTCAAAAACATTTATTTAAATTATGCTATGTACCTTTGAACGATTCTATTGATAAAATCACATCTCGGAGAGGATTGCTATCTAATCTAATAGAAAGAGGATTAGCAATTAACCTTGCAGTTGAATAAAATAAGTCGTCAATTTTACTTAAACCATTTTCTTTAAGTGTCTTGCCTGTTGCAACCAAATCAATAATGGCTTCAGCCATTCCCGTAATTGGGCCAAGCTCAACTGAACCCGTTAAATGCACAATCTCAACTGGTATGTTTAATTCATCAAAATAAGCTCTTGCGGTTTTTGTAAATTTACTTGCAACTTTACAATTCGCAGGAAGATCGGTGGGTTTTGAATAATTACTCGTATTTTTGACTGCAAGAGACATATGGCATCCCCCAAACTCCAAATCAAGTAATTTAGCTACTTTTAATTCAGATTCTTGTAATACGTCATACCCTACAATTCCTAAATCAGCTTGTCCGTAACTTACATAAACAGGTACGTCTCCATTTCTTACCAATAAAGCTTTAGCTCGTTTACATTTTGAATAAATAGTTAGTGATCTGTTGTTCTCTAGCAATGCATCAGAGAAGTTTAATCCTGCTTTTTTAAAAATTGAAATTGAATCTTCTAGCAGAGCTCCTTTAGGTAAAGCTATAGTAATCATAGATCAATTTTTTTACACAATTTTTTAATTCTAAGGTAAAGATGGGATTTAATAAAGAGCAACAAATAATTGGTATTAGAGTTCTAAAAGATAATGTTATCTGGATATGGGAAAATAATAATGATGCGGTAGTAATAGATCCTGCGCTTTCTCAACCTGTAATAGAATACCTAAAAGCTAATAATCTTAAATTAGAGGCTATTTTACAAACTCATCATCACTTAGATCATATCGGAGGGACCAGAGATCTTATAAAAGAATGGCCAAATGTTAAGGTTATTGCATCAGTAAAAGAAAAAGATCGGATACCTTTTCAAAATTCATCTGTTAGAGATGGAGACAAGATACAATTATTAGATAAAGAAGTTCAAGTTATTGAAGTTTTAGGACATACAAAATCTCATATAGCTTTCTTTTTTTGTGATAAAGTTCCTGTTCTTTTTATAGGTGATACACTATTTTCAGCTGGATGCGGAAGAGTCTTTGAAGGAACTTATAAACAAATGTATGATTCGCTAAAAAAAATTAAATCATTACCTAATAATACACTGATTTACTGTGCTCATGAATATACCAAGTCGAATATTTTGTGGGCATTAGATATTGAACCAGAAAATCAAAATTTAAAAAACAAACTTATGGAGGTTGAAAAGAAAATTGCATTAAAAGAGCTAACTATTCCATGTCTACTCAAGGAGGAAATGAAAATTAATCTGTTCTTAAGAGCAGATAATTTAAAAGAATTTTCTATCTTAAGAGCAAATAAAGATTCATGGGTTTAAATTTATAGAAATATTATCCATAAAATGTCCTCATCAAAAGTAATTAAGACTTCTAATGCTCCAGACCCAGTTGGTCCTTATAACCAAGCTATAAAAGCGGGAAATTTTATTTATTGTTCTGGTCAAATTGCTATTGACCCAGTTTCAAATGAAATAAATTGCCTAGGTAATATCGAAAAAGAAACTACTCAAGTTTTAAAAAATCTCCTAGCTGTTCTTAATGCAGGAGGAGCAAAAGCAGAGGATGTTATAAAAACAACTATTTATTTAACTGATTTAAAAAATTTTCAAACTGTTAATGAAATATATAGCGACTTCTTTAAGATTGACAATCCTCCAGCAAGAGCATGTGTAGAAGTATCTTCCTTACCTAAGGGCGTTTTAATTGAAATAGATTGCGTTGCATATCTAGATTAATTTAAAATTATTTAAAAATTTGAAATAAGAGCCAATTTTGCACCATATTTGTATAGATTATTAAATGACAATTCTATGATCTATGACAGCAGCAAAGCTAAATATAGACGAACTAGAAGCAGGTTACCCCTTATTTTGTAAAGCTCTAAGGTTATTAATTTTAAAAGGCAACTCATTAAAAGAGATTAAAAAGACTGTTTGTTGGGGTCATCTTGAGACATTAAATAGATGCCTTCCCGGACGATATAAAGCTCCTTCATATTTAATGGCGCTTATCAAAAGAGATATAGATAAACCTAATAATTATTATTAAACTAAATTTCTAAATAAAAAATATCTATTTGATTGGAAAAATCTTTTTCGATTTTTGTGACCTTTTCTGAGGACAAAAAAATTGTAATACTTACAAAATTCTTACCAAAACTAATATTTGGATACATTTTATATTTCTCGCATAATTGCTCAACCTTTTTCATAAATTTACTAATTGTTGAATATGCCTCAAACTCAAACCTTTTCTCTAATCTTGAAGGAGATTCCCTTTGATTCCACATTTATTTTTAGTTCGATTCCCAATAATCAATAATTCCACCAATTGTTAAATCGGTTTGGACTTCTGGATTAGGGCAAGCAAATCTTGCGGCAGATCCACTGGAAGTAAAAACCCAGTTACCTTCTCTTGCCCCAACAGGATCAACCGCAACTAATTTCTTTCCTTTATTATTTTCTAAAATTCGTAAATTCATATGACCTAAGCCAGCAACT
>MDTE01121803.1_pt1 | contig 10406 bp, 10 predicted proteins | sample 811231 | NCBI WGS metagenome assembly MDTE01 (sample SAMN05326651, study PRJNA326480) | marine metagenome | isolation source: seawater | place: Indian Ocean: Red Sea | collected 2010 | reverse complement strand
TTGGCATTCTGATCACAGTTTCGCGGCGGTTCCACCAATGGGGTCCATTCTCGTAGCTCGTGAACTACCAAATAAAGGAGGGGATACACTATTTGCTAATATGTCCTCTGCCTATGAAAAATTATCTTCAGGTATGAAAAAAACACTGGCAACATTGTCGGCTATACATGCAAAGAAAAATGCCCTTCAGGCAAAAAACCTGTCCGCTGACCGACAGGTGAGTGAGGATGAACTCAAATCATTGGGAAGAGCGGTAACGGAACAATTTATCCACCCAGTTGTTGCCAAACATCCGGAAACCGGTCGAGAGATACTATATATCAACCCTACTTACACGGTCCGATTTGATGGTTGGACTGAAGAAGAAAGTAAGCCGTTGTTGAGTTTTCTTTATGACCAAGCCGTAAGTCCGGAAAACACATGCAGATTCCAATGGGATGAAGGTTCTATAGTTTTCTGGGATAATCGGATGATATGGCATTATGCAGTCAATGATTATCATGGAAAACGACGGGTCTTACACCGAGTGTCTGTTAAAGGGTCTAGGGTGTCTGCTTAGCCATTATTTTTTTTCGTTAACTGGGCACCGGCTCAGTGGTAGCTTGTCGTCCTAGACTTTGCCAGGCAATGGACGTGGAGGCTATTTGAGCTGCCTGATCTGGCATCAAATTATTATCCCAATTGTGAGCAATTAATCGCCGAGCAGTGAAGTGTTCTGATTCATTTGAGATTAACCACTTGATTGGCTCTTTCATTACATCTGGCTGAACTAGGCGAGCGCGTTCCGTCTTTGCAATTCCTGGTACGAAGTTAGTGTTAGCCGGCCCACCTGGGATTAGAACGTTTACTGTGACGTTTTTATCACTCAGGTCTCCTGCCCAGTTCGCGGAGGCGGCTTCAAGTGCTGCCTTCGAAGGCCCGTAAGGCGTCCATGACGGACGGATCATTGTATCGAGGCTGGTTGTCACATTAACAATTCGGCCCCACGCTTGTCGGATCATATAGGGCACGGCGGCTTTTGCGATAATGAACGAAGCCTTCACATTTATGTCAAACATTTGATCCCATTTTTCTTCCGGGACGTCCCAAAACATGACCTTGTTACGCCGAAATTCGGGATTGATTATTGCTATGCTTACGCCTGCATTGTTAACCAAAGCGTCAACACGCTCGAACTTTTGGAGTGTTTGTTTAACGATAGAAATACAATTCTTAGCTTCACTTATATCGAGACAAATTGGAAAAATTTCTCCATCTAAATTTTGGGTTTCAGTAGAAAGATTTTTCAAGCGATCAATATTTATATCGACAGCGGCCACAGAGCACCCAACCTGAGCGAGAGCGATCGTCATTGATCGCCCGAGGCCACTTCCAGCTCCTGTGATGATTACCACCCTATTGAGTTTGTGTTGAATATTCATCGGTTTGACCCCACTCTTCCTAATTTTATCTTTAAGAAAATAAATTCATTGGGATTTAGTCTGGATTTGTATCAACAAAGGACTGGCGCTTTAAAATTTCAGTATACCAGCCTCCAAGGTTGGTATATTTATTTCGCCAACCCGGGATGACATCTCTGAATTCCATATAACCTAGTGCACAGGCGACGGCGATCTCACCCATTAGAGGAGGTGTATTAAAATCTTTTGCGACATTGTCTAAAAAGCCTAATGCAGCATTGGCTTTACCAACCTGTCGATCAACAATTCCCTGCGAACGCTTTTCTTCCGGCCGTTGGTCTTCCTGTGATGCGGCGATTACCGCTTCGCCAAGACCATCCCCGAATGCCTCAAGGGTCAGCACCTCCCACCTTTTCGGCCCGGATGTAGGAATTAAATTCTTATCGTTGGTCAAACTATCAATATATGCGCAAATTACAGGGGAATCACATAGCACTTGCCCTGACTCCAGAGTTGCAACTGGTACTTTACCGAGTGGATTGATATCAGGGACTATCTCAGCTCTTTCTTCGCGGGTAATAATTTGCCAATCGACTTTTTCATACACGCCAGTTTCCAGGGCTGCGATGCGCACTTTTCTCGCATAAGGCGAATTACTTGTTGCGTAACATTTCATTTTTTAATTCCTGTTCCTTTTTAAATTATTTTTCAGTTACGATTTATCCGATTATTATTAACCTAATGTTCATTAAGAAAATGATATTCTGGCAGTGTATTTGTTAAATGGTCTCTCTAAAAGAACGAACTGACCTAAAACTTATATAAGCAAAAAATTTAGAGAGAGATTCTGTTAGGAAACTTAAATGTCTTGTCTGCAAATTCTGAGACCTTGGGCCTTCGTTCCCTTTTTAATTATTTTAATTAACTGTGTAAAAGCAGAGCCTATATATCATGAAAAATATTATCCAAATGGAAAAGGTCCTTTTCCCGCAGTAATTGCTCCACATAGTAGTGGAGGCATAAATACTAATAAACATCTCATACACCGATATGTTGATGACGGGTTTGCAGTTTACCTCCCTGATTTTTTTCGCCGTCACGGACTTAATATAAGCCTGAGAATGCATACCTTTAATTTGCACCTTAAAGAAATAGAGCAAGATTTATCGACAATCGTTGGTCTTATGAGGGATGATCCTAGGGTGGAACACAAAAATATTTTTGCTGTTGGGTTCTCAAACGGAGGTTTTTGGGTTTGTTATCTGGCTGGTACGTCCCAAGTCAACGCTGGTGTTGCTCATTATGGTGTCTGGAAAGCTAATTACGGAAAGGCATTCAGAAATCCTTATCCCATGAAATATTTTTCAAGTTTGGGTGCTCCGGTTCTCGCTCTTCACGGTGCAGAAGATTCCATTCAGAAAATTAGATATGCGGAATGGGCATGGCAGGAAATCACTATGCTGGGAGGTAATTTGGAAACCTAGGTTTATCCCAATGCGGATCATGCTTGGGATAGAAAAAATAGTTCAATTTATATGTATATCAGAGATGTTGATAAAAACGCCCACAAAAGAACAATAAAATTTTTTAGAAAACATTTAAAATAAAATGTTAAAATCTAAACTGCTGGCCAGCACGTTTTTAATATCCCTCACCTTCGTGAACGGCGCCGTGGTTGCATCGAAATTGAAGCTTGGCGGCCATTATAATACATGGATTGGCTTTGGTGCTGAAAAAATCAGATACAATGAGTATTCAGTATTGTAGCGCGACGCGATCTGAAATATTGCTTCCTGATAAGAATACAATTGTTACATCGGCCGGATATTCCAAGAACTTGGGTGGCGGAATAAAGCTTGAAGGTTCTATTTTTAATGTCGGAGTGGATAACGGTAGTGGTAACTCTGATAACGTAAATGAAAATGGAATTGTATTAGGCTTCTAAGTAAAATTTTGAAATCAATATATTGGATAAACTCAGCTACTATAAACGTTATTTTTAATCGCAGCGCGCTTGTTCGTATCGCGTATCTAGTAAAATTCTACCGGTAAGCTTGATGAAAGGAACCTTAAATGATCAAAAATATTGGCATTCTTAGCCCTGGTAACATGGGTGCTGCTGTAGGGAGGCATTTTAAGACGGCCGGGTATGAGATCGTGACGACTCTTAAAGGGCGTTCGGAGTACACCAAAAGGAAAGCCAAGAAAGAAGGTTTTCGCGATGTCAAAACTCTTGATGTACTTGTCGATGAAGTGGACCTGATCCTTTCAATTCTTGACCCCGGTAAGGCCCGGTCGGTCGCCTATCAAGTATCGCAAGCAATTAAAGCAACGGGAGCGAAGCCTATATATGCCGATTGTAATGCGATTTCACCTCGTACTGCCAAAGAATTACAAGTTTTGATTGAAAATGAGGGTGGCACCTTTGTAGATGTGGGTATAATTGGTGGTGCACCCACGCGTAGAGATAATTTTCCAAATTTTTGTATTTCGGGACCGAAGGCCTTAAGACTAGAGGAACTAGATGGAAAGGGAATAAAAATTAAATATATTGGTCCGGATGTAGGTCAAGGTTCGGCAATAAAGATTTGTAATGGAGCTTATAATAAGGGAGCTTTCGCACTCTACGCTACAGTTATGCTCGCCGCAGAACATTATGGGTTTACCGAATTCCTGCGCGAACGTTTGCCAAGGAGCCAAGCTGCTAATATCGAGAGGCTTGATGAGGCCTTAATCAGGTTGCCCACGCTATCTGAGAGGTATGTTGGAGAAATGGAACAGGTTTCTGAAACATTTTCTTCAATCGGGCTAACACCTAATATTCATAAGGGAGCTGCTGATCTTTTCGAAATGTTAAGTGGTTCACCATTAGCCTCTCAGAGACGTGACGAAATTGATCCTCAAAGGACATCAGCCGAGACACTTAAAGTCCTCGCGGAACAATTCGAACGGGACAGTTAAAGACAAAAATGCAAATTTCAACTCTCCTAGGTGGCATCGGCCCGGCTCTTGCCAACCCCCATTTTCGTTTGTGGTGGATTTCGAACGGTATCTCAACTATCGGCCGTTGGATCTATCGGACTTCTGTTCTGTGGTTAACATGGAATTTGACGGAAGACCCAACTTGGCTGGGCATTATGGCATTTGCAGACGTCTTTCCAATGGTTGTCTTATCCGTGTTTTCTGGAGCCATTTCAGATCGTGTTGGATACATAAGAGTAATCAAGGTAATGCAACTTTGTTACATTGCTGTTGGCGTCGGTTTTACAATTTCGCTCTATTTAGATGTGATGACAATCTATTTATGTTTAGCTCTAACCATCTGTCATGGGATTACTGAGGCGATGTCTACTCCTCCTCGTCTTGCTCTGGTGAATGCGTTGGTAGGACGCGACGAACTTTCATCTGCGGTAGCTTTGAACTCTGCCACGTTTAATGGGTGTCGCCTGATCGGCCCGGGCATTGGCGGGGTACTTCTAGTTCTAGTAAGGGAAGGTGTAATCACTCCGGATTTAGTTTTCGCTATAGCGACTATCATGTTCGTTCAACTCTACGTTGTTGTGTTTTTTTTACCTGCTAAGGGCGCAGGCGGGGAGGGCAAGATATCTAAAGAACTTGTACGTGATATGTGGGATGGTGCCCTTTATGTCTGGCGTAACCCCGGGATTCGTTTTCTTATGTTTGTTCTGGGTATGACTGGTCTCTTTATCCGTCCTTTTATGGAATTAGCTTCAGGCTATGCTGATTTGATATTTGGACTTCCGGAAGAAGCTTTAGGTACAATTTTGTCAACAGTAGGTGGCGGAGCAATGTTGAGTTGCCTTTGGCTTGCTCGTAGAGGTCGTACTGAAGGTTTGACGCGCTTGTGTACGCATTCCTTTGCCCTCCTCGCATTGGTATTATTTGTTTTTACCTTTATAGAAAATCTTTTTATGGCAATTCTTCCCCTATTTCTCATAGGTTTCCTGATGCTTGTAAACGGAACTGCGGCGCAGTCATTGATTCAGAATTCCTCAAATCAGGAGATGAGGGCACGAGCCGTGAGTTTCTTTATTCTCCTGAACTGGGGAATGCCGGCATTTGGTGCTCTGGTTGCTGGTTGGGTAGCGTCATTGATTGGTATGCAGTTTACAGTGGCAGGCGGGGCATTGATAGCATTGACATTCTGGCTTTGGGCTAACTACCGAGGACGGTTACATGTTACTGAGTTGGAAAAAGAAAAATTGTCAGATTAGAAAAAATAAAAATTTAATTAGCAGGAATTTGGCAGTGTCATAGGTTAATTTTAACGTTAAACCAAGATTATTCGAATTTTGATAAGATAAATCTTGGCGTCGAATAAGGAGAGTAATATGTCGCGCGAATTTAATATGCCAATAAATGATCCAAAGCTTGTGAGTGAGCAATGTTACATAAATGGTGAATGGGTCGCCGCTGAGAATCAAGAAACGATGGAAGTTATTAATAAGGCGACGGGAGAAGTTCTCGGCACAGTTCCTAAAATGGGGGCATCTGAAACTCGTCGTGCCATAGAGGCCGCTAACGAAGCACTTCCAGCTTGGCGCGCCAAGACCGCAAAAGAGCGCGCTGTAATTTTAAGAAAATGGTACGAGCTTATGCTTGAGAACCAGAAAGATCTAGCTACTCTCATGACAGCGGAGCAGGGGAAGCCGATGGCTGAATCCATGGGAGAAGTTATTTATGCGGCGTCCTTCATTGAATGGTTTGCCGAGGAAGGCAAACGACTTTATGGGGACACTATCCCGACGTTTGCGCCTGACAAACGTGTAGTCGTCATTAAGGAGCCAATAGGCGTGGTTGCTGCAATTACGCCTTGGAACTTTCCAGCAGCTATGATTACACGTAAATCCGGGCCAGCGCTGGCCGCAGGATGCACCATGGTTCTAAAACCGGCATCAATGACCCCTTTTTCGGCCCTCGCTCAGGCGGAACTGGCTGAAAGAGCTGGAATACCAAAAGGCGTCTTTAACGTCGTGACAGGGAGCGCGGGTGCTATTGGCGGAGAAATTGCCGAAAATCCTATTGTAAGGAAGTTGACTTTCACCGGCTCAACGGAAATCGGCAAGGTATTAATGAAACAATGTGCGAATACGGTTAAAAAAGTTTCCATGGAATTGGGAGGAAATGCTCCTTTTATCGTTTTCGATGATGCTGACCTTGATGCCGCGGTTCAAGGAGCGATGGCATCTAAATTTCGCAACACCGGGCAGACTTGCGTTTGTGCCAACCGTATTTATGTGCAGGAGGCGGTCTATGAGGACTTTGCTGAAAGATTATCCGAGGCAGTGTCCAAGATGAAAGTAGGAAATGGGTTGGAGGGAGAAACTCACCAAGGGCCACTTATTGAGGCTGCCGCTGTTGAAAAGGTCGAAGAGCATATTGCTGATGCGTTAAACAAGGGTGCTGTGGTTGCTGTTGGAGGGGAACGTCATTCCCTTGGAGGAAACTTTTTTAAACCCACTATTATCAAGAATGTCAGTCAGGATATGAAAATAGCCCGGGAGGAGACTTTTGGCCCGGTTGCTCCCTTGTTTCCATTTAAAACCGAGGAGGAGGTTATTGCCTATGCTAATGATACGGAGTTTGGTTTGGCCTCTTACTTTTACAGCCGTGATATAGGACGGATCTGGAGAGTAATGGAAGCATTAGAATATGGTATTGTTGGCGTAAATGAGGGTATCATTTCAACTGAGGTTGCTCCATTTGGAGGAGTAAAAGAATCCGGCATTGGCCGCGAAGGGTCAAAGTACGGTATCGATGATTTTGTGGAGATCAAATATGCACTTATGGGTGGTATTGATCGATAAACATCGTTCGACAAGAAAGTAATCATGCAGGAATTCCCTGAGAAAGTAATGGTAAATGCCGGAATATGACTTTGATCTTTATGTTATAGGGGCTGGTTCCGGTGGCGTTCGATGCGCACGCATGTCAGCAAGTTATGGAGCGCGGGTGGCTGTTGCAGAGGAGCGTTATCTTGGAGGTACCTGCGTTAATGTAGGATGTGTGCCGAAAAAATTATTTTCATACGGATCTCATTTTTCTGAATCTTTCGAGGACGCTGCTGGTTATGGCTGGGATGTGGGAGCCCCTTCACTTGTATGGCAACGATTGATTGAAAATAAAAATCAAGAAATCGAAAGATTAAACGGCATATATAGGAACCTACTTAAAAATAGTGACGTCACTATTCATGAGGCCGGTGCGACGCTTAAAGACAGACACACCGTGATTGTGAATAATAAGGAAATCACTGCGGATAAAATCTTAATAGCAACCGGAGGTTGGCCAACGGTTCCCAATATTCCTGGTAGCGAGTATGCCATAACTTCAAATGAAGCTTTTTTTCTAAACGAGCTTCCTGAGAAAATAATTATCGTGGGCGGTGGCTACATAGCTGTGGAGTTTTCAGGTATATTTCATGGTTACGGTGCTCATGTTACGCAGCTCTATCGTGGAGAACTTTTTTTACGAGGTTTTGACCAGGATCTACGATTTCATCTATCCGAAGAAATGAAAAAACAGGGGATTGATTTAAGGTTTAATAGTAATATCACAGCTATTGAAAGAGAAAAAGATAGTATGTCCGTAAGGTTGGAAGATGGCTCCAACCTTGACGCGGATTTGGTGATGTACGCTACTGGTCGCGTGCCGAATACCCGGGGCCTTGGTTTAGAAGAGCTGGGTGTAAAAATGAAAAAAGATGGTTCAATTGTTGTTGATAATCATTTTAGAACCTCGGTAGATAATATTTATGCACTGGGAGATGTCATTGACCGTTTCCAGCTGACCCCGGTTGCAATTGCGGAGGCAATGATTTTATCAGCCAACCTTTTTAATGGACAGAATTGGGTAACAGATTATTCAGATATTCCTACAGCCGTATTCAGCCATCCAAATATTGGGACCGTCGGGCTTTCAGAAGAACAGGCCAAGGCAAAATACGATAACGTAGAAATTTTTGTCTCTCAATTTAGGCCAATGCTGCATACCTTAACTGGCCGTAATGAAACTACTTTAATGAAACTCGTGGTCGATAAAAGTTCCGATAGAGTTGTTGGTTGTCATATGGTGGGATCCGAGGCGGGGGAGATTATACAGGGTTTGGCGGTTGCCATTAAGGCAGGCGCTACAAAGAGCCAGTTTGACGCAACCGTCGGGATTCATCCGACAGCGGCTGAAGAATTTGTCACTATGAGAGAGCCTAGAAAATAGAAAAGGGCCGCAGTGTTAGACCGCGGCCCCTCATAAGTGACTAAAGTTTAAAAAGCTATTTTGCAGCCGCTTTATGAATTTTAACTCCTGCCTTTTTGAAGGCGTCAGCTCCTGAACCGGGAGCATAGCCATTCCATTCTTTCTTTATTAGCTTTTTAGCCTTATTGCTTTGCATAAAACGCACAACTTCGGCTATAGCCGCTGCATAGGCAGCTTTTGAAACTTTTTTCGGAGCTTTGTTACGCACGATCATGAGGACTTGTTTTCCTTTTAATGTCCCCAATGACATCAACCCACTCAGTTTCTTGATCTGCTTAGCTTTGGCCTTAGACAAGTCCTTCGTCGCAACTATCCCTAAACTAATGGATTTTTTCTTTTTGGTTACTCTTTTTACATTGTCTTTTCCACCTTTAGTGCCGTAATTATAGACCTTTACGCCCTTGCCATACAAAACGGACGAAGCGGAAATAGCATTACCAGCCGCAAATAATTTTCCCTTTATACTTCCAGTTCCCAAAACGAGCTCAACATCGCCCGCAAACGCCTTTTGTGGATGTCCTGCAACATTCAAAATAATAACGGCGACCAAGGCGACCAGAGTTTTCATTGGTATAATTTTCATAATTTAACTCTCCTGTGCATTCAATTTTTGTTATTTCCAACCTAGAAGCGCTCTGGCTTTTTTTACCAATGGCTTTGGTGTGGCAACGATCTCTGCTGCTGTTTTCGAGAGCCATTCACAAGGTTTTGGCTCAATAATCAGTTTGCGTTTCTTGGCGTCAGCTAAAAACGCCTTATCAGTCATCGTTGCATCAAATGCGCGGCACATCGCCTTCACTCTTGCCTTCGGGACACCGGGCGGCATAGAAAAATTTCTTCCTACCGCAGCATCTGAAGCAAAAAGCTTTAAAATTGCGCGTTCATCATCATTTTTGGCTAGATCTAAAAGCAACGGGGTAGCTTGACCGTAACCGTTTTTAATATCCCCCGACTTTTCCAATCCCGATTGAGCAATAGCGACTACCTGTCCACTTTTTATCCAGTGCCCAGCTTTGGAAATCCAGCTAGACCATGCTCCAGCGCGCCCTGTTACTTCCCCTTGCTCGAGAGCTTTATTGATCGCCGCTGTACCGGGATACCCGGCTACAACTTTGACATTTAGTCCTAATAATTTTCCCATAACCGTTGGAACTATGTAATTTGATTGGCTTACTCCGCTGGCGCCGAAAATTATAGGTTTTTTTGCTTTCGCAGCGTCTTTAAGACTTTTTACCCCGGTTGTATGCCAAACCATCGTGACATACTGCATCGATGCGGCGCGACCGATGTAATTAAGCTTTGATACGTCATACTTGACATTGCCACGAAGAAGCTGGAAAGCAGGTAACATATTCGACAGTTTTGCAAGTCGGGCACCATTTCTTGGCGCTACATTATAAACATATCCAGCAGCTTTCTGGCCGCCACCGCCGGGCATAAACTGTAAAATAAAATTAGGTTTACCCGGGATATGTTTGACAAGATGTTTCATTACGGTTCGTGAGTATAGGTCATAACCACCTCCGGGTCCTGCACCTAAAATTAGGGTAATCACATTGTCTTTATAAAATTCTGCTGGGCTTTTTTCTGCTGTAGCGTGTGCTACAAATCCAACCATTAATGCTGAAATAAGGCCCGACATATAAGTCAGTCGTCTTAACATTTAATTTCCTCCCATAAAGATAAAAATAAATTTTTTTTTAAAACTAACAACAAACTATTAAGGTTACT
>MDTE01115107.1_pt1 | contig 10406 bp, 9 predicted proteins | sample 811231 | NCBI WGS metagenome assembly MDTE01 (sample SAMN05326651, study PRJNA326480) | marine metagenome | isolation source: seawater | place: Indian Ocean: Red Sea | collected 2010 | reverse complement strand
TTCGTACATCTTGCCGCGTACAAAATTGATGTCATAGTAGCGCTTAGCGCTGAGCTGGAGGCCACGCTCGATGCCAACCCTCACCATTGCGTCCATCTCGTACTTCCAGCGCGGATAGAGATCACCGCCAAGGGCCGCCAGTAATGTTTCCTGGAATGTGGTCTGTGCATCGAGCACGCTGAAGTCCCAACCGACATCTACGTTTTCGACGGTGCAGCCGAGTTCCTCAAAGGCCGTGGTCGCCTCGCGCACGACCTTTTGGACTTCGTTGTCAACGTTGAAGTAACCCAAGTCCATCGACACTGCGACCTTCCAACCCTTGATCGGTTCGAGCACCTCAGGAACTTCGAGTTTAGGCCTCAAGGAACAGGCATCGTCGAGGTGGGGACCAGCCGTGATGTTTTGCATCAGCACGCCATCAGCGACGCTGCGGGTCATTGGTCCATAATGCAAGAACGACTCGCGCGGTAGCCCGGTATCCAGGGGATTACGACCGAATGGAGGATCGAAGCCAAAGATGCCGCATTGCGCGCAGGGGTTGCGGATCGATCCTGCGGCATCAGTACCATCCGCCAGAACGGACATGCCGGTCGCTACCGCTGCCGCACCACCGCCGGTTGAGCCGCCCGGTGACATGTCGGTGTTCCAAGGGTTGCGCGATACACCCCAGAGGTCGCTCTTACAGTAGGGTCCGTGCGCAAATTCCGGTGTGGTCGAGCGCGCGTGCATGATTGCTCCTGCCTTGAGCAAGCGATCGACTGTCGGCGCAGTTTTATCAGGCCGATAATCAGCGAATGCCTTTGAGCCCATCGTGGTGATCTCGCCGGCGACCGCGTGCAGATCTTTGATGACGATTGGCACGCCTTCCAGCGGGCCTGTTTCTGCCCCCTTGGCGTAGGCTACCTCCGCGGCCTTGGCCTGGTCGCGGGCGCGATCAAAGAAGGTATAGGTGAAAGCGTTGAGTTGTTCGTTGATCGCCTCGATGCGGGAGATCACCGCGTCCATCAGCTCGACTGGAGATAACTTCTTTTTTTTGAAAGCTATGATCGCTTCGGTAGCGGTGATGTAGTGAAGGTCGTCGCTCATGGGGCCCCTCCCTTTTTGTGCCAGCACGATTCAGATCATGTGCAGTTATGCTCCGATTCGCGCGGTGTGCTCCACAAAGAAATTTTCAAACGTGTCCGGTTCGCACGCTGCGCTAGTTACAAACGAGTGCATTACTAACAGTGTGAGCGACCGGCTCGCACTGTCGGCTGAAGGTGGATCCATAACCGGCAATCTGCGGTTGTAGGGCGGGCCGAGCTGGCCCGGGTCACTGCTTTCCAACTAATTGCAAGATCACGCGAGCCTATGTTGTCCACCAATCCAGTGTCGCCTAGAGTGCCGCCGGCAACGGCCCGTCCAGACGCTACGGGAGGTGATACCGATCTTGTTGGTCTATCTACGGCACACGATTGCAACAGCTGCGCGCAGCCGGCAGCAACATGCATGACGACTAACGGGCTGACCAGCGGAGCGACTTCAGCGCCTAGGCGTTCGCCCTGGATCGATCTTGCCCAGTTCGTGGTGTTGGTGGTCGGGTTGTTTTATGGAGCAACAGTCGGTGCTGGCTCGCTTAACTATAACTGGCAGTGGTACCGCATCCCTGATCTGCTCTACAAGGTCATTGAGGGAGAATTCATCTGGGGCCCTCTAATGGAGGGCTTGTTCGTTACCTTTGAGATCACCGCCTTGTCGCTGCCGCTCGCTGTCGTAATTGGGCTCGCGACTGCGTTATTACGACGCTCGAGCTCGTTCGCGGGACGTGCGCTAGCAACGGGCTACCTCGAAGTGATCCGCAACACCCCGATTCTGGTGCAGGTTTACATCTTCTATTTCGTACTAGCGCCCATCTTCGGTCTCGGCGGCTTCTGGGCCTGCGTACTGGCGCTGTCGTTTCACGAGGGTGCGTTTACTGCGGAAATATTTCGCGCCGGCATCGAATCCGTGCACAAGGGGCAGTGGGAGGCTAGTGACAGCATCGGGCTTAAGCGGTTGCATACCTACCGGTATATCGTGCTACCCCAGGCGGTGCCGCTGATGCTGCCGCCGTTGACGGGTCAGTTTGTTACGCTGATCAAACATTCTTCGATCTTGAGCGCCGTGGCGATTTTTGATCTCACGACGATGGCGCTCGACCTCGCCGCTGAAACCTTCATGGTGTTCGAGATCTGGCTGACCACCGCAGTCATTTACCTAATCGTTACCGCGAGCCTCTCGGTCGTTATCAATCTGTTTGAAGTTCGCGTGCGCAAGCGGTGGCAACGATGAGTGTCGCAAGTAATTGCAGCGCGACCCCGCCACCGCGCAGGCGCACGTTCAAGGTGACTGTGCTCGACGTTGTTATCATTGGGCTCGCGATTGCGGTCATCGGTTACGTCTTTTACCGCGTTAGCAACGAATTGGTGTATCGCTGGGATTGGATTCGTGTGGTGGATTACTTCGTCTACTACGACGAAGAATCCGGAAGCTGGCGCCAGAACATTCTTCTGGAAGGGATGATCATTCTGGTTCGCATCTGCGTATGGAGTGCGATCTTAGGCCTCATTCTGGGCCTCATTTTCGGCGTTTGCCGGATCAGCGATACGCTGCTGCTGAGGCTGATCTCGCGAGGCTATGTCGAGTTTGTGCGCAATATCCCACCGGTGCCGTTCTTCTTCATCATGTTCTTCTTTGTAGGTAATCAGCTTCTTAGACCGCTTGAACTAAGCGAGTTGGCCCAAAGTGCTTCGCCATTTTGGCAGGAGGTGATGCTGTTTCTATTCGGTGACTTCAACGTGTTGCGTAATTTCGCCGCGGCCGTGCTAACCCTGGCGATTTATGAGGGAGCCTATGTCACCGAAATTGTGCGCGCCGGCATTCAATCAATCGAGCGCGGACAGTGGGAGGCTGGCCGAAGCCTGGGACTGACGCGTTACCAGCAACTGCGCAACATCATCCTGCCGCAGGCGATCCAGCGCATTACGCCACCGCTCACTAACCAGTCGATTCAGTTGATTAAGGATTCAGCGCTAGTGTCCCTGCTATCCGTTCAGGAGCTCACGTTCATGGGGATGGAGGTCGCTCACTCGACCACTCGGGTCTTCGAAACGTGGATCATCGTCGGCGTAATGTATTTTGTGGTCTGCTATGGCCTGGCGCGGCAATTCGCGCGGTTAGAACGGCGCATGAACCGCAGTCGGGCCTCTGTGTAGTTTCTTTTTGAGATACCGCGGAAATAATCCACGGCGTATGAATTTCTACGCATCTATCAACGTGCGGCCGACTCGGTTAAAATTGGTGCACAACACACAGATAACGACCGAAGGGGGCCTCCGGCATCATTGCCACCGTGGGCCTCGTCAAATAATCCAAGGGAGGTTCCGATGGTTAGTCCGTTGAGATTTGTTACATGCGTAGTTCTTATCATTTTCGCGGTCGGCGCTTTCAGCGCTCCCAGTAAAGCGCAGAGTATTTCTAAGCAGTTAGCCGGCGAGAGCGTGCTCGTCGATATTCAGAAACGCGGCAAACTGCGCGCCGGCGTTTCGAGCTTCATTCCCTGGGTGATGCGCGCCAAGGACGGCAGCCTCATCGGCTTCGAGATCGATATTGCGACCCAAGTTGCCAAAGACATGGGTGTCGAGGTTGAGTTCGTCCCGACCGCCTTCTCCGGAGTTATCGCGGCACTGGTAGCAGGCGAGTTCGATTTCATCATGAACGGCATCTCGTTGGTGCCGAAGCGCAATCTGACCGTCAATTTCTCCAATCCCTACACCTGGCACGGGATGGGGTTTGCCGCGAATAAGAAGCTAACGGGAAATTGGAAGCTAGAGCAGTTCAACAGTTCGGATGTGATCTTTACGGTGCGCCGCGGTTCGAATGACTCGATCGCCGCAGTGCGACAGATCGCGAAAAAGGCGAAGATTCGCCAGTTCGACGATGATGCCCAGGCGATCCAAGACGTGTTAAATGGTACTGCGCATGGCTTCGTCACGTCTGAACCCAAGCCCAGCACCTACGCATACGACTACCCGGATCAGATCTGGCAGCCGATGGGAAAGAAGATGATGATGCGGTGGGCGTCTGCATTCGCCGTACGTAAGGGCGATCCCGATGCCATTAACTGGCTAAACAATTGGATTTCACTTCGCACCGAGCGCGGCTTTATCGAGGAACGGCGCGACTATTGGTTCCGCACTCGCGATTGGAAAGACCGCGTAGCGTCGAAATAGAAAAGTGACTGAATTGGAGACGGGTTGCATGACGCAGCCGGTCTCCAATTTCCGGGTGATCTGATGTCCGATGGGCCCATTATCGAACTGACCGGGGTCAGCAAGTGGTTTGGTACGTTTCAGGCTCTCAAAGAGGTGACTCTATCGGTGCATCAGGGCGAGCGTGTCGTCGTTTGCGGCCCCTCGGGCTCGGGTAAGTCGACCATGATTCGCTGTATCAACCGGTTGGAACGCCACGATGTAGGCTCCATCATGGTTGACGGTATCGAACTCACAGATGATCTCAAGAACGTCACGGCTGTGCGCCGTGAGGTAGGCATGGTGTTCCAGCAGTTTAACCTGTTCCCACACCTCACTGTTCTTGACAATCTCACCCTGGCGCCGATTAAGGCACGTAATGCCTCCAAGGCCGAGGCGCGCGATATAGCTATGCGCTATCTTGAGCGGGTGAACATTCCCGAACAGGCTGACAAGTATCCCTCACAGCTTTCCGGTGGGCAGCAGCAGAGGGTCGCAATCGCCCGCAGTCTTTGCATGCAGCCCAAGATGATGTTGTTCGACGAACCTACCTCGGCGCTCGATCCCGAGATGATCAAGGAAGTCCTCGATACCATGGTAGAGTTGGCCGACGACGGTATGACCATGATAGTGGTAACGCACGAGATGGGGTTCGCACGTACTGTCGCCAATAATATGGTGTTTATGGATCAGGGTGAGATCGTCGAAACCGCACCTCCCAACGACTTCTTCTCTGCGCCGAAGAGCGAGCGCACAAAGCTGTTCCTCAGCCAGATTTTGATGCACTAGCGGGGCGGCTGTTCGCGCGGGTCGTACCGATGTGCCAGATACCGGATTTGTGAATGGCGACTTCGTTCTCGGCACATCATGGAGCTCCTTGATCGCTTCGGCTTGTCCCAGCCGATGACCCTCTGGCGCTCACCGATTAAGGTTTCCCTTCAACTCTGATGCACCTTGATCTGGACAGTCGGACTTTGGGCGGTAGCGCTACCTATCCCGAGGACATCGCGACCTAGCGCGAGGTTGGTTTCATGCTGCTGGTGGCGGCCAAGGTGATAGCTGAAAGCAGAGCTTTGGCCTAGGCGTGGCTACGAAAGATAAGGAGTGCCGTCATGACCATAGCCGCATCCGACTTGTCACACGGATATGTCGCCGACCTACTCGGTGAATGGGCAGCCGGCCTGAAGCTCAACGACATACCGATCGATGCGTTGCACGAAGCCAAACGCTGTATTCTCGATGTCGTCGGCGTCAGCATTGCAGGTGCCTCCCACCCCACGGCGGAGCTGGTCCATGATCAGTTGGAGGTGCAATACGGTACGGGCTCGAGCACGCTTCTTGGTACCGAGCATTCCACGTCGATAAGCGGTGCGGCTTTCGCCAACGGTGTGGCCGCACATGTCTGGGACTATGATGACGTCTCGCTCGAAGGCATGGTACATGCGACAGCGACTGTGTTTCCAGCAGTTCTCGCCGTAGGCCAGGCGAACAACCTAAGCGGTGCGGATCTGCTCACGGCCTTTGTCGCCGGCGTCGAGGCTGAATATGCATTAGGGCGGGCGCTCACACCCGACCTTTTCTTCCGCGGTTGGTGGACTACAGGGCTGCTAGGAGCTATCGGTGCGGCGATAGGAGCGGGTCGCGCAATGGCACTGGGCCCGCCGGCGATAGCACAGGCGGTACGTATCGCTACCAGTCAGACTACGGGACCCTATGTTCTCGTCGGTACGCCAATCAAACCCTATGCCTGTGGTCGCGCGGCTGAGGCAGGGGTCAACGCCGCCTCGTTTGCAGCAGCCGGCCTCGCCGGCCCGGATGATGTCTTTGAGAACCGACACGGTTTCACCGCCATGTTCGCGGCTAACACTCTTCATAAAGAAGAAATCGAGAAGCTTGGACGACGCTACGTCCTCAACACGTCGCGACTAACGTTCAAACAATATCCCGTGTGCGCCGGCGCACAGGGCTCGGTCGCTGCAGTGCTCAAACTCATTGCTGAAAACAAACTCGACGCCGGGAAAATCAAGCATTTGCGCTGTGAGGTGACGCCCGCCATCGGCCACTACATGCAGCACCGTGTTCCCGAAAACATTACGGAGGCGCAGTTCAGCTTACCCTATTGCGTAGCGTGCGCAATGAGATTTGGTGACATTGGCTTTAAACATCTTGATGAGGAAGCCATCCGAGACCCGATAACTCTCGCGCAACTTGACAAGGTGGAGGTCGTGCTTTCGGAAGGTCTTGCCGTGCAAGAAGCAACGAACGACGACCACATAGAACCAGCAATCGCCATCGCTTCGACCAACGATGGACGCGAGTTCAGTACCATGGTCAAAGCCCCACCGGGTACGCCTGTCCAGCCTCTTACAGATCAACAACTCGAAGCGAAGTTCGAATCTTGTCTGGCTGCTGGGCCTGTTTTCGACACTGCCGCTGGCCTAATTGATGGGATCTGGCATCTCGAAGAGCAGTCGTCTGTTCTTGCGCTCCTGAACACTAGGCGTTAGCTATCTGGCAACAGCGGCGGGAATCAAGAACCGCCGGGGTTAAAGCAAGCCATGGAAACTGATATCGAACTTGTAACGGCGCTGCGCGCGGACCGCGGCGCGGACCTGTGGACAGCTGTCGAAGCCGCCCAATACGCGCACGTGGTTGAACGTGACGAGGATGAAAGGGATTTTGAATCAGAGTCGGCGGACGGGTTTCTAAAACTGTTTTTCGACCTGGCCGAGGACTGGGACGATGCCAACAGCAACGATCAGGCGACTGCGCTAGCACAGCTCGACACTCGTTTGCGGGGCTTGGCCAAGCACGAGCTTTTCGTCCACGTGGCGGTGATCCATCGCGAGTTCATGATATCGTCGGAGGAGGTCGCAAGCCTGCCGATCGCGGTTCTCAAGGTCGGCCGAGCGGCCCACCCGTCGATTACGGTTCAACTACCCGATATGATAGACGCGGAATAGGCAAAGTTTCCCCATGCCGAATTAATCTTCAATCACAGCCATCGCTTCCACCTCGGCAACGATCCCGTCCGTGAAGAAGCCGCTGACGCCCACCCAGCCGGTTGTGGGCTTTATATCCTGAAAGACTTCGCCGTGAGCCTTTGCCGCCTGTTCCCAAGTTGACATCTCGAGCAGGAAGGTGCGCGTGCTGATCACGTCATTGAACGTGGCTCCAACTTCGGCCAATGCTTCCCCGATCATCTCCAAAGCGACTTTTGTCTGGAGGTAGACGTCGCCCGGATGGAGGATGCTGCCGTCTGGGGCAGTCGGAGTTGTCATGCTGACATCGATTATATTTCCGATACGCACGGCGCGAGAATAGCCGGCTGAATCCTCCCATGGGCGGCCTGAGCTGATGTTTTGCCGCGACATTGTGTGTGCCTCCTTTAGTTACATCAACGTGTCTTCGAACGGGAACGTCGATAATAGTTCGGTTCCTGTCTCGGTGATCAGGAGCTGCTGTTCGAGCTTCACTCCTTCCGCCCCGTTTTCGGCGCCTATATAGCTTTCGACGCAAATCGTCATGCCGGGCTCAAATACGCCGTCAACATTACCTAGGCCTGGGCCGGTCGGATAGCCGATGGTAGGAAACTCGTCGCACATGCCAACGCCATGGGCGATGCAGCCATAGCGATTGGCGGCGAATTCCTTAGGAATTTCCCAAGCGCCCTCGGCATATTCGGCAAAGGTCCTGCCCGGTAAGAGCAGCGCAATGTCGTGATGAAGCTGCTCATAGGCAAGAGAATAGAGCCGGCGCTGCTCCGACGTTGGTGCCGCTTCGCCGCTGTGATAGGTGCGCGAAATATCGGCCATGTATCCCCACGGGCCTATAAGGTCAGTGTCGAAGGCGACCAATTCACCTGCCTGAATTAGGCGATCAGAGCATTCCTGAAGCCAGGGGTTGGTACGCGGACCGGAAGCCAAGCAGCGAGTTTCGAGCCACTCGCCGTTGTATGCGATGTTGACCTGATGGAGCAGCGACCAGAGCTCGTTTTCGGTTATTCCCGGGGCTAAGGCATCGCGCATCGCCCTCATGCCCATTTCGCAGGCGGTGATGGCTTCCCTCATGCAGGCGATCTCATCGTCCGATTTGATGACCCGTGCACGCTCCATAATTCCGCTAGCATCGACCATCTCGACGTGGTTCAGCGCCAACGCGGCTGCGCCCAGAGGGTCGATGCGGTCGAGCGCAAGCCGCCGATCGGATCCGCAGTGGGTGCTAACGAGATCCGCAATCTCGCCTGCCCAGCGCGCAGCCCGGCTCTCCTGATCTTCGCCGCCATAGATATACCCGAGGCCGGTGGACGGGCGCGATTCGGAGACCGTTTCCAGTCCAGTATTCTGGTGGAGGCTACCTGGCGCATCGAAGATCACAGCGCCGCCGCGAGTTGGCAGAAATGCGTAGCGGCCCCAGGAGTGAGCCTTCCATAGCATCATGTTGCGGGCACCGGTTACGTAGCGGATGTTGATCGGATCGAACAGGAGGATGGCACCTATTCCGGCTGCCGCGAGCTCCGCCTGGACCCGCTGGATCCGGTAGGCGCGCAGACGCTTAACGTCGGTCATTGTCTGTTCCTCCGGCATCGCTGAGCCCTTCTCCATTGAGCCGTGTAAGTAATTTCCTCCCCGGCCGCCACGCGACTAAAATGTAGTGCAACAGGAGGCAATATTATGAGTGAAGTATCGGGTGAAAGTGCCCGTTTCGCCAACGGAGTTCCGCGGATCCGACAGCCCAACGCGGCCTACTACCGCGCGCGTGATATCCCGACCGACGACGAAGTGATCAGCGTCGGCCGGGGCACTGATGGAGGCGAGTATCTGAGGCGAACCTGGCAACCAGTGTGCTTGTCGGAGGAACTCGGTGATGTCCCTAAGGTCGTGCGGCTGCTTGACGAAGAGCTGGTACTGTTTCGGACGCGGAGCGGCGAGCTAGGTCTGATCGAAAAACATTGTAGCCACCGCGGCGCCTCTCTCGAATACGGCCTGCCAACCCATGACGGCATTCAGTGCTGCTATCATGGCTGGCACTACGCACCCGACGGCACCATCCTAGACACGCCGAACGATCCCGAAAGCACCATAAAGGACAGGCTATTTCACCCGGCGTATTCGGTACATGAATACCGGGGAATCATCTTTGCCTATATGGGGCCACCCGAGGATGTACCCGAATTTCCGATTCTCGACTCCTACGTTCAGCCTGACACCGAGGCGATCCCCTTCTCCCTTTACTTCCCCTGCAACTGGGTGCAGGTGCTCGACAACACCCAGGACCCGACCCATTCCTGCTTCCTGCACACACGAATCAGCGGCGCCCAGTTTGCGGTGTCGTGGGGCGAACTCCCGGAGCTCTCCTACGTGGAAACGCCTATCGGCATGATCAACATCAATGTGCGGCGTTGGAATGACCATCTGTGGGTGCGTACGACCGACATGATGCTGCCCAACATCAACCAGACCGGGCATTTATGGCTATCGTCGGAATATGAGGAGACCTTTCTTCGCAGTGCACTAACGCGTTGGATGCGGCCCATCGACGATACCCATACCCAAATGATCGGCTGGCGCTTCTTCAACAGCCGTCTCGACCGGGATAGCGGTGCCGATCGGGGCGAGGTTGGCATCGGCAAGATCGACTTCATAGGCCAGACAGAGGACGAGCGGCCCTACATTGAGCGCCAACGCGTGCCGGGCGACTATGAGGCGATTGCTGGACAAGGGGACGTCGCGCTCAATGCCGGCTGGAACCTCAACCACGGCGATCGCGGCGTGGCTATGATGCGCAAGATCATCCGAGATAATATCCAGGCGGTGCGTGATGGCAGTGACTATGTCTCGCTCGATCGAGTGCCACGGGTAGACGGTGTGGTGCCGACCTACACGCAGGATACGGTGATGAAGATACCTCCGCGCAACGGTGATGATCGCGCGGTGATGCGCAAAGTTGGCGACGAGGTGGCACAGCTGATCTTTAACAGCGCTCACGTGCCCGATTCAACGCGCGAAGCCGCGTTCGGGGAGAAACTCGCCTCGGTAGTCACCCAATACGCTGGTTGACGTCAGGCCTACGCGAACTAGCCTGAGCTGAATGATGCCCTGGGTCGTTGGCGTCGACGTCGGTGGCACGTTCACAGAC
>MDTE01074241.1_pt1 | contig 10406 bp, 11 predicted proteins | sample 811231 | NCBI WGS metagenome assembly MDTE01 (sample SAMN05326651, study PRJNA326480) | marine metagenome | isolation source: seawater | place: Indian Ocean: Red Sea | collected 2010 | reverse complement strand
ATAATCAATAATGGAGAAATTATTAAACAAGGTGAAACTAAATCTATTATTAAAGAAGTAAGTTTAAATACAATTGAAATTGAAGTAGATAAACCTAATAATATAAAACTATCAGGTGATTTTGATTTTGAAATAAATGATAATATTGTAAAAATTCTCACTAAAGAAGTAAATAAAGAAATAACAAAAATCATCAAGGATATTGAACAAACATCTACAATTAATAATATTAATATTATAAAGGGCTCGCTAGAAGATGCCTTTCTCAAACTAACAAATAAATGAATATTGAATTTTTAACATTTTTACGTAGAGAAATATATAGATTCATGGTACTCTATAAACAGACCATTGTGCCTGCATTATTATCTTCATTATTATACATTATTGTATTTGGTGAAACATTAGGGAATAAAATACCAAAGGAATATTTTGCAACAAGCTATATGAGTTTTATTGTACCTGGTTTAGCTATGATGTCTGTTATTACTCAATCTTATCAAAATAGTGCATCAAGTATCATGCAGGCAAAATACTTAAGATTTATAGAAGATATATTAATTGCTCCTTTAAGTGGACTTCAAGTCAGCTTAGGATATATCATTGGTGGAGCAATGAGAGGTTTAATATGTGGATTATCTATTTTAATCATGTGTATTATTATGCCAAATACAGATTTTAATATAGATAATTGGTTTTTAACTATGTTATATCTCCTTACTGTTTCATGGACATTTTCTGCATTTGGAGTGATTATTGGAGTTATTGCTAAATCATGGGATGAGATTGGAAGTTTTTCTAATTTTATATTTATGCCTATGACATTTTTAGGTGGAGTCTTTTATTCCTTAAAAATGCTTCCTGACTGGGCACAAAATATTTCTCTTATAAATCCTATTTATTGGATGATCAACGGGTTGAGATATTCAACGCTAAGTATAGAAGAAGTTTCAAATATAACTTCTCTTTTCATATGTATAGGTTTTTCAACTATTTTTACATTAATTGCTAGTTATTTATTTAAAACAGGATATAAAATAAAATCATAAATTATTTTATTAATTAATAATATTATTTTAGATTAATACATGTACAACTCTAAAAACATACTTAGTAGTTTTAAAAACAGTAATCTTTTAAAAGTTGTAATTGGGATATGTTCCGTTTGGGTTCTTGGTGCAATTTTAATTTCTTTAATTGAGCCTGGTCCTTTTGATTTAAAAAATTCATTATGGTGGGCAATTGTGACCATGACAACTGTTGGTTATGGAGATATGGCTCCAAGTACTGATTTAGGAAGAGCTATAGCAATAATAATTATGTTTTCAGGTATTATTCTTATTGCTATTATTACTGCGACTATATCTTCAACTGTTATAACAAAAAAAATTATGGAGGGAAAGGGTTTGGAAAAAATTAATTTAACAGATCATATTATCATTTGTGGATGGAATTCTAATATCTTTAATTTAATTAAAGGATTAGATTCTAAAAAAAATATACACAAAATAGTTTTAGTAAATAATCAACCACAAAATGATATTGACAATATTGTATCTTCATTTTCTTCAGTAAAGTTTGTTCGAGGAGACTATTCATTAGATGCAATTCTTAGTAAAGCAAATGCTATAAGAGCTAAATACGCTCTTATCTTAAATGATATAAATGAAGATGAAAAAGTTATTCTAACAACTCTTACTTTAAAAAAATTATCAAATAAAATTAAAGTTATTGCGCAGATGAATGATAAAAATAAAATTCATTTTTTAAAAAGAGCAAATGCTGATGCTATTTTAAGTGGTGATGACTATACATCCTTCATGGCTATATCCAATATAGTTGAACCTAGTAGTGCTTATGTAATCAATTCATTAATAGATGCATCTTCAGATAATTCTATCATGAGTAGAAAAATTCCCACAGAATTTATTGGTAAAACCTTTGATGAATTACATACCTATTTTTTTAGTGAAAATGGAAAAATATGTTTAGGACTATTTAATAATGTTGATAATGTTGGTATTTCTGATATTCTTTCATCTGATAACTCTGCCCTTGACAAATTTATTGAAAATAAATTAAAAGATGCAGGTCATTCTCTAAATGAACAACATAAATTAAATATTATTCTTAATCCTAATAAAGAAACTATCATTCAAAAAAATCAAGGAGCTATTCTTTTAAAATGAAAAGTATTGCTAATAACGAAACATTTAATTCATTTCCTATTTTTAAAAATTTAGAAACAAAAGAAATCGAATATTTTGTAAAAAAAATAGATATAAATAATTATGTATCTAATGAAGTTATCATCAAAGAAGGAGATAATGGAAATTCCATTCTTTTCCTTCTTGATGGTGAAATTAATATTTCAAAAGCTTTAACACTACCAACTAATAAATATAAAGAACTTGATAATAGAGAGAAGGAACTCATTAAATTGAATTCTAAGAATGATACTATAAGTATCGGTGAAATTTCTCTTTTTAATATTGATAAAAAGAGAACTGCAACTGTTAAGGCTATATCAAATTGTAAAATAGCACGATTAGATTTTGAAGATTTATTTGAAATTTGTAATAATAATACTGATATTGGCTATAAAGTTATGAGTAATATATCAAAAATAATTACAAAGCATTTAATTAAATCAAATCATAAAGTATTGAAATTGACAACAGCTTTTAGCTTACTTATAGATGATTAGTAAGTATTATACGGTTTCCAAAAATCCTTTTGCATTAATTTTCACTATAACTTTTTGAGTTTCAGGGTCAGCGAATCTATTAAATCCTTTTGAAATTAATTTTTTAAAAATTGCACTATTTTTTGCACTTAAATTTACTTTAGGATCAGAATGATTAATTGCATCCAATAAATCATTTATTGTCGCATCTGGAGATGATATTTTTTTTATTATTTTTTCATTATCTTTTTGTTTGTCTTGTTTTGGAGAAGAGGTTCTTGTACTAGACATAGGGGACCTTGCAACATCACCATTTTTATTTATAAAATATAGCCAGCCACTTTCTCTTTGTATTCCAGCATCTGCAACTTTTTCTTTTTGTCCACCAGGGTTACTACCTTTGGCCATTTTTGAACGCCAAACATTACCATCTGGACCCAAATAGTATAACCAACCAATCTCTTTTATAATTCCTGTTTGTTTAAGTATTTCTACCATTACATTAAATTTCTTATATCATTAAAAAACACAAACACAAATAATATCATGATAAGAATAAATCCAAATGATTGAATCCCATATTTAACTTTTAATGGTAATTCCTTTCTTCTTAAGCCTTCAATTATCGCAATAAATACATGTCCTCCATCTAAACCAGGAATTGGAAGAATGTTTATTATGCCTAAGTTAACACTTATAATTGCCATTAACATAAAAAGTGCAACAATTCCACCATTTTGAGCAGTATCACCTGCCACAGTTGCAATTCCAAGTGGTCCTGACATTTGATCTACCGAAATATTTCCTGTTACAAGAGCCCAAAGACTTGAGAACATAAGATTAATCCAAGAAAATGTTTGTTCTAAACCCTTATATGCAGAAAAAAATACACCAGCTGATTTTAAATTATAATCTGGACTAATTCCTAAAATTCCAATATTTTTCATTTTACCATCTTTAAATGCAGGTCTCATGAATGTAGTTATCTCATTTTCAAAAATTTTATTTTGTTCATAACTATTCCATTTAACTCTTATGCTTTTATTTGGATTATTATGAATTATATTTGACATCTCAGTCCATGTATTAACTTCAATGCTATTTATTGCTAAAATTTTATCACCAGGTAATAGCCCTAAAGAAAAAGCAGGTGATAGCACTTCTTTTTCCATAAGATCTTCATAAAATATAGTTTTTTGTACTTCTTTTATAATTGGTTTATCTACAATTTCTGTATATCCATTTACAAAAACGAATATAGCAAAAATAAAAGAGGACAAAATAAAATTCATTATTACTCCCGCTGATAAAAACCAAATTTTTTGAAATGTATTTTTAGCTCTAAATTCATCATCACTTCCAGTACTCTCAGAATCCATACTCTCATCTAATATTCCAGCTACTTTAACATATCCTCCTAATGGAAATAAACCTATGCCATATTCTGTATCTCCATATTTTTTTTTAATTCCCAAACCAAATAGATTAAAACCTATATAAAATTTCTCTACTCTTATTCCTACTGATCTAGCTGCCATAAAATGTCCTAATTCATGTAAAAAAACAGGCAGGCCTATTACTAAAATAAAAGATAATAAATATATCATATGTTAATTTTCCTCTCGATAAAATCTTTTGTCCACTTAGTTAATTTTTTAATTTCACTTATATTTGGATTATTTATTGAATAATGTTTGTCCATAGCTCTTTCTATATATTCAGGTATCATATTAAAAGTAATTTTATCTTTTAAAAATAAACTAACTAAAAGATCATTTGCAACATTCAAAACTGTTAAATATGAATTTTCTGATTGTAATGCATTATATGCAAGTTTAACACATTTAAACTTATCTAAATCGACTTCTTCAAAACTTAATTTAGAAAATTTTTCAATACTAAAATCTATATCTTTAATTTCATATCTTTTTGGATATGATAATGCAAATTGAATTGGAATTTTCATATCTGGTTCTGATAGTTGTGCTTTAATTGAACCATCAATGAATTCAACCATTGAATGTATAATGGATTGAGGATGTACAACAATTTGAATTTGATTAACTGGAATTTCAAATAACCAATATGCCTCAATGAGCTCAAATCCCTTATTCATCATTGTGGCTGAATCAATTGAAATTTTATTTCCCATATCCCAATTTGGATGATTAAGTGCATCCTCTTTTGTGATATCATTAAATTTTTCTTTTGATAATTTTCTAAAGGGACCACCAGATGCAGTTAAAATTAATTTTTTAATTGTTGACTCGTCTTCCCCTATCAGACATTGCCAAAGAGCACTATGTTCACTATCAACAGGAAAAATATTAATATTTTTATCTTTTTTTGATTTCATTACTAAATGGCCTGCTTGCACAATGCTTTCTTTATTTGATAACGCTAAATCTATACCTGATTCAATAATTTTTAATGTTGGTGCTAAGCCATTATATCCTACTATGGCATTTAAAATAATATCACAATCATTATTAGTACATAATTCAATTAATCCATTTTCGCCAATTAAAATATTAATAGCATCTAAAGAACTTTTTAATTTTCTACTTTTATCCTTATCCCCAATACAAATATATTGAGGTTTAAACTCTTTTGATTGCTCTATTAATAAATCAACATTTTGATTTGCAGAAAGAAAAATTATATTAAACTTATCTGGATGTTTTCTTATAACTTCAAGGGATTGTCGTCCTACTGAACCTGTTGAACCTAATATTCCAATATTTTTCATATTTTATATTTAATTGACATAAAAGGAAGTGTTTCATATTTATCTAAATCATATAATTTAAAACCAAATTTAAACATTAAATTTTTATTTATTTTTTTTAAAAAATCTAATGTTAAAAAAGTTTCAGATGAATCATCATTAAAAATATATGTTATTGATGGTAAAAAATGAAATTCATTAATTTCGATATCAAATATTGTTGAAAATGATATCCATTTATTTTTTCGATCATCATCTACTAAAAATCTTTTATAATAATATCCTAAATCAAAAATTGTACTTTTAAAAAAAATATTTTCATTTTTCTTTTTATACGCAATATTAAAATTGTATATAATATCTATATCATCTTTCAAGGATGGTGAAAAACTTCCAAACACATATAAATTATCAGCAAGCCAATTTTGAGATTGAAAAAAAAATCTATCTTTATTATTTACATCAGAAACTCTAATACCAAAATTATTTTTGGATATTTCAAGTGGAAGAATATCAACATTAACAAAATCTAATGAAGATAAATTTATATTGCTCGAAAAACAAAAGTTCAAAGCCAATATACAAATTGTTGTTTTAAATAATGCCTCTTTCACTATTATCAATAAAATTTACTATTTCTTTTATTTCTTCTGTTAATTTAAAATTATCTTTAATACTACTAATTGCATCTTTAGTATTTAAATTTGATTTATATATTAATTTATAAGCTTTTTTAATTAAACTTCTTGATTCTGTGTCAAAATCTCTTCTTCTCAATCCTATACTATTTATACCTGAATACTGCAATGGCTCACCAGTTGCTAATATATATGGAGGCACATCCTGTAAAACTAATCTACCTCCACCAACAAAGGCATGCTTTCCTACTTTACAAAATTGATGTACGGGTGTCATTCCACCTACCGTTGCATGATAGCCAATTTCAACATGTCCACCAAGTTGAACTCCATTAGCTAAAATTACCTTATTTCCAACTATACAATCATGAGCAACATGGGTATATGCCATTAAAAGACAATTACTTCCTATAATAGTTTTATATGCATAGTCAGTTCCTTTATTAAGAGTACAAAATTCTCTTATAGTATTATTGTCTCCGATTTCTAAAAAAGTTTCTTCTCCTTTATATTTAAGATCTTGTGGAACCTCTCCAATAACTGAACCTTGAAAAATGGTATTGTTTTTACCAATCAAAGTATTAGATTTTATTTGTACATAAGGTTTAACTACAGTTCCTTCATTTATTACTACATTTTTTTCTATAATACAATAGGGACCAATAATAACATTATCTGCAAGCTCAGCTTTAGCATGGACTATAGAAGTTTTATGAATACTAGACATTTTTATCTACCACTGTTGCCATAAATTCAGCCTTTGATACAATTTGTTCATCAACTTTTGCGATTCCTCTAATACTAGCAGTATTTAATCTAAATTTTAATAATTCTACTTCAATAAACAATTTATCTCCTGGAACAACTTTCTTAATAAATTTAGAACTATTTACAACTGAAAGAAGCATCATCTTTTCAGTTCTATTATTAACTGTATTAAATGATAAAAAACAACTTGTTTGAGCCATGCATTCTAATATTAGAACACCAGGCATTATTGGCTTGTCAGGAAAAAGTCCCTTAAAAAAATAATCATCAGGAGAGACATCTTTAACTGCAATAACTTTCTTACCTGGGATACCCCCAATTACTTCATCAATAAGAAGGAATGGGTCTCTATGAGGAATGACATCCATAATCTGCCTTCTATTAAACTTAAAATTGCTATCTAACATTTTAATTTTTTTAGCAAATTCAATATTAGTTCTATGACCACTTTTATAAGATATAATATGTCCAATTATAGGTTTTCCAATAAGTGATATGTCACCTATCAAATCTAAAATCTTATGCCTTACTGGTTCATCTTCATATCTTAGTTTCTTATTATTTAGTAATTTTCCTTTTTTATCAGTTTTTTTTAATTCAATTCCTAAACTATCTTTAATTTTTTCTATATCTATTTTTTTACTTTTATTTATAAAAACAATCCCGCTATCTAGTGTTGCTCCATTAATCAAATTATTTTCTTTAAGATATAATAACTCATCTGATGAACAAAATGTTCTTGCTCTAGCAATTTGATCTACATATTCATCTAATGAATTAAGATGATATTTTTGTTTTCCAATATCACCAAATGAAAAATCACATTCAAAAGATATTTTAAATGTATCAGAAGGTTTTATTGATAATGAAATGTCAGATTTTTCATCATAATAGTTTATAGTTTCAGTTATTTTCAAATATTCTCTTTTTGCACTTAGTTCATGTGTACCAACTTTTAATATTTCCTCAATGAAACATATACTACTTCCATCAAAAATAGGTGGCTCACAATTATTAATTTGAATTAATAAATTATCAATATTTAGAGCATATAACGCAGATAAAACATGTTCAACCGTATAAATTCTATGCCCTTCCCACGCAATTGTAGTTCCTCTATTTGTTTCTATAACATTATCAAGAGAAGCTTTAATGGATACATTATCTTCCGGTCTTTCCTCATCAACATAGAGAAAAACTATTCCTTCATTTTCTTTTGCTGGCAAGAAACTCATATTAGTTTCAACTCCCGTATGAAGTCCAATTCCGCTAAAATCAATTATTTTTTTAATAGTCCTTTGTTTTTTAATCATTTGATTTATTTTTAATTATTTCAGGTAGTTTTTTAAAGGTAATAATTTGTTTTAATCTAGCATTATGATTCATTGCAGGATTACCAGAAACAAAAGAACCTTTTTTGAGATTTTTGCACACTAATGATTTAGCAGCAACTATTGAATTCTCACCTATATGTACATGATCAATAATTCCAGTTTGACCAGCTATTGTAACATTTTTTCCTAAAGATGCACTTCCTGCAATTCCAACCTGACCAGCAACAACACATCCTTTATCAATTCTAACATTATGACCTATTTGTACTAAATTATCCAATCTACAATTGTCTCCTATGACAGTATTATTTATCGTACCTCTGTCTATACAACAATTTGCTCCAATCTGAACATCTTTACCAATAATAACATTTCCAATATGAGGAATACTAAAATTTTTATTGTTTTTTTTAAGTAATCCAAAACCATCAGCTCCTATTACCACACCTGAATCAATTTTACATTGATCTCCAATAACAACATTATCATAAATAGTAACATTTGGATAAATTTTACATGATTTACCTATTTTAACATTATCTCCAATAAAACAACCTGCCATAATTTCAGTATTTTTATCAATAAAAACATTTTTACCTATAAAAACATTTTTACCAATTTTAACTTCTGAATCTATTGTTTCCGGATTTTTTTTAAAAATATCATTATTAAATTTATATCTAGAATCTTTAATATTTTGAAGGATTAATGAAAATGCAATTCCAGCATTATCAACTTTAATATAAATTTTATTAGATTTATATAAATTGAAATTTCCATCAATTATTATTACAGAAGCAGTTGTAGTTTCAAGATATTTTGAATATGATGAATCTTTAAGATATGTTAAATATCCATTTTTTCCATTTTCAAGATCACAAACCCCTTTAACAATAAAGCTTTTATCACCTTTTATTGTTCCATTTATATCACTAGCAATTTTTTCAACAGATAACATTAATAGTTAATTATCTTCTTTTTGGATGTTAAGTTTTTTTAACTCTTCAAGAATATCTAAAGTTAAATTATTGGAATCTAATGCATAAACAATAGAACCTTGAACTGCATCAAAAATATAATCATATCCTCTTTCACTACCTACATTTTGTATTGCTTGATCTATTACCTTTAATATAGGTTGGAGCAAACGTTCTTGCATTTTATATAATTCTCCTTGTGGCCCAAAATATTTTAATTGAAATTCTTCAATTTCTTTTTGTTTTCCAAGTAATTGAGTTTCCATTTGTGATTTTTTTTCCTGGCTCCAAATAATACTTCCTGTTTGTATGGCCTGATTTAAACTATCATAAGATGCTATACTTTTTTTATATAATGCTTCAAGTCTTTTTTGTTCCTTTTCAAGCTGAACCTGAACCTGTTTGACATCTTCATATTCTGCCATAATAACCTGAGAATCTATGTAGCCTATTTTAGTTTCACAAAATAAAACAGAACATAAAGACATTATTAAAATTAATTTATATTTTTTCATATTATAAGCTTCTCCTTTTTTTGTTTAGTTCATTGGCATTCCAAATAGTATATGCTGCTCCCATCCATATGGTTGATTATATTTTGGATGTTCAGGATCATCATAAATACTATCAAACCCATAACCAACATCATATCCTAAAGTGCCTAACATTGGCATATTAATTCTAAATCCTATACCAATAGATCTTTTTAATTTAAACATATCTATGGTATCAAAATCTTCCCAAATATTTCCAGCCTCAGCAAATAAACTACAATACATTATAGGAGAATCAGATAATTTATATCTTAGCTCAGTTGAATACTTCACTAATACTTTTCCTCCATCATAACTGTAATAATAACCAGAATTTATTTTTGGACCTATTCCATTATCTGGATATCCTCTTAACATTTCTCCATATGGAAGACCACTACCACCTAAAATAAAACGCGCACTATATGGAATGAACTGATTATCATCTAATTCAACTAAAGCTCCAAATTTGAAATTTTGATATAAAGCTAGATTTGATTCTAGTTCGCTGTACCAATCAAAATTAAATACTTGCTTATGATAATTTTCTTCCCCACCAAAAAGGCCTCCAGAAAATGTACTTAACCAAAGAAATTTTGACCCTGTAGTTGGAAATTGTGGATGATTTCTACTATCTCTCGTAACCATTTGTGTTAAAGATATACCAGTTTTAGAAGCATGACCAGTATCATTACTATCTTCAAAAACAATACTTTCATCAAAATCTTCTAATAATGTAGTT
>MDTE01050847.1_pt1 | contig 10406 bp, 5 predicted proteins | sample 811231 | NCBI WGS metagenome assembly MDTE01 (sample SAMN05326651, study PRJNA326480) | marine metagenome | isolation source: seawater | place: Indian Ocean: Red Sea | collected 2010 | reverse complement strand
CAAAACTTAGTGAAATTGAAGGAACGGCTGCCAGCGACTCAAAAGTTGTTTCTAACCAAAGAGATGATCTGGAGAAACTAAGGAAAGATGCTGGGGAATTGGAAATGCAAAGGCACCGTCTGGAAGGTGAAAAAGAACAGCTTGAACTGCAACTTGACAGTGCCAAAGAACAAGTTAGCCGTTCAAAACAGTGGTTGGATTCAATCGAAACGGATGTCAAAGAAGCGGATTTTCAACTAAAGGATTTGGAGATTGGTCGAAAGTCGGCTGCCAAAAATCTAGATAACATAAAGATTAAACACAAAAAAGTTCTTGGAACAATAGAGACTCATCAAAATAAACTCACGCGCATCGAAACTAAATTGCGCGATGAATCAATGAAACTAGCCTCACAGGAGGCTGCCCAAAGAGCAAAAGAAGAATTTGGTGGATATGCGAAAGGAGTGACGGCCGTACTACAATGTCGTGATCAAGGCAAACTTAAGGGAATAATAGGTACTATTGCAGAACTAGGAAGAGTGGATGAGCAATATGCAACTGCACTAGAAGTAGCTGCCGGAGCAAGGTTACAGTCAATTGTTACTGAAAATGATAGGGCTGCCGCCGAAGCGATTAGCTTCCTTAAAAAGAACAATATTGGCAGAGTTCGCTTCCTCCCATTGAACAAAATACACTCCTACAAACCTAGTGCACATGCCCTTTTGATATCAAAGAAGGACGGTGCCATCGGATTCGCTCAAGATTTAGTAAATTTTGACTCTCGTTACAAAGACGCCTTCGGTAATGTTTTTGGAGATACTGTAATTATGGAATCTCTGAATTATGCTAGGGAACATCTGGGTAAAGGGAGAATGGTTACGCTCCAAGGTGAGTTATTAGAAAGTGGAGGTGCCCTAGTTGGTGGTGCTGCACCACGCATAGGAATTCACTTTGGTACCTCTGAACGTGATGATATTGATGAATTGAGATCCAGCATCAAAAATCTTGAAGCTGAAAAATTAAAGCTATCTGCTGAATTAAGTGAATTAGTAGAAGAAGCAGGTCAATTAGCCACTAGTAGACAAGAGCTTGAAAGTGAAAGGGCTGCATTCCAAACTAGAGTTACTGACTACGATGGAAGAGCTGGAGAGGTAAAGAAACGGTATGAGGAAGCGAGAGAAGCTCTAAAGTCTCGTGAAGGTATGGTGGAGGCGTTACATGGTGAAATAATCGAAAGAGGAGGATTGTTGGAAAAACTGGATTCTGAGATTAATTCGATTACAAGTGATATAAGTAAAGCAACTAAGAATCTACAAATGGTAGCAGGAGGTAAATCCTCGAAATTAATTGGGGAATTGCAATCTAAATTGGATCTAACTCGTGAAAATTTATCTGGAAAGCAGGCAAACTTGGCTACAATCATTGCTAAAACAGATGCAATGAAATCGGAAGTTGGTCGTCTTAAAGGTGAAATTGACATCAATCAGAAAGAACAGAAAGAATTACAAAGTACTATTAAAACTGAAAGGAGAAAAACGAAAGAGCATGATAAAAAATTGAAAGCTCTACGCAAAGAAGAAGAAGAAAAGTACACGGAGTTAAAAGAGTTGCGTGATGAAAGAGATGAATTATACGAACTATTAACTGAAACGAAAAGCGAACTATCTGCGAAACAGGAACTCCGACGGAGTCGAAAACATGCAATGGATGATTTGAAAGTGGAAATAGCGACAAGAGAACCTAAACTGGTAAATGCAAAAGAGCGTATTCCGGAGGGGACAAAAACGCCCCAAACAGTTCCAAGTAGAGGGAAATTAGAAACTCAGAAAGAAAGTCTAGAAAGAAATCGAAATAGACTAGGTAATGTCAATATGTTATCATTGGAACATTACCGCTTGGAAACTGAAAGATTCAACGAAATCAAAAAACATCGTAAACAGCTGAAGGATGAGGTTAGGAGGTTGGATGTGTTGGAAAAGAAGATATCCGAAAAGAAGAAAGCTAAATTCATAGGAGTCTACGATAGTATTGGAGAAAGTTTCAAGACCTCTTTCAAGGAAATCACAGGAGGTGGAGAAGCTTGGTTGGTTCTTGAGAATGAAAAATCACCCTTTGAAGGGGGAGTTACAATAAAGGCCAGAATGCCTCGAAAGAAACTTTATCCAGTTGAAGCATTGTCAGGAGGTGAGAAATCACTAGTTTCAATGGCATTCATATTCGCTATTCAAGGATATGATCCAAGCCCATTCTACTTACTTGATGAACCTGACCAAAATCTGGATGGGGTGAATACCGAGCATATTGGAAGAGCCATTGCGTTGCAGGCAAACGTCGCACAATTCCTAGTGGTAAGTTTGCATCATGCAGCTCTACGAGAAGCGAACAACGTGATTGGGGTTTTCATGGATGACAGCGGAATGTCACATTTACACCAGATAAGAGATGTAGAAACATTTTTGACCTCGTTGCCAGCCGAAGAGGGGGTTAGTGCTTGAGTACGCAAGTTGTAAACCACTTGTTGTTCCACAAGGCAATGATTGGCATCGATGGTGAAAAGATTGACAATTACATAGAAATTGCAGGTACAGCGAGTTCAGCCGCGGAAGTTTCCACGATAGAAGACCCATTTACCAGAAGTGTAACTCTTCTTTTCATGCTGGTGAAAGAACATGGTCTTGATCCATGGTCTTTAGATTTAAAACATCTGATACAAGAATATCAAAAATATGCTCTGAATGATGACGATTTAGACCTCCCTCTAGCTGGTTCAGTTCTTGGCTGGGCTTGGGATGTTCTTCGCCTGAGGGCAACTGGGGCTATTGAAGCCACAGAACCAATACCAGAACCACAACCTGAATGGATAGATTTTGATTTTGGCTGGGAACCAACCTATGCAGAGCAGTTGGATAATTGTGCAGAACCTCCGATAGAAGAAAATGTTCTATTCAGAGGCGAAAGGCGTGTTACGCTGATGGAACTAGTTGGCGCTCTGGAAGACGCACGGAATGCTGAAATGGAGCGTAAAGCCCGACTAAAGCGCAGAAAGCAATTGCGTGAAGCGAGGGAAGCTGTATTATCAGAAGTTGCAGAAAAAATAGGGGACCGGCTCCACAATGATGACCCTAGTCACTACAAAGAAAAAGTTTGGCAAAAAATCAACGAATTCAATGGTAAACCAATACCAATAGGTGATCTTTTAGATCGTCCTGAAAAAGCAAGTGTAGTGCGAACTTTTGTGGGTTCTTTGTTCCTTGCGAGAGAAGGACGTATAGATATAATCCAAAAAAATCTTGAGAGTCATAGCATTTATGTCAAGAATCTGGAGAGTGCAGGATGAATGAATTAATAGCTGTAGAGGCAGCCCTTTTCTCTGCTGGAAGAGCGCTTGATGCAACTGAAACTGCAGAGGCAACAGGGATTTCGCGCAACAAAGCCATTGGGGCACTAGATGCATTAGTTGAGTTGTATAAAACTCGCGAGGGAGCTTTGGAGATTGTCAAATTAGGGCATAAATATGCTCTACAACTCAAGTCTGAGGCAATCGAATTTGGAAGAAGACTTGCTCCTCAGGAAATACCAGCGTATCTTCTTCGCACTTTAGCTCTTATAGCTCATGAACAACCGATGTTACAAACTGAGCTTAAATTTAAACTAGGTGATAAAGTGTACGAACACGTTGGTGAACTTATTGAACTAGGAATGATTAAACGAGAAAGTAGTGGACGTACTTACGAACTATCTGTAACTTCTGCATTTATGGAATATTTTGGAATAAATGCTAAGAATCAAAACGAAATGAAGGCATATCTAGAAAAGGCATTGACTGGTATATGAACAGTCCAGGACTACTGGAATTATTTGTTATCATTTTCTTAATCTGGGCATTTCTAGGGCCTGATAAGGTGATGGAAGGGGCTAGGCTACTGGGAAAAGCATACCGGGAATTTAGAGGATATGGTTCAAGTATAGGGGACAAAGAAGTTACAGAAAAAGAAAGAATTAGGGCCTCTGCTGAAAGATTAGGGATAGATACTGCCGGAATGGACACGACCAAAATAAAAAAAGAGATTGTTGATAAATTGTCAAAATAATAAACTAGGATATAGGTAATATTGTGTCACAACTTTGAAATAGTTGCTTTTCTCAGGTAGGGACATGCGCAAAGTAAGTGTTGTAGCACTGGCTATTGTATTTTTGTTATCTGCCTTGTTTCCTGTATCCTATACTACTGAAGCTGCAGGTGGACGACAAATTTTAGACCAAAAATATCTGGGAGAAAAATGGCATGCGGGCCTAGGAGCTGGAATTGGAGGTTTAAATTCTATCAAAAGTGCTGATATTGATCTTGATGACGAAGATGAACTTATTTTTGGAAATTCCCAAGGATTTTTGCATGTACTCGATTGGAATGCGAGTGCCAATGGCTTCACTGAAACTTATCAATCTAGAGATATGGGTGGGGCTGTAAAAGGCATTGAAATAGGGCAAATTGATGATGACCCGCAGCTAGAGATTGCAGTAGGTTACAATTATGTTTCTGATATAGGGAAAGTACAGATTTTAGATGGAGCGTCTCTTAGTGCTGAATCAAATTGGTCTGCTGGAATTGCTTTGTATGCATACGGCTTCACAGAAAGTGAGCCCTATGGATTGGCCCTAGGTGATTTAGATGGGGATGAAAATGTTGAAATCGCAATGGGTGGTGATAGAGGTGTTTTATGGGTTGCTGATGCAATTTCTCCAGAAACTCAAAATTCTGATCGCGAACTTAAAAATTATGAAGCTGAATGGTATGTGGAACTTGATGATTATGCAACTGGAGAAGGTAATATTGAAGTTGCTTGGGGTTTAACATTTGGACAATTTGATACTGATGAAGCAATCGAAGTTGCTGTCGGTACAAAACAAGGGTTGGTTCTAGTATTCGATGGGCAAACTGAAGAACTTCAATGGAAGATTGATGTAGATGGATCCTCTGAAGAAAATAGTCTCTGCTATGGTTTAATGTCTGCCGACTTAAATGGGAATGATATCGATGAATTAGTTGTTTCACAACAAACAAAACTAACTGTGTTTATAGATGGCGATCGAGACAATGCGGTAGAGACGACTGCAATAAAAACTGGGTACGGCTTGGATTCCAGCGATTTAGATGGGGATGGTGATAATGAAATAGCAATTGCGAATTCTAATGGAAATATTTACATTTTAAATTTGGACGGAGGGAATTTAGATGTTGTTCATGAATGGTATAGTGGTTATGCCATGAATGCTTATGCTGGATTGACCATCTCAGAAAATGGTCCTGATAAACCTTGGATAATTCATGGAAGTGATGCAGGAAGTATAGTTGCTTGGCAATTAGATGAGGCTCTAACATCCCATTCATTGGTCTGGAAAACAGATTCAGACAATAATGCAGGGCAAAAAATATATGGACTAGAAGGTGGAAGCAATTATGGCGTGGCAATGGGAAATATTGATGATGATGATAATTTGGAGATTCTTGTTGGTTCCGGTTCTGGAAAGGTTTATGCTTTTGATGGTAAAACATACGATCTAGACTGGGTAAGTCCCGTTCTTGAGAAAACACCTATGGGGATTGCAATCGCTGACCTTAACAGTAATGGCAAACGTGAAATTGCAGTTGTGACGGGGAATCCGGGAGAAGTAAGGACTGAAGCTGAAGGAAATGAAATAGGTGCTGAAGGGTATTTGTATATATTCGAGAAAAGTGGTAGTGATTTTATTGAGGCGTACAAAAGTGAAAACATAGATTCGGCACTTGGAATTACTATATCTGAGTTGGACACTACCTCAAATTTAGAGATTGGAATAGCTACAGGTTACGTGAAAGTTACTGGAAGCGCAGAAAATGAGGTAACATCTCTCCATGGAAGTGTAAGAATTTTCGGAGACAATGGAGGATCCTGTTCAAATGATGAACCATATTGCCAAGAATGGAGCAAAGGATTTGATCAAATTGTAGGTGGTATTGAAAGTGGTGACCCAGACGAAGATGGAAAAAATGAAATTATCATAGGCACTGGAGGGGACGATAGAGATGGTGAAGGTGCCGTGACAGGAAAAGTGTATGTTTATCACTATACCGCAAATGATTATATTTTAGATGGTTCTGTCATCAACTCTCAGAGATACGAGCCTTATGGTATTGCTATAGGAGATCCGGATAATGATGGTTCTACAGAAATTGTAATAGGAACGAAAAAGTATGAAGAAAGCCAACCGTTATTGAGTATTTATGATGGAGACACTGGCCATAGTCTAGAGTATTCAAGAGATGTCAGTACTAATTCAGTAGGGGGTGTTGAAACTGTAGATTTCGACAGCGATGGATTCGTTGAATTGATTTTTTGTACTTCTGGAGGAGAATTGAAAATTTTTGAGGGGAACACTAACGCCATGGAGAACTGGAATTACGAGGCTGCAACCAGTGCATTGTCTGACAAACCAGGGCATTATGGAGGGATTGCCACTGGTAACGTAGATGATGATGACGCTATAGAACTTCTTGTAGGGAGTAGTTCTTATCTGTGGTTATTTAGCACGAAAGGAAAGACGGATGTGCAAGATCTTGTAATTGATAGTTCTGACATTATCTACCGGGCGGATGATAATCTTCGCCTCAAACCCCCTTATTGTTGTGATGAAGATGAAGATCCTGATGAAGACCAAGATATTCTCATCAATGTGACAATTTCCAATTATGGTGGGGCTGAAACCAGTAAATGGAGAGTTAAGCTTTACGATGGCGATCCAGACTCAGGTGGAACAAAATTTACAGAGTTTAGCTGCGATGCTACACAAACGGACCAGCGTAGTGGTTGTAAAACACTTGCCGAAGATGAATCTGCGTCGTTTGATGTTTATTGGTATGGAATTTTAACCTCTCCAGGGTACCATGAAATTTATGCTTTGGTAGAGGATGCGAATTCAGGAAGCGTAGAAACTAGATTGAGCAATAATAAAGATTTTACTACCATAAATATCAAGGAAATACCAAATGATAAACCTGTTGCTATCGCTTGGTTAGACAAAACTATGGTTTGGCCTAAAGAAGCACTAAGAATAGAAGCAAGAGATTCGTACGATAATGAGACAACTAACGGAGAAGCTGATGGAAATGACAGTAAGACAGATTTAGAATATAATTATTTTCATGAGGGTGTTTGGTCCGGCTGGTTAGGTGAACTAAATAACGGCTACAGATTTGACATCACAGAAGGTTTCAAAGAACCAGGTGTAAAGAAAATAAAAGTTGTAGTAAGGGATGAAAGGAAAAAGGAGTCTGATGAAATAATACTATCGGTTGAAGTCAGAGCAAACACACAGCCTGTCGCCATTTTGACATCAAACGTATCTGAAATCAAGAATGGCAAATTCGTCACATTTAGTGTATCCCAATCTAATGATCCTGATCAAAGAGCTACATTAGAATATCGCTTTGACTTTGATAAAAAGATGTTATCGGATTGGGTGCGAGAAGGTGAAACCGTAAGATTGTATCAAGATGCCGTTTTCAGTGGTTCCAATGGTGGAGAACGAGTAGAAGATATTGGGAAAATTGTAACTAATGAATTCGGAATTACAAGGCTTTTCAAACTCAAGGAAGGGAAATTACTAGAAGTTGATTCTGTAATTGGTGTTACAAACAGAGGAGTTAACTTCACAATACCTGCAGATTCTGAAGACCCTGATAAATTCACTTATAATGTGAAAATTATGGCTCGTGAATGGGATGAAGATGGGGGCGGAGATGTGTTGGCTAGTCCATGGTCTGAGTATGTGCCTATAACAGTTGTAAGGCCTGATAATATACCACCTGTGGCTATTGCTAAGGCAGGATACGAAGTTGATGGAAAGTACTTTTTCTATCCTGATAGAATTGAAGATAATGTATACCTTGGAGACGTAGTAACCTATACTGCTGGGGAGTCATATGATTCTGATGGCGATGATAATCTATTAACTTACAACTGGGTACTAAGAGATCCGGCAAATAAAAAAATAGATTTATTGGGTTTAGAAAATGAAAAAAGTTTCGACAAAGTCTTCAATGAACCTGGTTTGTATGTTGCCTTTGTAACTGTAACTGATGGAAGAGGAGGGACTCACGAATCGCGAATTGATGTTTATGTTAAAGTAAAGGAGGAAGTAGTGGAGTCTCCTTTAGAAGATAGCGAAGATGGATTCAGCACACCTATGCTAATAGGTGGATCAGCTGCAGGAATCTTAGGACTTGTTGGAGGTTCTATGGCGTTGAGAAGAATGATGGGCGAAAGTGATATGGATGATATGTTTGATGATGTTATGCCAGATCCACTAGAGCTTCAATGTCCTTCCTGTGGCGGAATGATTTCTATAACGACGGCTGAAAGACCTGTCCAGATAGGATGTCCTACCTGCTCGTCACAATTTGTTGTTAGTGAATGAGTCTAGTAATAGGTAAAACAAAATTAGATGGGAAATGCCATGTTATGGGCATTTTGAATGTTACGCCAGACAGCTTTTACGACAATTTTTTCGACTCGGTTAGTGTCAAAAAAAGAATAACGGAAATTGTTGATGAAGGTGCCGAAATAATAGATATTGGGGGCGAATCTACAAGACCTGGCTCAAAACCAGTAGACGTTGAAGAAGAATTAAAAAGAGTTATTCCGGCAATTAAATTTGTCAGAAGTATTTCTGACATTCCTATTTCAATTGATACGCAAAAAGCCGAGGTTGCAAGAAAGGCCGTAGAAGCCGGAGCTTGTGTTGTAAACAATGTCGGTGGTTTACGAAATAAAGATATGATTGAAGCAATTTCTGAATTACAAATTCCTGTAATTATCATGCACATGCAAGGAACACCTGAAAACATGCAAACGAATCCTCATTATGAGAATACTATACAAGACATCAAGAATTGGCTTGAAGGTCGAATAAACGCTGCTGAAAGAGCAGGAATCAACCGTTCTAACATAATTGTTGATCCTGGAATTGGTTTTGGTAAAAATCTAAAACATAATTTGGAAATTTTAGGAGGTTTACATGAATTTAATGAAATGGCTGGGGGAGGATTGTTAGGGGCTAGTAGAAAATCATTCATTGGCTTTCTGACTGGTGCAGAAAATAGTGATAGATTAACTGGAAGCTTAGCTGCTGCAATGATTGGTGCAGCATCTGGAGTAGATATCATAAGAGCTCATGATGTTAAAGAAACTCGAAAAGCGATTAAAGCCATCAATGCATTGAATTAACGCTAACTTATTATTTTTCTAATCACCACAACTATATTCAAAAAACTAAAAGAATTATAACCCACCTATAATGGGCCTCACATGACTAGAGCCTACTTGTTAGTATTCTTCTTACTCGCAGCCTCCTTTACAGGATGCATTGAAGAAGAATTAGAGGAAGATATGGTTGATGACACAACCGAAAACAAAGATGATGAAAAGACAGATAAGCCTGAAGTTCCTATGGTAAATTTCGCACAGCCAGGCATAGATGATAATAGCACAGGAGTCTATCAAATGGTTGTGGGTAAAGTGTCTATAGATGTAAATTTGACCGAATTAAGCTATTACTTGAAAGATGAGACTGGTTTAACCTACATCTTCGGAAATGGATATGGTAAAGTCGCTATGCAAATGATTGATGGAAAAGCACATGGTATTGACATGAGTTATGGTGGTGACGAAGCAGATTTGAAAGATAGAATTACAGCCATGGAAGACGATGATGGATCAAAATTCCCGGTAAAATTCTTTGATAAGGACCGTGATGGGAAACTTACAGCTGGTGATGAATTCTTAGTCTATGGTTCTAATGGTAACAGTAAAGGTCCAGCGAAGGGAGGATGGAAATTAGAAATCACTTTTGATCCAACTGGAGACATAATTAGCCAAGGAACAGAGATATGCTGTAAAGAAGAACCTGAAGTTATCGACCCAAAAGATGATGGAATAGCTTCATGGACGTTCATGGTCTATATCTCAGATTCTGACTTAGAATATTTCTCTATTGAGGATATGGTTGAGATGGAGAGTGTAGGATCCAATGATGAATTGAATATTGTTGTTCAAATTGATAGATGGGATGGTTACGATAAACCTGATTGGAACGATGAGACTAATGGTGATTGGGAAACTGCAAAAAGATTCTTGTTGACTAAAGGTTCTGGACAAGAACATATAATTAAAAGCGAAGCTCTAGTAGATCTTGGAGAGATAAATACAGGAGACCCTGATGAACTTATAGATTTTGTTAAATGGGCGCAAGAAAAATATCCTGCAAAGCATTATGCTCTTGATATCTGGGATCATGGTGGTGGTGTCGCTGGCGTTGCCTATGAACAAAGTTGTCCAGAGTATTGCTACTATTATGGTGAAAGTCCGGATAAATTAGAATTAGGTGAAATT